>Ga0066610_10002180_pt1 | contig 10936 bp, 10 predicted proteins | sample SaaInlV_DNA_165m_FD_60375 | JGI IMG/M metagenome (GOLD analysis project Ga0066610, IMG submission 60375) | Marine microbial communities from expanding oxygen minimum zones in the Saanich Inlet - SI075_LV_DNA_165m | ecosystem: Environmental > Aquatic > Marine > Unclassified | place: British... | reverse complement strand
TCAGAGCCGCCACTCTCCAGCAAAAGCTTTTTCTTCTCTTTATATTCCTTAACATGACGAGCTATCGTTTCATCATCCAATAATAATGCTTCCGCTATTTCCAAATAGCCTCCAGCCTTTATTGCTCAGTAACACGCTCTTAATCCGATCTGCTACTCGGCGATTCTTCTCGCCACGATGCTGCTTTCTTAGCTGTTCTTCTTCTGATTGGCTTAAAAACATCTTCATAACAGTAGTTTATAAGGTTGTTTCTCTTAAAAGTCCATACTTTTATTCACGAAGGGTATAGATTCATAATTATATTTCATGGGAAAGGGTTACGTTCTCACCTAACGGGTGTAACCCTTTTTCTCTTCTTTTCTAACTATCCCCTTGCACTCAGAGCTTTTTTGACTCTCTCTCGCGGATTGTGGCCCGTATTTTTCTTTTTAGTAGTTAGGGTTATTTTTTACTTATTTGTATCTCGGACCCACCAAGTGTTCGTATTAACACCAATTATGGGATCATATTTAGGTTGCCCAAACTTATCCCAATAAGCAGCCCGGTCTATGGGACTATAAAAAAGTGGTATGATGTAATGGTTAGCCAAAAGAACACGATCTAAAGCTCTAGCGGCCACTATTTCATCTTTATATGATTGAGCCAAAATGGCTTTTGAAACTAGATAGTCAACGACTTTATTTCGAACCCCCGCAAAATTTTTACTTCCAAATTCGTTGGCTGCTTTAGTAGTCCAAAAATAATTAAGAATATTCTTTGGAACACGACTATGTGGCCAAAAAGCATAAATCATGTCGTAATCTCTATCGAGTACAAGTTTTTGATATTGCGCTGAATCTACATTTCTTACGTTAACTTTAATACCTAGAGGAGCAAGATTTCTCTTATAAGCTAATGCAATCTTTTCATGTTTAGGTGAATTCAATAAAATTTCGAACTCAAAAGGTTTTCCGGTTTTCTCGTTAATCAGAATCCCTTTCTTAATTGTCCAACCAGCTCCTTTTAAGAGCGTTAAAGCTTTTCGGATATTCTTTCTATTTTCCCCTGATCCATCTGTTTTGGGAGGAGAATATCCTCCTTCAAAGACATCAGAAGGCAAACTATTTCTGAACGGCTCGAGAAGAACAAGTTCTTGTAAAGTAGATTTTCCTTGATGTACGAGATCACTATTTTCAAAATAGCTTTTGTGCCTCACAAATACGTTTCCATATATATTCTTATTCAAATTTTCAAAGTCAAAAGCAAATGACAAAGCTTCTCTAACTAATTTATCTTTAAAAATATCTTTGCGAGTATTAAAAGCAAAACCTGTTATCCCAACAGGACGTTTATGTTCTTTTTCAACTTTTTTTATTTTCCCTGATGCAAAATTAGGGCCCACGTAAGCATTCTCCCAGTGCGATATGTTGGATTCCATGCGGAAATCGACTAATCCCGATTTAAAAGCCTCTATCGCAGCGGCATCATCGCGAAAATAATCAACACGAACTCTGTCAAAATTATAAATTCCCTTTCTAGTTGGAAGGTTTCTTGCCCAGTAATCTTTTACACGTTCATAAATGATATATCTGCCTGGTTCAAATTTAGAAATTTTGTAAGCACCGCAAGCAGGTGGAGGAGTAAGCGTCATTTCATCATACTTTCGATCTTTCCAATACTTCTCCGGAATAATTCCCATAAAAGACATCAAAAGAGGCATTTCAGGATCGTAGTCTCCATCTGTTTTCTTAAAAGTAAATCTAACTTTGTTATGCCCCATTTTTTCGACCTTTTCTACTTTGTTGTAGCAAATCCTCATATTTGCACGCCCTTTTTCTTTTTTTGTTTTCCAAGTAAAAATAACGTCTTCAACTGTAATTGGAGTGCCATCATGCCATTGGGCCTTCGGATTAATAGTATATTCCACCCAAGATCTATCAGGCGCTAATTCAACTGCTTCTGCAATCAGCCCGTACATAGAAAAAGGTTCTTCTAGTGACATTGCCAAAAGAGTGTCAATGGTTATAAAATAATTTAAAGGAAGGATCCCTATTGTTGTCCAATGTACAGTGTCAAAAGTTCCTACTGCAGAAAGCCTTATCTCTCCACCTTTTGTCGCATCAGGATTTACAAAATCAAAATGAGTAAAGTTAGCGGGATACTTAAGATCTTTATAAACACTTATTCCATGTGTTTGTTGCGCCCATGATAGACTTATTGTCGCCATTTGAGTCATAGAAAATAATAAAAAAAAGAATAAAGCGTTTTCTACTCGTGATAAGCCAGCTCTATAATTATTCAAGATTAAACCTTTCTAAATCAATCTCTTTATTATTTTAGGGACTAGACCATCTCCTACAACACTATCATCTTCCATATATTATAACGGTTTCATTTAATCAATCTACTTTCGTAGCTATCCTAAGTTCCGCAGTAGAAAATTAATTTTATCCCTTTAGTGCGAAGGGGAGCAGTTTTTTAGATCGAGCTTGAGTTCTTTTAGGTGTTAAATTTCGGAGATCAATCATGGACTTTTTTGAAATCACTTGGCCAAGAATTGACCATGATATGGTGGATCGAATCAATGACAATTTTCAATTACTGAAATCGGCACTTTGATTCGGTTTGGTTGTGTCGCGTCTGTTGAATAATTTGAGTAAAACGGATATTCTCTCCATAAACTAAGAAGCGATGACAAATGCCTTTAAGGGTTTTCTATTTGTGTTTCCCTTTCATCTTAAATGAGTTCTCATGCCAAACATGCGTGATTCTAAGCGCTCCCAAGATTTAACAGATTGTACTTTAGGCAATATCAAGAAATATGAGGCTCTCACTCAGAAAGAATTTGAGAAAAAGTTTGCTCTTCCCTGTGGTTGTGAAGAAGTTGTCTTAAAAGTTTTACTGTGTGAGTATGCATGTTCAGAGTGCGAAGAGATTTATAATTACTCGTTTTGTTGGAAAGAGGTGGTTCAATTAACAGATACGTGGCACTGTAACCCATGTCGCACCTGTAGAGATTGGCGTGAATGGCATTGCAATTCCTGCAATATCTGCAACTATGGCGTCACTCTTCCCTGTGAGGGTTGTGGTACAAAATCCCCCTATGCCTGAGTAGTTGCCTCTTTTTGAACTAAGAGTCTATTGCCCCCATTTTTTTACTTTTTCTTCAAACAAATCTACCGATGGTAATGTCGCATCTGAGAAGGGTAGTTAAAAAAAGCTAGTTGAATTATTGCCCTCTAGGCATACTATTAGTGGTCCTGGTTGTTCGGACAGATCATAGACCTCGTTAGTTTTTCCCACCGAAGGTTGAATGGGGCCTTCTCTCATTGTAATGCCTTATCTAGAAACCAATTTGATCTTTGGCATGAACGGGCCTGCCATCCGTAAATTGCTCCAAGTAGACACATTTATACTTCAGAGAGCGCCAAAGGCATTCTACAAAGACATCATCCATCCATCGGCCTTTGCCATCCATGGATATCTTGATCTCATGTTGTTTGAGTAAATCTGTAAAACCAAGACTCGTAAATTGGCTCCCTTGCTCTGTATTAAAGATCTCTGGGCAGCCATATTTGTCCAATGCTTTCTCCAATGCCTCAGCGCAAAAATTCGTGTCCAAGGTATTCGACAAACACCAGGAAAGAACTTTACAGCTTGATCAATCCATCATTTGCTACCGGATACAAAAAATCACGACCGAGGGAGACATCATAATTGTCATTGCACAGGATATACATTGTATCACGCTACCTTCCGTTCTTGATCTTACGTTTTCCTCGCATTACCCCACTGTCCCAGTTAAATGGGGCAACACCACACAAGCTACTCGCTTATTTTCCCTAAAATGAAAAAGATCGTCTCGAACTCCTGGCTGTTGTATAATTTTCCTGCAGAGCATTGGAAACATATTCGCACAACAAATCCTATTGAAAGCACCTTTGCGAAAGTGAAACGCCGAACCAGAAGCTCCAAAGGGTGCCTTGCCCGAGAAACGGCTTTTGTTATGGTTTTTAAGCTTATTAAAGCTGCCGAGAAAACTGGAGTTTCCTTACTAAAGAAAATCAGTTGCCAAAAGTTGTCTCAGGTGTCAACTTCGGCGATGGATGTGAATTCATCTCCATTGATGAAGTTGATGCTCTTGATTTAGCCCGTCACCAGCTTTTGAGGCTAACTCTATCCTGGCAAAGTTAGACCGCAATAAAAAGGAGACTCCTACAATGACGAGTATTGGTGGTATTGCAGCAGATCAGATTAAGCTATTTATTGAACGTATTGATCATTTAGAAGAAGAGAACCCCTCAATATCAGTGCACACGAGAGAAGTTTATGTTGCAACTAAGGCTGTGACGCTAAAATCCTGAGAAAGGGCCATGCTCTGCGTAAGAAAGAACCCTACGAGTGTTATGAAGAACAAGAAATTCTAGAACTTTATCTCCATGTCCCTAGCATGACAGGGACAACTAAGTTAACTGTTGAAGGAAAGCAAGTTGCTTCAACTCCAGCGTGTTTATGGATATTTGGATCTAGGTTATAAGATAGGGGAGAGTTCGTGACACAAACTGCTGCTTTGAAAAACGAGTCATTTAGGGGTGAGGTTCAAACCTCTCACTCAGGAGAGCCTTTCCAAGCCGATACCTCTTTAGAGATCACGCTCTCCCCATCTGGTCATTTGTACCTTCGCGAACCTCAAGGAAATAAAGAAGATATACCAGGATACCTTATTCGTAGGATTAAGAACGTACTGAATACAAAAGTGGATGCTCAGATACCTTCCGTTTGCATCTTACGTTTTGGGATTACGCCTTTTTCCTCTGCCCTGCCATCCAGTTTGTCGTTTTGGCATCACTTCGTGCAGCTTTTTATCCACGAAGCCCAAGAAGTTGTTGGCCTCGAAAACCATTCTGTAGAACAAGACATCAGATTAGAGCCCCCATTGGAGGATCTTCAAATATTGATGGCCAAAGCTCCTTTTATGCAAGGCTCGGAGTATTTAAGTCTTGATACTCTATGTCAGCTTTGGAAAGAATTTATACAAGTTCTAAGAGAAGAACTGCAAGGGTGTGACGGTACTCTTCAAGCCTACTTTGCACGTTATAATCCCAGTTGGAATAATGTGGGAAGGGTTTGTTTTCATCTTGCAGAAAACAAATCAAATCCAAAAAAACCATTTGCCTTTATAGGCACTTACACAAAGCAAGCTGCAATGCATTCAAAACTTCAGTACTTGCCTCTAGGTCAAGCTTTGAAGGATTATTCAGGTGAGAATAAAAAACATCACCTTCTTTCCCTTTTAATTCCTGTAAAGAGAGCTTCTGAAAAAAGCCCCTTTATAAAAAAGCTGGTTGATTCAGGCGATATTTTTAAGACTCTCGCCTGGAGGCCGGACGAAGCCCATACTTTTTTAAAATCCATTCCGTTAATTGAAGAAGCCGGTGTTGTGGTGCGTGTTCCAAATTGGTGGAAGCCTAAACACCCTCCTCGTCCTCAGATTAAAATTTCTATCGGTAATGCTGCAGCAAAATCGGTGGGTATGGACGCTCTCCTAGATTTTAATATGTCCTATTCTCTCCCTGATGGAACCGTTATCGAAGCTGCAGAGATGAGAGAGATTTTGGAATCACAAGATGGAATGGTGCAAATCAAAGGTCAATGGGTGGAGATCAATCAAGATAAGATCTCTCAACTCATATCACATTGGAAAAAGATAGAAGATCAAGTAAGAGATGAGGGCCTTACCTTTGCACAAGGCATTCGCCTTTTATCTTCTACGCCAGACCAGTCAGGGATATCACAAGAGGATATTTCTGACTGGTCTCAAATGATTGAGGGTGATTGGATCAAGGATGTTTTGTCCCGTTTGCGAGAAGCGGGACAAAATGAAGATAAAGCTCTTCAAAAAACACTTGACCAATACTTTCATGGAACTCTAAGACCTTATCAATCAGTGGGTGTAAAGTGGTTGTGGTTGCTCTACAATCTTCGTTTGGGTGGATGCCTGGCCGATGACATGGGCCTTGGAAAAACCATTCAGGTTTTGTGCTTATTTTTATTGTCTAAGAATGTTCAATCTAAAAACAAAACACCCCATCTTCTTATTCTACCTTCCACTCTTTTAGGTAACTGGCAAGAAGAGGTTAAACGGTTTGCACCATCCTTAAAGATCTTCCTCTGTCATGGATCAGCGATAAGTCAGAAGATACTCAAAAACAAGGAAGCCCCTAATTTGTCCGATATTGATATTGTGATAACAACTTACAGCAATGTCTATAGAGTTCCTTGGATGAATAAGGTTTCTTGGAATATCCTTATTTTGGATGAAGCTCAAAACATCAAAAATCCCTCCTCGAAACAGATGCTTGCCATTAAGAAGCTCAAAAGCGAGGTTCGGTTTATCATAACGGGCACCCCCATTGAAAATAGATTACTTGATCTTTGGTCTCTGTTTGACTTTGTTGCTCCGGGGCTTTTGGGCTCCAGTAAAGTATTTTCTCATTATGGCGTTAAGGCAATCAAGGAAGACGTAAATGACGCAGAGAAAGAACGGTTTTACGGAGCTGTACGTCATTTAGTTTCTCCCTACATTTTAAGGCGTCTTAAAAGTGATAAGAGTATTATTTCAGATTTGCCTGATAAGACTGAGATGGATACCCATTGCTTCTTAACTAAAAAACAGGCGGGTCTTTATAAAACATCCGTTGATGAACTTCAAACTCTTCTCAAGTTTTCTGAAAACAGTGATGAGATAAAACGTCGAGGTCTTGTTTTGTCGTTTCTAACACGTTTTAAGCAAATATGTAATCATCCCACTCAATGGTTGGGTCATGGAGAGTATAATGAGGAAGAAAGTGGGAAGTTCATTCGCCTTAAAGAATTATGTCGAGTTATTGCTGAAAAGCAAGAAAAGGTATTGATATTTACCCAATACAAAGAGATTATCCCAGCTCTCCATAATGCCCTAGAGAGGGTATTTAAGAGACCAGGGCTGATTTTACATGGACAGACTTCAATTAAAAATCGCCTTAAGCTTGTTGAATCTTTCCAGGAGGAGCAGGGGCCTCCGTTTTTTATCCTGTCCATTAGAGCGGGAGGGACAGGACTTAACCTAACGCGAGCTTCCCATGTGATTCACTTTGATCGTTGGTGGAATCCATCTGTCGAAGCTCAAGCAACGGATAGAGCCTACCGGATTGGGCAAAAAAGAAACGTCCTAGTGCACAAGTTTATTTGCCAAGGAACAATTGAGGAAAAAATAGATAAGCTCATTAATTCTAAGAAAGAATTATCAAGTGATATCCTGAGTAAGGATGGAAAGCCAGCTCTTACAGAAATGAGCAATGAAGATCTTCTCAATGTAGTTTCTCTTGACATTCATCGTGCCATTGCTGAACCATCCCAGGATGAATTATCAAAAAAATAAACTTACGAGTTATTATTATGAGTTAAGAAAGTGAGCGGATATACTTTTGATTATCCCCCTTATGTTCCTGTTGCCGAGAGGAAGAAAGCGGCAGCTCGTTTAGTTGCAAAACTAAAAAAGAAGGGTCAGAAGATCAATCCGATAGTCATAGAAGGCCGTGCTATAGCTAAAACCTTTTGGGGCAGATCCTGGTGTGGTAACCTTAATTCGTATTCGGACTATGAGAATAGAATGCCTCGAGGACGACAGTATGCTCGTAATGGGTCTGTTATAGATCTGAACGTTAATGCAGGAGAAATCACAGCTTTAGTGAGTGGGTCAGAGATTTATAAAGTTCAGATTACGATTTCTAGCGTTACCAAAGAAAAATGGAAGAAAATAGTAAAGCAGTGTTCAGGGAAAATCGGTTCTCTCATTGAGCTTTTGCAGGGGAAGTTTTCTAAGGAAGTCATGGAAATCATCACCCAACCTAAAACAGGTCTTTTTCCAGAAAAGAATGAAATAAAGTTTGATTGCTCATGTTTTGATTATGCAGATATGTGCAAGCACGTTTCGGCTGTTCTTTATGGGGTAGGAGCACGTTTGGACGGGAAGCCGGAAGATCTATTCTTGCTTCGTCAAGCAGACCATACAGAACTTATTGAAAGTGCTGGATATATATCTAAATTAACTCAAGGAAGCGGAACAGGAGAACTTGAAGGTAATATTTCAGAGCTCTTTGGTGTTGATATTGTTGAGTCCCCAAAAAAGAAGAAAAAGTCTAAACCAAAATAGAGGACTAACTGTCAGCTTTATAAAAAGGGGCGATGAGTTGTATGATAGGCATACTCAAGGTATGCTTATTAAAGCAAAAATAAACTTTCTTATCTTCATAATTATGCTATTATGCATACTATGAGTGTGCAAAAAGAATCTAAATTAAGGAACCTATTGAAGCTATGGCCAATGCATACGGCCTTACCCGTAGCATGGTTGAAAACAAAAGGTTTTTCCAAAAGCCTTATTCAAAGGTATGTTTCTTCAGGGTGGTTGGAATATCTAGACCGTGGGGTCGTGGTGAGACCTGGAGACTCAATCGATTGGAGTGGGATGCTCTGGGGTTTACAACAACTCTGTCAATTTCATGTTGGAGGTAAAACAGCCTTAGAGCTTCAAGGTAAAGCCCATTTTATAAAATTTCAAGAAAACGAAATATATGTGTTTTCACACCGTGGATTTAAATTTCCAAAGTGGATGGAGAAAAACAAACAAAAATTCGAATTCATCAATACTCCAGCAAATCTTTTTCTTTCTCAAGTAGGTCTGAAAATATTTGATTTTGGGGAGTTTCAATTACAGATATCAAATCCAGCTCGAGCATTTTGTGAGTATATGTACGTTGCTGAGAAATTTCATAGCTACGATGAGAGCTACTATATAATGGAAAACTTGCACCTTTTAAGCTCAGACCTAATGCAAGAAGCTCTAGAGGAATGTACCTCGGTAAAAATCAAACGTCTGGTATTATGTTTGGCCAAGATCCAAAATGTTAGCTGGTACCAAAATCTCGATAAATCAAAATTCGAACTAGGTAGTGGAGCAAGAAAAGAAGTCAAAAATGGCATATATGAACCAGAATTTTTAATAACTTATCCAAGGGTTTGGAATAAAGCAGAAGATGAAAGCGTATTTTGAAAACCAAACAAAACTACTGCTCGAAGTTTTAGGACTCGTGATGCAGAATCAGGCCTTTGCTCTCAAGGGAGGGACGGCCATAAACTTTTTTCATATGAATATGCCACGTCTCTCCGTAGATATAGACCTTGCCTATACAAAAATTACTCAGCGAGAAAAGTTTTTGAAAGAAAATGAAGGCTTTTATCGTTCTTTAAGTTCTGAGCTCCTTCGAAGGAAAAAATATCTTATTCAAGTTCAACGAACGAAGGAAGGTATAGCAAAACAAATCACTATTTCCTCAAAAGACACTGGAATTAAAGTTGAAACCAATTTGGTATTGAGAGGAACCGTTTATCCGCCGACTCTTAAAGAGTCATGTGAAGCAATTAGAAAAAAATATGAGACTCAGATAAGGATTAATACGTTATCATTTGAGGATCTCTATGCTGGTAAATTTTGTGCAGCTTTGGATAGGCAGCACCCCCGCGACTTATTTGATTTAATGATTTTTTTTCAAAACCACCAAATTACTGAAAAACTAAAGATTGCCTTTCTCGTTTATCTGATTAGTGGAAACAGGCCTATTTCAGAGCTTATTAATCCAAATTTGTTGGATCAACGTCATGCTTTTAAAAATGAATTTATTGGTATGACGGATCAGGAAGTAAAGTACGAAGAACTCGAAGCGGCAAGAGAAATGATCATCAAGAACGTTCAGAACTCTTTAAATCAGAAGGATCGTGAGTTTCTAATATCTTTCAAGAGGGGCAGTCCCAACTGGAGCCACCTTGATATGGAACACATAAAGGATTTATCCTCTGTGAAGTGGAAGCTTCACAATATCAAAAAAATGAAACATAAAAAGCACGGATTGGCTCTCAACGAACTTGCTAAAAAACTGGATTTATAAAATTATGCCTAAAACCTTAACTGTAAAACCGCTAAGACGTAAGTAGTACCTATTTTTTTAAAATATATTTGAGACAGAGGTTCAATAATTCCGAAGAGATTTTAGCCATGGCATCCCACTAAATCTCTTCCCTAAACTTGTATGCGACAGATCCATAATAGGAGAGGACGAAACAGGTAAGAAACACCTAATAGCCTTGCATTTTAGAGAAAGTAAATTACCCCATCTGCGTAGGTGGAGAAAGAGCCTGTCCTCCGGAAGATTGTGGAGGTGTGTGGGGATATGAGCATTTAATTGAGGTGGCTTGCAGATAAAGAACATGAAGAGCATGATCGAATGTTAGGATGGGTTGGGGACACCATTGAACCAGAAAAATTTGATCCCAAGGAAGTCATATTTGATAATCCTCAAAAAAGATATGCTCTACCATTTGCGGCTTAAGAGGATAGGATTAGATCAAGTCTTTAAGTGTTATAATTTGGTAGAACATCTTTATCAGTTTTTATGTTTCAAAGTCCGTTCTCCAATACGTTGCCAGTAATTTATGGTGGAATCATTAAAGTTTTTGGTTTCCATAGAGTCTGATAAGAATCCCAGAAGCTTCGCTGCCTTATGGAGGGATTCATAGGACTGTAAGTCTTCTCCTGCCTCAATGACAAATGCATCCATGATGCCTGATTTTTGCACAATGCCGCCAATTTGTTATGCGAAGAAAGTAATTATGCGAAGTAGCGCATAAAATTCTTTTCGTTTTCTAAATTTCATTGGAATTTACTTTGCATAATATCCAAAGATGTTAACAGGGCATTCCGCTCTAATCAACATCTTAGGAGATACAACTATGCAAAAAAAATTACTATTAACTGAATTGATTCATGACCTAGAGCAGGAAATGCTGCGACTTGGTTACTCTAAACGTACCATGAGATTTTATCGCAGACGTTGGCGGACACTTCTTCAATTCGCAGAGG
>Ga0066610_10002156_pt1 | contig 11029 bp, 14 predicted proteins | sample SaaInlV_DNA_165m_FD_60375 | JGI IMG/M metagenome (GOLD analysis project Ga0066610, IMG submission 60375) | Marine microbial communities from expanding oxygen minimum zones in the Saanich Inlet - SI075_LV_DNA_165m | ecosystem: Environmental > Aquatic > Marine > Unclassified | place: British... | reverse complement strand
AAGTAGGCAAAAGGAATGGCCGAGATTAAAAATGGCAGAATAATGCGCATTTTCCCGTGTTTATTGCGTAAAAAATTAAAACTACTAATGGTAGAAACAAACAGGTTAAGCGAAAGTGAAACCATTGGAATAGCAAGCGTACTCATTCCTGCAATGGCCATGAGTGCCGTATAAGATGATCCACCACCCATGCCAACGGATGAATAGATAAAAGCAACCACAAAAAACAATAGCGCTAAAAGTGTTGTAAAATAAGGCGTGATTTCCATGTTTGCCCATTATATGGGAATTAATATTGACCGGATTGATTTAAATCAACACAACAAGCGTGAAATTAAAACTAAAATTAGACTATGAATAAAATAGTTGTACAGCCCCAAGATTTTGACCTCAATGCTGAAGTGTCTTTGGCTAGAGGTACTGATAGTAATATTGGTGCGGTGGTTAGTTTTGTTGGCACTGTGCGAGATCTGGAGGGTGAATCTATCCAAAAGATGACACTAGAGCACTACCCCGGCATGACCGAAAAAGCACTGGAGTCTATCGCCAACCAAGCTAAAAATAGGTGGGAGATTGGCAATATCACCATTATTCATCGTGTGGGTGATTTGCAAATTAATGATCAAATTGTATTGGTTATTACCACCAGTACACACCGTCAATCGGCTTTTGAGTCTTGTGAATTTATTATGGATTATTTAAAAACGCAAGCACCTTTTTGGAAAAAAGAACACACTGAAAATGAGAGTAAGTGGGTAGAAGCCAAGGCTAGTGACAACAAGCAAAAAGACCGTTGGCGTTAATCTGCATCAGCAAAATCTTGCGGTGAATTAAGATTGATAAAAATATCTGGCTGATCTGAAAAATCAACCTTAAGTGCGTTGTTATTTTCAAGCCAAAGACCAAATTTACGCCCACCTGTTTGTAAAAACTTATCTAAATTATCTTTTAAAGTAATATTAATGAGTGAGTAGGTTGGGTGAATTTTATCGCCATTGCTAGCAACACAAATATCTACTTCATTTTGCTGCATTGATTGAATTAGTCGTTCAAGCAATAGGCTACTAACAAAGGGTCCATCACAAGGCAACACCAATAAATACGGAGTATTAGCAAAGTGCATTGCTTTAGAAATACCGGCGAGTGGCCCCTGAAAATCTGCCAAATCATCGGCAATGACAGTGCCAAACTCTTGATAAAGGTCAAGGTTTTTATTGGCGCTCACCAATATACTATTAACATTTTCGCTAACAACATTAGTCACATAACTGATTAAGGGTTTGTCTTTAAACAGAATCAGGCCCTTGTTTTGTCCGCCCATACGGGTGGCCCGGCCTCCTGAAAGGATAACGGCAGTAACGTCTTTTTTGGTTATACTTTTCATGTGAGTAGGTTGTTATCGACAAATATATAAGCCGTATGATACAATCAAACAGATAATTTTAATTATAAAAAATAGACCGTACATTTATTATGAAACAACAACAAGCTGATTGTGCCTGCGACGAAATACCGCAGTCATTGATTTCTACCAGTGAAGCTCTAGCATTGTTGATTGGCTCTGCAAGGGTCATAAATACTACCCAAATGGTGATGCTTGATGATGCTCTCGATAGAGTTTTGGCTACCGATGTACGCGCCACTATTAATGTACCTGGTTTCGATAATTCTGCGATGGATGGCTATGCACTTCATTTGCAAGAGGATCAACTTGGTGTTGCTGGCGGTGTGGCGTTTGAAATTACCGATCGTATCCCTGCAGGCAGTATTGGTAATGTGCTGGCACCTGGTTGTGCAGCACGTATCTTTACCGGAGCCCCTGTACCAGAAGGCGCCAATACTATTATTATGCAAGAGGAGTGTGAGCTAATTGAGAAAGGCTCGAAGATTGAGATTTATCGTCCAATAGCCTATAACGAAAACATCAGACCGATGGGTAATGACATCCAATCTGGTTCGGTTATTTTACAAGTTGGTTTAAAACTACAACCACAAGCGATCGCTTTAGCTGCATCGGTTGGTGTTAATGTTTTAGAAGTATTTAATAAAATTAAAGTCGGTGTATTTTTTACTGGAGATGAATTAGTCGAGCCTGGAAGGGCGCTAGAAGCAGGGCAGATTTTTAATTCTAACCGTTATTCTTTGGTGGCACTTCTCAACAAATTGGGTTGTGAGGTTGTTAATTTAGGCAATGTGGAAGACACACTTGATGCAACGTGTAGCGCATTGGAAAGACTCAGTGCTGAGTGTGATTTAGTTATAACTACTGGCGGTGTTTCTGTTGGTGAAGAAGACCATGTTAAGCCTGCTGTAGAAAAACTGGGCGAACTAAGTTTATGGCGTATTAAAATGAAACCTGGAAAGCCACTTGCATTTGGTAATGTGGGTGATTCTGCATTTATTGGCCTACCAGGAAACCCTGTATCGGCAATGGTGACTTTTTTACTTTTTGCACGCCCTTTTATTAAAAAGATGCAGGGTGTAAGTGATTATCTCAATACCACAGTTAGAGTTGAGGCAAATTTTGATTGGCATCGCTCTAAGCCTAGGCGTGAATTTATACGTGTGTGTCTTGATCATAACACTGCACCTGCAAAAGCTAGCCAATATCCAAAGCAAGGCTCTGATATTCTGTCTTCTATGGTTTGGGCAGATGGCCTAATAGAAATTCCTGAAAAAACAACTTTTAAATCAGGTGAAATTTTGAATTTTTACCCCTTATCCGAGATGATGCTATGAGCGAATTAACCCACGTCAACACCAATGGCGAAGCCAATATGGTGGATGTATCCAGCAAAGATACCACCACGCGTATTGCCAAGGCAACTGCCAAAATTTTAATGAAAGCTGAAACGCTTAAAAAAATCAAAGATAATGATTTTAAAAAAGGTGACGTCTTAGCAGTTGCGAGAATTGCCGGCATTATGGCGGCAAAGCAAACGCACCATTTAATCCCAATGTGCCACAGCCTAAATCTATCAAAAATTAGTGTTGAATTTGAATTCATTGAGTGCGGTGTACAAATTACAACGATGGCCAAACTTAATGCACAAACTGGCGTAGAAATGGAAGCACTTACTGCTGCAAGTATAGCGGCGCTAACCATTTATGACATGTGCAAGGCTGTTGATAGATTTATGCGTGTCACTGATGTGCAACTACTAGAAAAACAAGGTGGTAAATCAGGGTTTTGGAAGCTTGAAGATCATGAAAAATAAACTGATTGATAAGTTTGGTCGCGAGATCAGCTACCTTAGAATCTCGATTACCGAGCATTGTAATTATCGCTGCTTTTACTGTCGAGATGCTGAGCACACACCTAATTGTAAGCGTGAAGACATTCTTAGTTATGAAGACATTCAGCGCATTGTTAGGCTATTTGCCGAACTTGGTATTAGCAAAGTTCGCGTTACAGGTGGTGAGCCCTTGTTACGCAGAGGTATTGTTAAAATTGCAAAATTAATCAGTAGTGTTGATGGCATTACTGATGTGCCACTTTCCACCAATGCACACCTACTAGGCAAGTTTGCTGACAAATTGTTTAAAAATGGCATTAACCGAGTTAATATCTCAATCGACTCTCTTATCCCTGAACGCTTCAAAGAGATTACGCGCGGTGGCGATATTGCTGAAGTAATGAATGGCATTGATGAGGCAATCAAAGCTGGCATGAGCCCTATCAAGCTCAACGTAGTTGCTATGCGCGGTGTGAATGACGATGAAATAGAATCTTTAATTGATTTTGCGATTGACAAAGGCATTGACATCCGTTTCATTGAAACCATGCCTATTGGTAATGCAGGCATCGAGGCTAGCGCTCAACACATCAGTGAGAAAGAATTACTCTCAAAAATTACCCAACATTTAAAAGGCAAACTAACGCCAATCGCTTCCTCTAAAACTGACGGCCCAGCCAGTAGTTTTAAGATTGATAACACTCAATCTAGTGTTGGTGTTATTAGCGCAGTGTCTAACCATTTCTGTCAGACTTGTAATCGTGTCAGACTTACCGCAAAAGGGGATTTGATTTTATGCCTTGGGCAAGAAGACTCTATTTCACTAAAAGATGCTGTACGCTCAGATTTGAGTGATGAGGCGATTAAAGCTATGATCATGAATGCTATTAATAAAAAACCAGAGAAACACGTGTTTAATTCTGTTGTTGATAATATCAGCAACAGGCAAATGGCGGAGATTGGCGGATGAAAGTACTCTACTTTGCTTCACTAAAAGAAACCACAAAGGTCTCTGGTGAGGATATAACCATTAGTAGTGGTATGACTGCCGGTGAGTTGCGCTCATTGTTGGTGGAAAAATATGGTGACCACTATTTTCCGAATAATATTTTGTGTGCAGTTAATCAAGAAATGGCTAATGCTTCAACGGTTCTTACAAACAGCGATGAAGTGGCTTTTTATCCGCCTGTTACTGGTGGTTAGAGCAGGTCTTCAAATGGGTTTTTATCTCTAAAACTTGCGACTGAAATAGCCACAATCAATAAAATTAAAGAGTTAAAAAATATTGGAATAACAACAAACATATAGCCAAGCTGGTGAATGGCTTGACCGCCAATAATTGCTGTAACTGCGCTGGCACCACCAGGTGGATGCATGCATTTCAATAAATGCATAACCACTAAAGCAAGTGGTATTGCAACTGAGGTTGACAACAAAGTATCAGGAATCAAATAATAACAACTAACACCCACAATGGCTGATACGGTATGCCCGCCAATTAAATTCCAGGGTCGTGAAACAGGCGCATGAGGCAGACCAAACATAAGCATGGCAGAGGCACCAGCAGAGGCAATAATAAGGGGTGATCCAGTACTTTCTAAGATAACATTAGAGAAAAAACCTGCCATCGCAACAGCAATAAAAGCGCCAATGGCTGATATGACTAATTCTTTAGTTTCCATCTTTCCCAAGATACCTGAATTGTTGAGTTTTAAGTGAGTGCGTGTGAGGCAATTTTTTAATAACCTTTTAGCAGGGCAGTCGCATAATTGAGGGTGGGTTTGTTAGGAGACTGCCCTGCTAAAAGGTTAACCGGTGCTCCAGCCTCTTGGTCGTCTCATACCCGATACCTTGCAAGCTTGTTTAACATAGCCATAAGGAAACATGGTAAACAATTTTGCTTTAGCAACTTTTTTATCTATATTAAAGTCAGCTGTCATTTGTTTGGTTGTGTGACGAACGTCAGGCGCAACACCATTGTCATTGTAGTAATGGCGCATAAAGTCGAAAACCAGCCAGTAATCATTATCTAGTTCTATATTTTCAGATTTGGCTAGTTCAAGCGCTACATCACGGTTCCAGTCCTCTGGATGGATCAAATATCCCTCAGGGTCTAGTTCTATTGTTTTGTCATTAATATTCATTGTTAGTACTATTTAAAATAATTAGATAAAATTTGAAAAATTGTCGTTTGATTTCTCTTTGCCATCTTCATAACCTGATTCATATTCATCCGTTATTCTTTGCTCTTCAATCTCAGGGTTGTTTAGATAACCAGCAACCCAACCTTGGATATAGTTGTCATTAACGCCCATTTCTTCCATTTTTTTAACACTTTCAAAGTAAGACATTCAAACTCCTATATATGTGTTTTGATGCGCTTTCTTCTCATAATTTGATACGGGCGCATAAGGTACGTCAATGGCACTGACCAAACGTGAACCAAACGAGTAAATGGGAAGACTAAAAATATCGTCATACCAAATAGCATGTGAAGTTTATAAGTATGCGACACGTCAACAAAATTAGCACCACCAGCTGCTGTTAATAAGGCCGGGTCCACACTTAATGTGGCAATGCTTTTTACATATTCAGCAAGTTGCAACATGGTTTGAACATCACCAGATTGAGCATGATGTAGTGAGCCGAAGATTGTATTCAAGCCTAACAAAGCTGTTATCAATAACCAGAAAACAACAAAGTTATCTCTTAGTCGACTCACTGCTTTAACACGCTCATTAGTCATACGGCGATAGAACAATAATGCTGCACCTACTGCCGCCATACCGCCAAACAACATGCCCGCATAAATGGCAATATATTGATGTTGAACATCGGTTGCAATTAGCTGCCACCAACTATGTGGTAATAACATGCCTGCCGCATGTCCAAAGAAAATACCAATAATACCGACATGGAATAAATTACTGGCTAAAACCATGCCTTTATTACCTAACAATTGCGATGAATCAGCCTTCCAAGTGTATTGTTCACGATCAAATCGAATCCAACTGCCTAAAATAAACACCACACCCGCAATATATGGATAAACCCCAAATAAAAAATTATCTAATCCCATTTCTATTCTCCTTATGCAGCTTCAACTAAATAACTGCGTTTTTCAATAATCCTAATCAATTTAGCATAAGGACTTTCGGCCTCATCTAAATTGTCCGCTATTACTTTAATAATCTTTTTAGCATCACCCAAAAAGACTCTTGACTCCATGTCATCTAAGGTTGATACATATTCTAGAATAAGAGGCAAAAAGTCTGGAATTTCTCCTTCCAATAAATCTAACCCTTCGCTTTTAAAATGTTCTGATAAATCAATCAAAGCAGGGCCACGAGCATTATCATCACCAAAGATATGGTGGGTTAAATGCAGGTCATGCTCTGGCACCATGTCAAAAGTTTCAACATAGGCCTGTTGAATGCCTGTTGTTGTATGGACACGCATCCAAGAGATAAACTCCATAATGGTTTTTTTCTCGTTGTCGTCAATTTCCGTTGAGTCACTAACAAACTCAATAACTGAATCTAAGTTTTCCATTAACTCATCACTCGGGTAATCAATCAATCTTGATAAAACGTTAAATACTTGCATAATTTCTCCTTAACTTTTGTGCTTTGGCATGTTTTCTACAGGGATCACTGACTTCTTTCTAGGAGTCGGGAATAAACTAACGCCCCTACCACCATCATGTCCAAAGGCACTTGTGTTACCACCTGAGAAGCCGTTTTGACCTTGGAATCCATACGGATCTTCATGACGCATTTCTTCATGTGAAGTTGGAATCACAAAGCGATCTTCATAGTTTGCAATACCTAGCATCTGATACATTTCTTCTGCTTGTTCAACACTTAATCCTGCATCAGCCAATACTTCTTTGCCATCTGTACCATCAACTGCTTTAAAGCGTTGATGTGCACGCATAGCTAACAGCTTAGTCATTGAGCTCATAATTGGCTTTACTTCACCAGCAGTGAACATATTAGCAAGGTATTTAGCTGGGAATCTCATGGCATCAACCGTTGGAAGGACGCCGTTCGATGTTTCAACATTACCCTTGTCAATTTGACTCTGAACTGGAGACAATGGTGGCACATACCACATCATTGGCAATGTTCTGTACTCAGGGTGAATTGGGAAAGCGATCTTCCAATCCATTACCATTTTGTAAACTGGTGACTTCTGAGCCGCATCAATCCATGATTGTGGTACGCCATCTTCTAAAGCTTGCTTGATTACTTCAGGATCATTTGGATCCATGAATACATCTAGATGCTCTTGGTATAAATCTGTTTCATTTGGTGTTGCAGCAGTATCGCCAATTTTGTCAGCATCATATAACATAACACCCACGTAACGAATACGTCCTACACATGATTCAGCACATGCCATTGGTAAGCCAGACTCAATTCTTGGATAACAACCAATACATTTTTCTGATTTACCAGACTCCCAATTGTAATAAACTTTCTTATATGGACAGCCTGTTACACACATTCTCCAACCACGACATTTGTCTTGATCAACCAATACAATACCGTCTTCTTCACGCTTGTAGATTGCGCCAGATGGGCAAGATGCTGCACAAGCAGGGTTAAGACAATGATTACATAAGCGTGGTAAATACATATGGAATGTATTCTCAAACTCTCTATACATTTCCTTTTCAATGTCTTTGAAATTAACGTCTTTAGAGCGTTTATCAAATTCACCGGCTAAATCATCTTCCCAGTTAGGGCCCCATTCAATCTTGTCCATGTCCTTGCCTGTAATTTGCGAGACAGGACGTGCTGTTGGTGCTGCTTCAACTAATGGAGATGACTGCAACTTATGATATTTAAAATCATACGGCTCATAGTAATCGTCAATTTCTGGCATATCAGGATTGGCAAAAATATTGGCCAACTTACTCATACGACCACCAGCTTTAAGTTCTAACTTGCCCTTAGCAAGTTCCCAGCCACCTTTCCATTTACCCTGGTCTTCCCAGTTTTTAGGGAAACCAATGCCAGGCTTAGATTCAACATTGTTAAACCAGGCGTATTCAACACCTTTTCGGTTAGTCCAAATATTTTTACAAGTAACTGAACAAGTATGACAACCAATACATTTGTCTAGGTTTAAGACCATAGAGATTTGTGCTTTTATTTTCATAACTTAGCCTCCAAATTTTTCATCTTTAAAGTCAAAACCTCTCCATACAATAGGTGAGGAATTTCCTTTTTTTGTGCTCTTATTTTCATTTTCTCTTCTCCTAGATAGTTTTAGTTGTTGATGCCTGGAGGGTTCTTTTTAGCCTCTCTTTCTGGCGTTAACGGCTCTTCTAGCCAATCAACATCTTGATCTTCAATTTTGTGAACAATAACGTACTCATCTCGATTCGAGCCTACGGTACCGTAGTAGTTAAATGAGTAAGATAACTGCGCATAACCACCAATCATATGGGTTGGTTTAGGCACTGTTCTGGTTACCGAATTCAAGATACCGCCACGCTTTCCTGTCGTTGGAGAGCCTGGAACGTTAACAATCTTTTCTTGGGCGTGATACATCATGGCCATACCATTTGGTACTCTTTGTGAAACTACAACTCTAGCAGTTGTCGCACCATTATCATTTACCGCTTCAACCCAATCGTTATCTTCTAAGCCAACTGATTTTGCATCTTCCTCAGAAATCCAGAAGTATGGACCACCACGGAATAACGTTAACATTCTCAAATTATCTTGATAAGTTGAGTGGATACCCCATTTTGAATGTGGTGTAATCCAGTTAAGCACCAAGTGTGGCTTCTTTTTAATACTATCAGGAATGTTGTTATGATTATTCATATTAATTGCTGGCTTGTAAGCACAGAAACCTTCACCAAAGTCTAACATCCACTCATGATCTTGATAGAATTGTGCACGACCTGTTAGCGTTCTTAAAGGGATATGCTCATGAAGATTGGTATAACAAGCGTTGTAACTCACCTCTTCAGATTCAATACCAGACCAAGTAGGTGCGGTAATAATCTTACGTGGTTGAGAAACAATATCTCGATAGGTAATCTTCTCATCTTGACGACCTTTGTAAAGATGGGAGTGATCAACACCTGTTTTCTTAGACTGTGCAGACCAAGATTTATGCGCTACTTCACCATTAGTTTCAGGTGCCATGCGCATTACCGCATCACACACATGAATATCTTCAGCAAGTGATGGCATACCTTTAGAAACACCTTCATCCTTAATAACACCATTTAATGTGGCAAGCTCTTCAACTTCCTTGTCAGTATTCCAATCAATGCCTTTAATATTATTACCCAGCTTATTCATCAATGGACCTAGGGCAATATATTTACTGTAAGTGCTTGGGTAATCTCTTTCAACCAATTTAAAGATTGGCGCTGTCTTACCTGGAATAAGATCACATTCGTCCTTCTTCCAGTCTTTTACTTCACCAAAAGGCTGAGCCATAGCCATTGGCGTATCGTGTTGCATTGGTAGTGATACCACGTCTTTTTGTACACCTAAATGCTTTTCTGATAATTCAGAGAATTTCTTGGCAATGGTTTTAAAGATCTGCCAATCAGACTTGGCTTCCCATGCTGGATCAACTGCTTTACCCAATGGATGGATAAATGGGTGCATGTCCGTTGTGTTAAGGTCTGCTTTCTCATACCAAGTTGCCGTTGGCAAAACAATATCAGAATAAGCACCTGTTGAATTTAAACGGAAGTTAATATCAACCATTAGATCCAACTTACCTACTGGCGCTTTTTCATGCCACTTAATCTCTTTACAAGCCTCGCCTTCAGTACCTTCAGCAAGCACACCATTTTGTGAGCCTAGTAAATGTTTAAGGAAATACTCATGACCCTTAGACGAACTACCAATTAGATTAGCACGCCATACGAATAAATTCCTAGGGAAGTTTTCTTCTGCATCAATATCTTCATAAGCAAAATTTAGATCGCCACTTTTAAGTTTGTCAGCTACATATTGAGATACCGTTGCTTCATCTTTCGCACCTGCATCTTCAGCTTCTTTAGCCAACTCCAATGGGTTTTGATCAAATTGAGGAATCGAAGGCGTCCAACCCATGCGTTGCGCTGCAACGTTGTAGTCGGCCAATTGATTACCTTTGTATTTAGCTTTAGCTGTTGATGCTAATAATTCATCTGCTTCAACACGCTCATAACGCCACTGATCTGTATGGAAATACCAGTAAGTTGTTGATGCCATGTGACGTGGTGGTCTATTCCAATCAAGACCAAATGCAATTGGCGCCCAACCCGCTTGTGGACGTAATTTTTCTTGTCCTACGTAGTGAGCCCAACCACCACCTGATTGACCAACACAACCACACATGTGCAATAAGTTCATAATACCGCGATAATTCATATCATTGTGGTACCAGTGGTTAATCGCCGCACCTAGAATAACCATTGATTTACCTCTAGTCTTAGAGGCATTGTCAGCAAATTCACGACCTGTTCTTTCTAAATCAGCAGCTGGAACGCCTGTAATTTTGGCAGCCCATGCTGGCGTGTAAGGAACACTTTCATCATCATAAGAAGTAGCTAAGTTGTCTCCTAAACCACGATCAATACCATATTGAGCAATTTGTAAATCACACACTGACGTTACCATTACTTCTTTACCATCAACAAGTTTAAGTTTACGTACTGGAATCTTACGAACTAATGAATCACCCTCTTCAGGATTAAAGTGTGGGAAAGTAACATCGACAACTGCATCGGAATTATCAATACAACTAAGCTCTTGCTCAATATCTTTACC
>Ga0066610_10002155_pt1 | contig 11029 bp, 9 predicted proteins | sample SaaInlV_DNA_165m_FD_60375 | JGI IMG/M metagenome (GOLD analysis project Ga0066610, IMG submission 60375) | Marine microbial communities from expanding oxygen minimum zones in the Saanich Inlet - SI075_LV_DNA_165m | ecosystem: Environmental > Aquatic > Marine > Unclassified | place: British... | reverse complement strand
CATGGTGGCGATGTAGCTACCGGTTGCAGCGCTGTTGTGGCAGTACTGCTCACCGATTCCACCACTTGCCTTGAACAGCATGCAGTAGATATCGAGATCGAACGAGACCCAATCCGAGTCATCGGTCGTATCGACGGCGGAAGTGCCATCGAGACCAATGCTCGAGATACCACGCTCGTAGGTCTGGCCCACAATCGAGCCATAGAGCGGGCACATCTTGATGGTTTCACCATCAACATCGACATCGACCAAGGGAACCTTGGCTGACAACGTCAAGCTGGTGAAGACATCAGTCTGCTGAATGCAGTCCGCAGTCTGCCAGGCGGCACCCACAGTACTATCGCGGATGCACAGTGCATCGTTGAGAAGATCGGCGGTCGTGTCGCACACGTAGATCATGTCCATCGCATTGATGACAGTGTCGCCATCAGCGTCCATGCACGACCAGTCCAAGGCGTCGGTATCGCCGTTGCAGTCGTTGTCCTTGCTGTCTCCGCAGTTGTCTACGGAATAGATCGACGTGTCGAGCGGATCGAAAGCCGCTTCGACTCCATCTGGGTTCACCGTGATGTCCAGGTCGTCGCAGTCATCGCCGTTGTCGACGTAGCCGCTCGGAGCCGTACAATCCTCGGTGGACGTGGATGCGTCGCCGTAGCCATCGAGGTCATCATCCCAGTAGTACGTGGTGAGCAAGCCTTCATCGATCGCGCTGTCGCAATCGTTGTCGACGTAGTCACACACTTCCGTTGCTCCGGGGTTGATCGCCGGATCGGTGTCATCACAGTCGGTACTGTCGAGTACGTATCCCGAGAGCGGTGAGCAGGTCGTGTCCGGGTAGGACGCGTCGCCGTAGCCGTCGGTATCCGAGTCGAGGTAGTACGTGAAGGACAGACCTTCATCGACCGCGCTGTCGCAGTCGTTGTCGATGCTGTCACACACTTCCGTTGCTGCTGGGTTGATCGCCGAGTTGCTGTCGTCGCAATCAATGCTGTTCGTGACATACCCAGAAGGCGCCGAGCAATCCTCGTCCGTGAAGGACGCGTCGCCGTAGCCATCAGAGTCAGAGTCGAGGTAGTACGTGATTTCCACGCCCTCATCGACCATGCCGTCGCAGTCATTGTCCACGCCGTCACACACTTCTGCCACACCAGGACCCGCTGTCGAGTCGCTGTCATCGCAGTCGGTGCTGTCTGCCACGTACCCAGTGGGTGCGGTGCAACCAACAACTGACACACTCAGATTGCCGTAGCTGTCGCCGTCGCTGTCCTCATACCAGGTACCAGCGTCGACCGCATCGGACTCGTCGGTGCTGCCATCGCAGTCATCGTCGTGCCCGTCGCAGTATTCGTCCGCACCTGGGTAGGTGTCGCCGTCGGTGTCATCGCAGTCGGTGGCGTCTGACACGTAGCCCGAGGGTTCCGTGCAGGCACTCAGCGAGGTGCTGGAATCACCGAAGTTGTCCGAGTCACCGTCGATGTACCAAGTCAGAGCATCGAGCGAGTCGGACTCGTCGATGTTGCCGTCACAGTCACCGTCTTCGCCATTGCAGTACTGGTCTCCGCCCGGAAACACCAACGAGTCGGTGTCATCACAGTCGGAGCTGTCGAGTACGTAGCCGGAAGGCTGCGCACAAGCATCCTGGAAGAGTGCGGCATCGCCGTACCCATCACCATCGGAATCGAGGTACCAAGTGGACCCAGTTTCATCGTTGGTGAGGTCACAGTCACTATCGACTCCGTCACAGTCCTCGATCTCGCCCGGGTTCACACCCGCGTCGAAATCGTCACAGTCTCCGCCTGCTTCCACATAGTTGCTGGAAGCGACACAGCTGAGCTCACTGTCATCAAAGTCACCGTAGCCATCTCCGTCTCCGTCGCGATACCACGTAGACTGAGTACCAGGATCCACATCGCCGTCATCGTCGTCGATCAGCAAGTCGCAGTCGTTGTCGATGCCGTCACAGACCTCATCGGCGTTCGGGTTGATCTCTGCATCAGAGTCGTCACAGTCCGTCGGGACACTGACGTAGCCGTCAGGCTCGAAACACGTTTCGACTTCTTCAGCAGCATCGCCATAGCCATCCTCGTCCGCATCACGGTACCAAGGCTGGGTGAGACCGTTATCGATCACACCGTCGCAGTCATTGTCGACGTCGTCACAGACTTCGGTGCCGAGCGGGTTGATGGTGGCGTCGAGATCGTCACAGTCGCCAGGCGACGAAACGAGTCCTTCGAGAACATCACCATCGCACATTGCGACAGCTGCATCCGGGTTGCCCCAGCCATCGCCATCCATGTCCTCGTAGTACGTCTCCAACAGACCTTCGTCGATGACGCCATCACAGTTGTTGTCATACCCGTCGCACATCTCTGTGGCAGCCGGGTTGATGGAGGCGTCGCGGTCGTTGCAGTCATCTGCATCGGACCAACCATCGCCATCCATGTCGACTTCGACTTCGATACCAGTATCACCATCTTTGATGTCGAGACGATCAAAGTGGCAACCACTGTTCGCAACCGTGAACAACGCAATGAGCGTCATCCACAACAACCTCAGATTCAGCTGATAAGGCAAAACTGCCTCCTACTTGAATTTACGCATCATTGCGCAAGGTGAAGAACAAAACGGACCCAGTGCCCGCCTGTTACAACTGACAGATAATGCCAGATTTTAGCCAATTTGTCAAGGGTAAATGCACTCTAAACACCCCGTAAACTCAAGGAATTTACTCAATAAATACCAAGTCATTTTCCTACAAAACAATAATCCTTTGTTTTGGGTCTAAAATTGAATAAATAACGGATATATCGATTTAGATTTTTTTGTTATTCATAAACAAAAACCGCCGTGGCTTTGGGTGCCATTGGCGGTTCTGCGTCATTTTTTACTAATTTATACAGCTTCTTAGTCAACTACTCAATCTCATCAATCCGCAACACAGTCGTTCCTACATAATCCCACCCAACAATTAATGCATTTCCCAACAAGCTTGTGTGTGGACGATAAGCCTGTTTTGATTCATCTGAAATAAAGTCGATTGATGCAAGGTTGAGGTCAGGGTCAAAAACGTATCGAGCGATCAAAGCACCGGCATCACTATTCCCCTTATCTTCAAACGACGGCTGAGCCCCTCGCGCTGGGGCATCTAATGATGTCCTTGCATGCATCACCAACGATCCATCATCAAGATAGACTCCGCTCACCATTCCAATAGACTGACGATCAAAATTGACGAGCATGTCCTCGCTGACAAAATTCCAATCCTTATCAAAAGCCAGAAGTCTCACTCCACTCTGTGTCACCTCAGTAATAGAATCTGATGCAAGTAGATGGAATCCACCGTCTACAGGAATAACGCTTGATCCATTTCCATGACTAAGCACCCCTCCCCCGATATTCATGACATCGTATACATCGAGGTTTGTGTCAGCGCGGAAAAGTTTGTGACCGATCCCAGGGAGGAAAAATCCTGCGGTAACACCCGCTGGCTCGGCGACCAAAAACATATCGTTCGTGATCAAGCGCGCACCACCTTCGCTGTTTGCATACAAAGCCCCATCATTCTCATCAAGCGGATAGTTGTCGACAATGTGCTCGAGGTCAACACGATTCAAATCAGTATCCACCTTCATCATGTACGCAGAGTTGGCCTGTGTTTGCGAAAAGACGAGATAGTGAAACCCGTGATCAAATACATGCCAATGATCTGCGATTCCCTGGTTGCCAATTTCAGACTTGCTCACCATCTGCTTCCAATCAGGAGTTGCACCTGGGTTCTCAAGATCAAGCTCGGCCATGTAGATCACCTGACCTTTCTCTGTCGACATGATGACGCGACCAGTATCGTCTGGCACGGCAAAGAGCCAAATGTTTGCACCTGAGACGGGGTCCTCGTAAAGGGTCTTTGTAGAAAACGTTACGTCTCCACTAATCTCAGTGTCGGTATATGCACGCTGGCGTTCAAATAGTTCACGCATCGGATCGTTCTCCCCAGCCTCATCAAAAAATTCTTCGTCGATTCTCTCTTCTTTAAAATCTTCTTCAATATCCTCAGAGAGAGACAGCTCTTCATGAACATCTTCTTCCTCTCGAACATCAACAACCTCTTGCTCCCCCTCACTAAACTCTGCAAAGACATACACCCCACCAACAACCAACACCGCCGCAACAAAAACACTCCCAACAATTAAAAATTCTTTCTTCATAGCATTTCACTACACGCCTGCACGGCTTTTTTAGCGTACCCAATAAGTCGTGGCTCAATCTGATCTGGAACAATTCCAGGGCCTAAAATCCCAAGCCCGATCGGTTTCATGAATTCAAGCTGTAGCTGAATGATCGCATCGTACACAACCTGCCCCATCACAAACCCATGCTGAGTCTGCCCCTTCTCAATAATCCCAAGCGCACATGCTCCGTGCACATCATCGCGCATCAACAACCTCTTAAGCGCAAGAGGTTTCTCGATCGAGCCCATCACCCAAACCTCTTCAACAATATTCAAACCAAGACTAGCCGCTTCTTCACGCGCCGCCTCGAGCATGCGTGTAACCTCCGCTTTGTGAAATGATCCTAAAACGATCGCGATATTTTTTGTGTTTGCCATATAAAAATATGGTACGGGGTTCGGGAGAGAGGCGCAAACATAAAACCGGACTCAACGTATTGAATCCGGTTGGTGCTATGAGTGGTCTTCTAACAGAGACACAAGACTCACAAGCTCCCGATGATCACCTGGCGATTGAAATATTTCAACAATCATTTCGCCCAAGATTGAATCTCTGGCAATCCTGCGTTCCAACGTGTTGTGACACCCAACTCCAGACACGATCATCTCGCCTGTCAACAATTGCCGAAGGCGCACCTGATTTTTTGTCAAAATGAGTGCGAGCACATGCAGGTTCTCCACCCCAGCTTTTGCAATTTCTCTCTCGAGAAGAATTATTGCATCCGCGAATTGACCGAGGACCATGAGTGTTTGTGCGTAGAAAATGGTTGCGATCAAGCATTCTTGAGCAGAAGCTTGAAACCAATCGGTGGTTCCAATCAAATTGAGTGTGCGTTCAGGCTCTGACAATCGAGTCTGTGCAGCCTCGAACAGAACAGCGCGACACTCTGAAAATGTCACCCAGTTACCCCTCTCCAACTGAACACCAGCACGCTCATTACAACCTGCGATCAACAAAGGTTCTGCAACACCTTCATTTTCAAGAGTGCAGCTGACCCAAAGCTCAGGCTCAGCAACCTCTCTCACGAGCGAGTTGGTCAGCGACAAGCTCACTCGGTCATGCAAAGAGAAAACCTTGGGCGGCGGACGAAGCTCACTTGCAAGAATGATTTGAACAAGAGTCGCTGCATCCTCTGCTGATTCGCAACGAATGCTCATGCAGGGACAATCCGTACCAAAGTAAGTAAACCAACTCTGTTCGAGGTGATCAACCACCCCGATGAGATACTCTTGGATATCTCCTAAGCTAAACCTGTACGCATAGATCTGTTCACCAACCGGAACCACAATCGTCAGCATTACATAAACCATTCTTCAACTCCTCTGCCTCGACAAAGCAATCAATCAGTTGATCTCTTTATCGAAGACAGAAACTTAAACATGTTTACCCCACACGTCAAACATAAAACCGGACTCAACGTATTGAATCCGGTTGGTGCGTTTCGCTAAGGTCGGGGGTGCAAAGATTGCTCAAGGTTGGTGACATCACTGAGTTCATCGCATGCTTTCACCAACTCGCATATAACCTCACCCAAAACTGAGTCTCGAGCGATCACACGCACTGGCGTGCTTTCGAAGTCTTTCATAACTTCTCTCGACACACAATCATATTCTTGAAGACGGACCTGCTCTTTTACCAAGGAGAGCGCAAGCCAAAACAGTTGCCCCGTCTCAGCTCTCCGAATCTCTTTCTCAAGAAGGAAATTCGCCTCCTTGAATCGACCCAGGCTCGTAAGAGCTTGTGCGTAGAAGATCACTGCGAGCACACGTTCTTCATCGGGTGCAAAAAGCCAGTCAGTGCCACCAAGCTGCTTGATAGCCGTTTCCGAATAGACTCTGCGTATCGACGCCACATTGAACAACGTGGAACGACGTATTGAAGGATTTGTCACCAACACCGTATGCCCAATCGCAAGCTCCACACGAACACGCTCATGACAACCTGCCAGCACCATCAAGTCATCAGTGAGACCATTCTCGAAGCTGAAGCTGATCTGCAACTCAGGTTTTAGAACCTTCACCTTAGGCGAACTCATCAAGGACAGATCTACTCGTTCGTGCAGGAACACAACCCCAAGGCTGGTATTTGGTGTGCCATCCTGACTCACCTCTTCCATGGCAGTCATGAACCTGAACAACCCCAGCGCATCAGCCATAGACTGACAGAACACGCTCAAACAATCGTCTGAAATACGCCGAGTAAACCACCTACGAGGAGTGAACTCTCTCTCGAGTTTGGTAAGCACCCATGCATGCTCACCTTCCGAACCACCCTCTGGAAGAACAATTTTCAACGTCACGAACACCATTGCAAGCTCCTTTTCCTCGACAAAGCGATCAACCAACTGATCGCTTTGTAGAAGACAGAAACTTAGTCATCTTTACCCCGAGCGTCAACCACGCTCAGCCATCACCCGCTCAACCGTCTCAACAATCACCTGAGTCTGCGGATCAATCTCAACGTTAACAAAATCACTGACTTGCTTAGATCCAAATCTCGTTAGCTTGAGCGACTCTGGAATAAAGAAAACTTTGAACTCCCCAGAATCTTTTTGCGCATCAACGACTGTTAAGCTCAACCCATCAAGCCCGACGAATCCTTTTGAAAAAATAAAACGCATCCACTCAGGATCAACCTTGAATGTAATCGACTTATTGTTCTCGCTCTCATTGATTAAAACAATCTCTGCCATCGCCGACACGTGTCCGCTCATTGGATGCCCACCGATCTCATCCCCCATCTTTGCTGAGCGCTCGATGTTTACCGAATCTCCCTGCTTAAGCGATCCGATCGTTGTTGTCTCAAGTGTCTCTTGCATGGCATCAAAGCCCACAAGCTGACCGTCGATTGTTGTGACGGTAAAGCACACACCATCAATCGACACACTGGCACCTAACTGAAGACCGGTCGTAAGTTGTGGTGGCAACTCAATAACAAATGACTTAAGACCAGGCTTGTCTTCAAGAGTTGTAACCGGGCAAAGCGCTTGGATAATTCCTGTATACATAATAGAGATAGCTTGCCGCATCAAAACAATCTTGTAAACAAAATAACCTCGAGCAGCACGCTCAAGGTTATATAGAGGGTTGCCCCACCCATCAGACATCAAGGTGTCGGCCTCACTACTAACGACGAAGTGTCGTAAGCAGTACTCCGATGGGTGGGACAGAAGGTATTCCTGACTACACACAGATGCAGCGCCATTTTAAGGAGGGCGACGCCGTGGAAGGGCGCGACAACTTGCATGTAGACAGGAAGAGGTGCTCCGGGGTCTTGGCGGGCCATGGGAACCAGACACAAGTCAGACGCATCGTGCATCAATGACGCATGCTAGCACCCCCCGGAGCATAAACGGACGTACTTAAACCCTAGATTTTTCGTAGCAGATTGTCAATGGTTGGTGTAGAATAGATGTATATGGGATTTCTTATCACTTCGCTTGTCATGTTTGTTGTATGGCTCGCCATTCTACTTGCATCATCCAACACACGCCGTGAGCAAATCATTATGAGTATCGTTGGTGTCGTTGTAACACCTGGTGTGCTCCTGGTTGCGTCGCAGGATTACCGAAGCATCATTGCTGAGTCTGCAGCCACAATCGGTATTGAAGATTTTATCTTCATCTTTTCCCTCTTCGGGATTGCCGCAGTCATCTACCAAGTCGCATTTGGAAAACGGCTTCACAAAATTAAAGGTGATCGCATTGTCATCCCCGACCCTTCCGCGCACTTGCTTACGCACCTCATTATGGTGCTCGGACTCTGGGCTTTAATCTCCCTCGTCCTCGTCCACGTATTCGCCATGGCATCGATCCAAGCGTTGATCATTGCAGGTCTGTTCATTGGTGTGTACATCATTGCAGATCGCCAAGACCTTCTGCTTGATGCGTTGTTCTCAGGGATTCTCACAGCAAGCCTGGTCTTCCTAGTAGAGCAATTACTTTTCTTCCGACTCTTCCCCGCTGGAGCAGCATCGCTTTGGCAAGAGAGTGTATCGATCTTCTTTGTTGGTGGCGTGCCATTAGAAGAAATCCTCTGGGCCGGCGTTGTCGGGTTCACGATCGGACCTTTGTACGAGTGGTTGCGACGATACGAGATGGGATAATATTTCAACAATGGACCCCGCCCACCAGCGGGGTTTTATAATTTCTTGGTAGAAGAGGGTGATAAGAGGTAAAATGATCGCACTGTGGACAAACACTTCCAAGAACATGATTCACTTGCGTGGCTCTCTCAAACTGAGGGGCAGCTTTCGGTTGATGTGATTGAAAACGAAACAGAGATTATTGTCCGCGCTGCAATCGCCGGTGTGACTGCAGACGAGTTGGATATTCAGCTTTCAGAAGACACCATTACCATCCGAGGTGAACGTGACCATGGGTGTGAAGTAACGAGCAACGAGACGATCCACGCAGAAGAGTGTCACTGGGGATCTTTCTCTCGCTCAGTCATTCTCCCCGCCCACGTAAATCCTGACGACGTAAACGCGTCGCTCAAACGAGGCATCTTAACCCTGCGCATGAAAAAGGTTGAGATGGAACGCTCTATAGAAATCGACGATGACGGATACTAATATGAATCACCCCCACAACCACAAAGCAGATCTCCTCACAGAGATAACAAAAGGGGGGTTTTGTAAGGCAGCAAAATTACCAATGATTGTCGTCATTGCATTGCTGTTCTTTTTTATTTCTGGTGCTTATGTGTGGGCACAGTCATACGAGGGGCGCATCACACCAAATGTTTTTGTTGGAAACATTGAAGTAGGTGGCCTCACCCCAGAAGAAGCTCGTGAGGTGCTTCAAAGTCGAGCAGATCAAATCATCACGTCTGGTATTCCAATTATTTTTCAAGGTGAACAGAAAACGCTCCCCTTTGCCACGCTCGTAGGAACAGATCTGATCGAAGTGCTCTCATTTAATATTGATGGTGCCGTAGCTGACATGATGGCCATGCACGGAAACAACCCTCTCACAGACACTCTCATCCAACTTCAAAGTCTGGCGGGGCCAACAAGAGCTGATATTGATCTTGAGCTCACACACGAGACACTCAAAGTTCTCGTGCGCAACGCTTTTCCAGAAACTGAAACCCTTTCAACAAATGCATCTTTTGACCTCGTCTATGGAGCTAACGGCTGGAGCGCAGAAGTTGTCGAAGGGACTGTTGGTTATGAATTTCAATTCGAGCCGTTCTTCGAAAAACTATACAGCCAACTCGGTACACTTAATCGCAGCAAGATCGAGATTGGCATCTCAACCGTTGAGCCAATGGTAAACAAAACCGATTCTGTAGAACAGCTCAATCAGGCGCTCATGATCTTAAACAACGCTCCATACCAACTTGCATACGAATCCTTCACACAGGAGCTCACAGCGCCTCAGCTAGCAATACTACTCACACCTGGAGATGAAGGTCAGGTGTCATTTCTAGAAGACGAATATCTCTCATGGCTCTTCCCCATTCAAGCGGCGCTCAACATCGAATCAAGAGACGCACGCTTAGAGATCGAGGATGGGCGCGTTGTTGATTTTGTTCACAGTCGCGCAGGACTTCAGGTAGAAGCAGAGTTGCTAAAAGAAGCATTGCTAGAAACCGTTCGCTCACAAAACGATGAGGTTATCGAGATTGCTGTAGCAATTGATGAACCCTCTGTTCTTACAGGTGATGTGAATGACCTGGGGATTACAGAGATTTTGGGGACAGGAACCTCAAGCTACCGTGGATCACCTTGGAACCGTCGGCAGAACATTCAAAATGGTGTCGATCTGCTAAACGGCCGACTCATCGCTCCTGGCGAGACATTCTCGCTCATTGAGGCACTCAGCCCGTTTACCTACGAGAACGGCTATCTCCCAGAGCTTGTTATTAAGGGAGACAAGATTGAACCAGAGCTTGGTGGCGGACTCTGCCAAATCGGGACCACAACCTTCCGTGCCACCATGCACGCAGGTCTTGCCGTAAGCGAACGACGCAACCATTCACTCGTTGTCTTTTATTACAACGATCCTTCAAACGGAAACCCTGGAACGGACGCAACCATCTACGAGCCTGCACCAGATTATAAATTTACAAACAACACAGATAGCCACGTGCTATTCCAAGCAGAAAATTTAACAGACACATCTGACCTGCGCTTCACATTTTGGGGAACATCCGACGGACGCAAAGGGTCATACTCCCCTCCTATTGTTCACCGATGGATTCCTGTTGATGAAACGACTTACATCGAAACAGAAGACCTTGAGCCTGGTGAAGAAACATGTCAGGAGGCGCACATTGGCGCAGACGCATCGTTTACTTACACCGTCTTAAGTGCAACCGGCGAAACAGAAGAAACGTTATTCGAGTCACATTACCGACCGCTTCCAAAAATTTGTCTGGTTGGTGTTGAGGAAGAATCAGAAGACGAGGAAACAAAAAACTCCGACGATGAATCGGAGGTTGATGAAGAAGACGAATTGGACACCGAGTAACCTATCCACAATTCAACTTGCGCATTCGTTCACAACACAAGTAAGATCTTGTCAGTCGGTCATCAACAAAAAAATTGTAGCGAGTGAACTGCAGGCAAGAAATTTCAGGCGAGGAAAGATCGAGCCGAAGCCTGATGTAACCACGTTATGAAATCCCATGCTTGTCGTGCCTGCAGACCACTGACCACAATTGTCAGGTCTCTATCCTATTCACCGTCAGGTGAAAATATATGGACGCTTGTTTTAGGACAAGGTCTTATACTATTGGAATCTCGACATTTTGTCAAGCCCCAACACCAAACACATATTACCCTATTTTAACGGC
>Ga0066610_10002142_pt1 | contig 11085 bp, 10 predicted proteins | sample SaaInlV_DNA_165m_FD_60375 | JGI IMG/M metagenome (GOLD analysis project Ga0066610, IMG submission 60375) | Marine microbial communities from expanding oxygen minimum zones in the Saanich Inlet - SI075_LV_DNA_165m | ecosystem: Environmental > Aquatic > Marine > Unclassified | place: British... | reverse complement strand
ATTGGTGAACTGAAAATATAAGTCAATACCTAGAAAAACTAATAGAAACTATTTTAGTAAACAGATTAAATCTAATATCAAAATATTCAACTCTAAATTGAGAATTTTGGAAAGATGTGTTCAGAAATTTTTCTGCTTTCTGAGAAGAATTAGATTTATGAACTATGATACCGATGAATAATGATTCTTGTTTTACAAATCCTAATTACTTTAAAGATCACTATAAAAGAGAAATACTTACTGTATTTACTGGTTTTAATCAGATAATCAAAGTTATTGAAAAAAATACAAATCATAAAATAGATCATAAACAATTAGCTGATAAAGTATTCAATGTAATAGTAACATGGATCAAAACAAATAAAGATGAACTTGAAAATTATTATAGAGATAATAATTGGAATAAATGGGAATCTAATGAAAAATATAATTTTAATAATTTTTTATATTGATTCTTTAAAAGCTGTTTTAGTATTGTATTAGATTATATGAATAGTCATGAATATACAAACATATTAGAAAAAAAAGTTAAATGAATTCTTGGTGATTAGTGAAGTTTTAAACAAAGAAACCCTTGATTTTTCAATCTAGGGTTTCCTCATAAAATAATTAAAGAATAAAAATTACTTATTCTATTTCTTATTTTTTCCTTCTTTTTTCGATGATACTACTTTATCTTTAATTTTTGTTTTTTTCTTAGCTTTTTTCTTCGAAGCTACTTTTCTTACCTGTTTCTTTTTCACACTCTTCTTCTTTACTACATCTTTCTCCTTTTCAATTTTCTCCGCAACTTCTTGTCTAACTTTATCTTCGACAAGAGCTGCAGTATACTCGGCACGCTCTTTATTAATTCTAACTGCCTCCTGAAGTTTAGGTGACATTAGTTTAACATAATTAAAGAGTTGCCTATATGACATCGCAGAGAATAAGGCAATCACCTTATCATTATAGTTTTTAGGCACTCGTGAAATTATCCGATTAAGTCTTTCTTCGTACTCATCCAATAATAGTGATAAGCCTTGATCTAACATCTCATTGGCGTGACCATAATGATAAATGTCTGCTTCATTTATAAATGGTATCTTCTGATGAATGAAATGAATATTCAACTTATCAGTTTTTTCTGGTAATTGAATATCAAATTTTCCATCAATCATAAAACTCAACAATTCTTGTGGTAATTGCATAACTATACTCCAAATTTTGTTTTGATTTTTCTTTCTGCAGAAAGACCTTTCACAAAGGTAAAAGTGAAAATACTATAATATATTAAAATCTATTGTCAATTTTAAAAAACAAAAAAGCATATAAATAATTTATATGCTTTTTATTTTATTTTTCTAACAATATATCTACTTTTTTAAGTACACTATAAGTATATAATCCATTTTCTTCACTACCAATTTTTTCTATTTCAGCCTTTGATAAAGCTTCTGTTGATTTTTCTGCTAATAATTCAAATACTGTAGCAGTTTCTTTAGCATCTCATCATTTTCTGTATCAATCTTTATCAAGTCATTCAGCTAATATTATTTTTTTCATTCCAACATTATCAGGAATCGCATCTAGTTTTTCAAAATATGAATAATCATATCATCATACTCAATTTAATTCTTCTCTAGTAAAATCTCAAGCTAAATATGTTTTTCAATCATCTCATTCAATTAAATAAGGAATTTTTATTCTACAGCTAGCTCAATCTACTACATCAGCTAATATTATTTCTCACTTCCCATTTCTTCAAAATTCTACTTTTCCATCATATGTATTTAATCATACTTCATTATACATTTCTTTTATTCATTCTCATGCTTCTTTAGTTTTTTCTAAAAGTTCTTTAGCATGTTGTCTAACATTAAAAGACTCTATTTTAAATTCTTCATCATCTATTTTTTCATCATTTCCAGGTTCATATGCTGAATTATAATTTAATCTTTCACCAGTTTTAGGATCTAATAGTACTAATTTTAAATTATCATCTAAAAGTGGTAATCTATCATCTCACAAAAAAATCATTGGATCAGATATTTTTTCTCATTTATCAGTAATTACATCATTTTTATAGTATAATTCTGTAATTGGTTTCTCCAATATAGTTCCATCTTCTATAGCATCATCTCATTTAAGAGCTTTTTCTCTCTTTATAAATGATCATGTAGCAACAAAACGAAATACACATTCAACTGGTAACATGTCACATTCTTCTACTAATATTTCACTATTCGATAACCTTTCTTTAAAATGTGTTCTTATTCATTTAGCATTTAAATATTTAAATACATTTGAGGTTATAGTTGTTGAATGATCAGCAACTCACTCACTACTTTCTATCCTATCTCCATCTCAAGCTGAAACATTATCATTATTAGTCATAATAACTAAATTTTTTTCTCATACTACTGAATTAATATCTTTTGTTTTTCAAGATATAATTGCTTCCCCCTTTTCATATCAACTTGATGTATCTAAAGACATAAGTACTTAAGTTTAAAATATAATAAATATATTTTATGTAATTTATTTTCATTGTCAAACTAGGTAACTTAAAATCTATATTTTATGTCATAAAAAAACAACTAAAATTTTAGTTGTTTTTTACTAATTCTTCTCAATCATTAACCCATGAGATAATTCATCACGATAAATGATATACTTCTTTAAATCATATCTGTTCCATAAATCTAAGAGTCATCCCTGTCCTGCTTCAGCTATGGCAATAAATTAAATATTTTTTATTTCTATCTAATTTATCTAATTCTTTTGCATAATTTGGATTATAATAATCTAGATTTAAGTCCATTCACTTAATATATCATTCTAATATTTCTGGAATAGTTCTGATGTCAATTAATATATAATCTTTTCCTATCTTAGACTTAAAATCTTTTACTCATATAGCTCAAATACTTTGCTTTTTCATAATTATATTATTTTTTCAATATTTTAGAATTTATTTCATATAAAATATCCCCCTTAATTCCCCCTTATTAAGGGGGAGAAAACTGGAGTAATTGATTTAGGGGGATTTATTTATAAATTTTTCATACTCAATTGTATTTTTCCTGTTTTTTCATCTATTCAAGTAACTTTTACTTTTACATTTTGACCTACTTCTACTTCATCTTTTGGGTCAGATACAAATTTGTCAGCTATTTGACTTACATGAACTAATCCATCATTTTTCATTCCTATATCTACAAATGCTCCAAATGCTACTACATTTCTAATTACTCAATCTACTATATCTCCTTCTTGAATATCTACATTTCATTTTTTCATAGCTTTTTTATGAGTAGAATTTACTCTTTTTTCTTCTCAAATACTCTCATATGAAGCTACTATAAATTCTAAAGTAGAGATATTTACATCTGGATAAATTTCCATTAATGCTGTTTTATTCTCTTCATAATCATCTGGTCAAATATCATTTTCTAACATATAGTTAGTTAATTCATATTGTTCTGGATGAATATCTGTGTTATCTAGAGTTTCTTTACTATCTGGTATCCTCAAAAATCATGCAGCTTGTTCATAGATTTTGTCTGATAATTGTTTTTTTAAATCTGCTCTTGATTTATAAGGTCTATGGTTGTATATTTTTTTTGCTGATCTTTTATCTATACCTGAAATATAATTTAATACATAGCTTGATGCTGAGTTAACATTTATTCAAACCTCATTTACTACATCTTCTACTACATTTCCAAGTTTTTCTTCTAATTTTTTTTCTGGCATATCATGTTGATACATTCATACTCAAATACTTCAAACTGGAACTTTAACTAGTTCTGATAATGGATCTATATATCTCCTACCAATAGAAACTGTTCATCTATCAAGAGAATCTAGGTCTGGGAATTCTTCTTTTGCTGTTTTACTAGCTGAATATACTGATGCTCATGATTCATTTACTATATATATTTCTGTATCAGTTATAGCTTGTAATAATTCTGTAGTTTCATTTACTCACGTACCATTTCAAACAACAATTACTCCAGGTTTATCTTTTGCTATTATTAATCTTAGTTTAGCAACTGCTGCTTCTTTATTATGTAAGAATATTTTATCAAACTTAACTGGATTCCCTATTTCATCTAAAACAGTCATTTTACAACCAGCTCTATAACCTGGATCTATAGCTAATATTTTTTTACCATATTCTGGTTTTGTCATAAGTAATGCTGACAAATTTTGCTTAAAAGTATCTATTGCATCGTCTTCTCATACTTCTGACATCATTCACCTAAGTTCATTTTCAACAGATTTAAATAATACATCATAACCCTCTTTAAAAGATTCTTCTAGCACTTCAATAAATGGAGCTTTTATTTCTAAAAGTCTTGCATAATGGAATTGTAAACCTTCATAAGTTTGTTCAGTTTTTTCTAACTTAATACTAAGTATTTTTAAATTTTCTCATCTATTTAATGCAAGTATTTGATATGGTTTTAAATATGCTAATCTTTGGCTAAAGTCAGAATACAAATCAAATTTTGAAATCTGTCCTCTATCTTTTTCATTTAATTTTTCTAGTGCTTTATCTGTTTTGATTTTTGAAATAACTGAACCATGTTTTTGCATAGTTTCAATTAAATCAGCTCTTAAATCTGCATTAGCCGATATCTCAGCAGCAATAATATGAACGCATCATTCTAAAATTTCATCTTCCTTATACTCCGATAATAATTCAGCAGGTATTTCAAATTCTTTATTAAGTTTTATCATATCTGCTACAACTTGAAAACCTTTTTCAATCGCTATCATTGCTTTAGTTTTCTTTTTACTCTTGTATGGTTTGTATATTTCTTCTACTTCTTTTAGTGTTTTTGCTTTCAATATATTATCCATCAATTCTGGAGTCATTTTATCTAGTTCTTCTATTCAGTTAATAGCTGTTTGTTTAGCTTTGTGTAATTTTTCTGATTTTTCTCTCAGTTCTATAATATCTCTAATATGATCCTCATCTAAATTCCCAGTTCTTTCTTTTCTATATCTGGCTATAAAAGGAACAGTTGCTCCCTCAGCAATTAATTCTAATACAACTTCAATTTGAAAAGATTTAAATCATAAATCATTAGAAATAACTTCTATATAATTTGGTTCTTCTAGAATAGTTCTATTCTCTTCTACTTTATTTTCTTCTGGCATTTTTTTTTATTATTAAATATTTATATTATTTTATGGTTTTAATATTTTTTGCAATAAAAAAAGACTAGATAAATAAATCTAGTCTTTTTTACATTTTTTTATTTCTCTGAAATAATACTTACAACTCTAATAATTTCTAAATCAATTTCTACAGTTTTTCAAAATTTAGATGATAATTCTCAATTTATTTTTGATAAAATAGATGACAGATCCGTGTTTTCAGGTAATTTCACTGTTGTTTTTAAACTAATATTATCTTTAGTTATATTTTTTACCTCTATATCTGAAATAGAAAAAGAATCTAATTCTGTTGAAATAATATTTGTTAAATAAAATGATACATTATTCTTAATTTTTATTTCTTCTCTAATTAGATTATAAGATCAAACTAAAGGAATAAGAATTATAATAATTGATATAACTACAAAACTAAGTCATTTATACATCTTTTTTTGTTGTTTTTCAATATGTGGAGTGAATCAATATAACCAAAAGAAAATTGTTCACACAATTAATATAGCTACTAGATTTGTTAGAAATAACATTAAAGCTCAAAATGCTAGATCAAAATTAAATATAGCTAACTCAATTCAAACTACGACTAATGGGGGCATTAATGATGCGGCCATAGCTACTCAAGCAATAGATTCTCAAAGTCTAGTAAATCTAAGTGACATTACAGCCACCATAGCTGAAAATATTGCAATAAAAAAATCTATAACATTCGGAGAACTACGTGCTAATATCTCATTTGTTTCTATATTTAATCAAACAAGAAATGATATCATAGCTCACATAAATATCGATGCTACAATTGAAAGTAAAAGTACTCTAAAAGCTACTTTAAAAAACTTTTGTGCTCATCTCGCTATAGCAAAAGCTACTCAGTTAATAGGTCTAAGTAATGGCGCAATTAACATGGCTCATATAACTACCGCTACTGAATTTTGTAATAATCATAAAGCCGCTATTCAACTAGATAAAAATATTTCTATCCAATACAATTTATCTCAAGCAGCATCGGATTTAACCTTTAAAACCACCTCTTCTTTTTGTTCATTTTCTAGTCATAAAAATTCTATTCCATCAAAAAAAGTCCTTACTTTTTCTTCTTTTGTAAGTTCTGGTTGTATTCCCTCATTATCATTTTTTAATTTTTCTTCTTTTTTAATATTCTCTTTTACTTCTTGCTTTATCTCTCTTTTTTCTGCATTTGTTAATTCATCATTTGATTCAGGAATATTATTTAAATTTTCTTCTATCATTAGTTTTTTGAATAATATATTATATATAATATCATATTTTATAATAAGCTACAAAAAAAGACTAGAATTAAAAACTCTAATCTTTTTTATCTATCATAACTTTAGCGTCATCAACGAAATAATTTGTAGAACAACCAGGACAATTTAGATAATATTTATAATAGTAACTTTTGTTTTTAGTATTTATTTTTTTAGGTACTTTTTTTTCTACTTTTGTTCAACATTTTCTACATTTTTGTCATGCTTTAGATATTTTGATAGATTTGTCCACATGTTTATTCAAAACTGTTTTTATTTTATCCTGTTTTTTTTCTGTTTCTGAGAACATATTTATTTGTTTTTCTTCTCATTTAAAGCCCTTATCTTCTATTAATTTGAAAGTTTCTAAAGCAATAGTAGCTAATTCATCACATCTTTCATTTTCTTCGTGTCAATTATGTCATTTTACCCAATGAAAAGTTACATCATGTTTTTCAACTAATACTAACAATTTTTCCCATAAATCAGCATTTGTTGCCTTTGTTTTGTTTGATTTCATCCAATTATTTGCTTTCCAAACTTTAGCCCATCATTTTTCAATTCAATTAATCGTATATTGAGAATCTGTATAAATATTAACTAATGATTTTTTCTTTAATTTTTCTAATCCAATAATTACTCAAGTTAATTCCATTCTATTATTAGTTGTCAACTTATATCATTTATTAAACTCTTTTTTTACTCATTTACATGATAGTATAACTCAATATCACCCTGCTCATGGATTTGGTCTAGCTCATCAATCTGAAAATATATCTACAACAGGTAATTTCATTTATTTTTAATTATTAATTATTTTATTTTTTGCTTCTTCAATTTTTTCATCACTTATTATCTCTATTTTTTCTCACAAATATTTTGGTTTTGCCTCATAAATATCTACTTCTAAAAATGCCTTTATTCTTGCAAACACTTCTCTCCTATTGTTATAATCCTCATTTACATATTTCTGCAAATTTGTTTCTACTCAATATGTTTCTATTCATAATTTTTGGGAAATATACATTGCTCTTTTCAGATGAAAATCTTGAGTGAATAAAACTAGTTCTCATACTCAAAATATTTCCCTAGCTCTATATATAGAATCATAAGTATCAAAACCTGCATAGTCTAAGTAAATATCATCAACATCTACTCACATATCTATTAAGAATTTTTGCATAGCAACAGGTTCATTATAATTCTTAACTGAGTTATCTCAAGAAACTATAATTTTTTCTATTTTTCAAGAAACATAAGCATTATAAGCAACCTTTAATCTATCTTTTAATATATCTGATGGAGTATCTTTTCAAATAACTGAGGCTCAAAAAACAAGTCCGACATACTTCTTTTCTAATCAGTCTAAATCATAATAATAATTTATTTTTGAAAAACTAAGTACATAATAATTAACTGAAGTAACAAATACGACAATTAATAAGAGTGATAGAGCGGAATATATTAAAATTTTTTTCATAAACTATTTTAATAAAAAATCTAATTGCTTATAAAGGAGTGGAATAGACATAACTATAAATACAACAATCAAAAATAATATCCTCGACTTCGTAAATAATGGCTTTTGTTCTTTTGTCATAATAAAAAAAAGACTTAAACATTAATTAATAATATTTTAAGTCTTTTTAGTTTTTTTTCAAATTAGAATTTATATTCTACTCAAATCGTCATATAATCATTTCAATTTTTATTGTCTTCGTATCTATATTTTAAACTTGTTTGTTCAAGAAATGGTATTTTAGCTCATATTTCTACATATCTTCATGATTTATTAGTATTATCTAATAGAGATCATTGAATAGTAGAAGATCCAGTAGGTCAATATATTTTTTCTCTTGTATAACCTGTTTCAATATTCATTCATGCAAATTTAGATCAAATTCATATTTTTCATCATATATTTGATTCTCAATACTTATTATCTAAAGCAAGTTTTGCATTCAATCAAGCATTAACATAAACTCATCCAGAATTATTATTTCATACTACAAATTTATTTGAATCTATAGATCATCTCAGATCAGCTGTTATTCAACTTACATCTTCATAAGCTGCTACATGTTCATAAACATCTGTTGTTTTATGCCATTCTTTTTGAATTCTTTGTCATCAATAATTTCATAGTGCCTGAATTCATCATCAAAGCTTAATTTTAGTTCAGTTTCAATCAATATCTTGATCTGAATAAACTTCTTTTTTTAGTCATAGATCTAGTTGATCTATTCTCGATGCATTATCAAAATTGGTTTCAGCCCATTGTCTAACTCAATTATTATCATAAACAAACTGTTCTCATGTAGTATAATGATTATAATCAATATCTAGGTCATATTTATCCATTCATTTTGAAAAATTTGTTCTTCATGTAAATCAAAATGTCTTTCAGGTATCTTCTCAGAACTTTTCTCAATCTATCGTTACTCAATTATCATTAAATGTAGAAATTGATACTTTGTTTAAACTAAAAGTATTCTCTTTATATGAATTAACAAAAATCTGACTAGTAAAATCTTCGGATAATTTAATTACATCAGACATATTTGTTCTAGTATTATCTATATTTTTAACCAACATCCCCAGAGTTTTTCTATTTTGCAAACCTAATCTTTTTCTATTTTTTGATAATACTGGTTTTGATATTCTCTTTTTTGGAAGAGATAATAATTTTTTATATTTTTTTTCATTTTCATGAACTATATGTTTTTTTATTTTTTCCATTTTTATAAGTTTTCTATTAAACTATTCATTTTTTTAAGACTAACAATATTTTCCCTAGATTCTACAAATCTCATATTTCTAATTTTTTTCTTGTATATATTTATATTTTTTACTCTTTTATTATTAATTTCTTGCTTAATATCATTATGAAAAGTTTGTCATATCATAGTTATATGTTTTTTATAATCATGCTTGATATAACCCAGCCCCAACTGCTCATTTTCTAAAATTTTTATTACTTTTGCTAATTCTCATTTATTATTTTTGACATATAGTAATATTGAAGCTCTTTCACTTGAATTAAATGATGTACTTCTATATAATAGCTCCTGTAAATATGATAAATCACTTAACATAAAAATATAGTTAATTAATATTAATTTAATAGTATCATAAATTAATATTTATAACAAAAAAAACTACTTAATTTGAGTAGTTTTTTTATTTATTCTTCATATTTTCTAAACCATGTTAGTTGTTTTTTTGCGTAGTTTCTGTTATTTTTTTTCACTAGTTCGATAGTCTCATCTAAATTTAATTTAATTCATTGTTTTTCTTTTTCTCATAATTCTAATTTTTCAGATCAATCATATACTTTTCAATCTCAATTCAAATAATTAATTACTTCCTTGTATCAAATTGTTTTCATTCAAAAATTATCTTTTGTATAAGTTTTCAATAATTCTTCAACTTCTCACACTAATCCATCATCAAACATCATTTGTACTCTCTTGTTTATCCTATTATATAGATATTCTCTCTCACCCATATAAGGAGTTAAAAATAAGGTATCATACTTAAGAGTTTTTTCTTCTCTAAAATCTCTTTTAGATTTTCATGTAAGCATTTTTACTTCAATTGCTCTAATAATATATCTAATATTATTAGGGTGTAATTCTTTTGCATATTCTGGGTCTATGTCCTTTAACTTATTGTATACAAATTCATTTCAATTTTCTTCAGCCTCTTTTTCTAAACTAGCTCTTAATTTTTCATCTGCAGGAATTCTTGGGATATTAAAATTATAAATTAAACTATCTATATATAATCCGGTTCATCAACACAAAATTGGAATCTTTCACTTAGAATATATTTCTCATATTATTTTTTCTGACTCCTCTTTAAATTCTCAAACTGAGTATTCTCTATCAGGATTAATTATATCAATCATATGATGTACTATTCTTTCTTTTTCTTCCTCAGTAATTTTACCTGTTCAAATATCTAAACCCTTAAAAATTTGTCTAGAATCTGTACTTATTATTTCTGAATCTACTATTTTTGCTATTTCGATACTCATTCAAGTCTTTCACGAAGCTGTAGGTCCATATATAACTATTATTTTTCTCAGATCTGATTTTTTTTCTAAAAAATTTTTAATTTTTTCTTTGTATTCCATTAGTAAATAATTATAATTTATTTTAGTTTATTATTGCATAATAAATTTAAAAATCAATAAAAATATTTTTATAAAAAAAAATATTGACTTAATCCAGTTTATTCATAATATATGTCTCGCAAATAAAGTTTGCCATCATAGCTCAGCTGGTAGAGCATTCGCCTTGTAAGCGAACGGTCATCGGTTCAAATCCGATTGATGGCTCCATTTCTAGATTAAAATTACGAATTACGAGTTTAATATAATATGTTTATCTTTGATTCGTAACTCGTAATTTTTTTATAGAATTATTATTCTGGGCAGATTCCAGAGTGGCCAAATGGGGCGGACTGTAAATCCGCTAGCTACGCTTTCGGGGGTTCGACTCCCTCTCTGCCCACCATTTAAAAAATAAGTTATAATTACTATAACTTGAATTTTTGTATTTAAGCCCGGGTGATGGAATTGGTAGACATGTTGGTCTTAGAAACCAATGCTTCACGGCGTGCGAGTTCGATTCTCGCCTCGGGCACCATT
>Ga0066610_10002131_pt1 | contig 11137 bp, 13 predicted proteins | sample SaaInlV_DNA_165m_FD_60375 | JGI IMG/M metagenome (GOLD analysis project Ga0066610, IMG submission 60375) | Marine microbial communities from expanding oxygen minimum zones in the Saanich Inlet - SI075_LV_DNA_165m | ecosystem: Environmental > Aquatic > Marine > Unclassified | place: British... | reverse complement strand
AAACCACCTATTAAATTTTCATCAATATTAAAAATGGCTCTAACTTGTTTTTGAGTTTGTTTGGTTAAGTTTTCACACAAAGTTTGTTGTTGTGTATCGGATAAAGGGTGAGCAGATGTTATTACTACTTCTTGTTGATTATTGTAAATATCACAGCTTTTGTTATATAGATCCTGTATTTCAGGGGCTAATATAACTCTAGAGGATCTTATTAATTTATTAAGTATGTTATATTCTAGGCCAGGTTTTAGCTTAAGTATTTTTGTTAAAAGCGATAGTTGCCTTTCCTTGGAAAAACCAGGATTTTTAAGCAAACTTTTAATTTCTTTATGCTCAACTACAGCAGCTAAATTAATTAAAAATATTTTAATTTGCTCTTGCTTATTATCTCCAATAGATATTGCAAATATTGCTTCTGCATATGGCCTGGCTATACCTGCATTACTCATTAAGATTGCTCCTCACTCATCATGCGGTCGACTAAAATACGATTTTCTTTTTCATCTAATTTAGTCTTGAGTATTTTTTCAGAACCTGATATTGCAAATGAAGCAATTTCTTGAATAAGACTTTTTCTAGCTTTTTCAAGTTGTGTTTGGCTCTCTTTAGTAGCTAAAGCAACAATATTATCATGTTGCTTTAGTGCCGTATTTTTTGCCTCAGCAATTAAATTGTTAGCTTGATTTTTTGCCTCTTGAATAACTTCCTTTGCTGTATTTCTAGCTTCAGATATTATTTGGTCTTTTTCATGCTGAGCTTCTAGCCTGGTTCGTTCAGCTTTTTCGGCGTCTTTAATGCCTTCTGCTATTTTGGCTTGGCGCTCTTCTAGTGCTTGGGTAATTGGAGGCCATACATACTTTAACGTAAACCAAACAAAAATGGCAAAAGTTATCATTTGCCCAAAAAGAGTAGCATTAATATTCATATTATCCCTGCTAGAGTTATTAACCTGTTATTACTGTTAAAAATGGGTTTTGTACAGTAAACCATAGAGCTATACCAACACCCACCATAGTAACAGCATCTAGTAGACCCGCTACAATAAACATTTTAACTTGTAGCATTGGTGCCATTTCAGGTTGTCTTGCTGCACCTTCTAAAAATTTACCGCCCAACAAGCCAAAACCAATTGCTGTTCCTAATGCACCTAAACCTATTAGTAATCCAACTGCGACAACAGTCATGCTTTGTATTTGTGATATTAATTCAAGATTTGCCATTTTGTACTCCTAGATAAAAAAAATATAACACGTTAATGATGCTCGCGTGCCATACTTATGTAAACAATTGTTAGCATCATAAAAATAAAAGCTTGTAGTGTTATAATTAAAATATGAAAAACAGCCCATATCCCACCTAAAGGCCATTGTGCCCACCATGGAATTAAAGCTATTAGCATAAAAATTAGTTCTCCAGCATACATATTACCAAATAATCGTAATGATAAAGATATTGGTTTTGCTATTTCTTCAACAACTCGAAGAACAAAATTTATTGGGAATAAAAACCAAGGGAAAGGATGGCAGAGTAAATCTTTTGCATAACCTATAATGCCTTTGTACCTTATATTTATAAATATAAGCATTAAAAATACAGATAAAGATAGTGCAAATGTCAGGTTTAAGTCGTTGGTTGCAACTACGCGTAATTGATGAATTCCAAACCAGCTTGCAACTTTTGGCAATAGATCAACAGGAACTAAATCCATGAAGTTCATTAAAAATACCCATAAAAATATAGTTAGGCCCAGAGATCCAACAAACTTATCTTTTACTAATAGCGTTTCTCTAACTTGCTCATCTACAAACTCTATTAATACTTCTGTTAAGTTTTGTAGTTTACCGGGTGTCCCAGATGTCGCTCTTCTTGCGCCTTTTCTTAAAACGAAACAAAATAGGCACCCAAGTAAAAAAGATATTAAAAGTGTATCTATATGAATAAGGTAAAAGCTACTACTAGACCCAAATAAATCACCTATATTAAGGGTTAAGTTTTTTAAATGATGCTGTATATATTCAGAACTTGTTAGTTGATCCATTTTTTTATCTGTTTTGTTTATCCATAATGCTAATTGCTACAAAAAAACTAAATATTGAGCTAGTTAGGCCTATAATAAAGGCATATGCATTTATAGCAAAAAACAACATTGTAATCAAGATAAATACTATTATTAATATAAACTTTATTGCTTCTCCAAGAAAGAAACCTGCTACAATCTTTTTACTGTTAGTTGCTCCGACATTTTTAAAAGCAAATAGGGCCATTATTAATGATGGAATATAGTGGCAGATTGCGCCAAGAAAGAAGCTTAGTGATAGCTTGGAGTTGATAGTGGTTATTATAACTATGAGTGTGCTGATAACTAAAGCATAGTGTGTGAAAAAACGTAGTGCCCATTTTTGGTTTTGTTTTTTTATTCTATCCATAAAGTTAGGGTATAAAAAAACGCCAGATCAGCAAAACCTAAACTGGCGTTTTTTGTATGTTACTATGATTTAGAAATGTCGTTAATGGTTTTTTGCATTACTTCTTGTGGAGCAGCTCCGCCAAAGTAACGGTTATTTTGGCCTGATGCATCGCTTATTATAAATGCAGGTGTTCCCATTATGTTTAGTTGTTGTGCTACTGCGAAGACTTGATCAAGCTGTTTTTCAATTAAGTTGCTCTGTAGAGCTGTTTCGATTTGACTCCAGTCTACACCTTGGCTTTTAGCAATACTTTCAACAACCTGGTTTGTTAGTTTTTCAGTGTTAGCAAGAAGTGCTGTATGTACCTCTGCAAATTTACCTTGCTCATTAGCAGCTAGTGCAACTTTAGCTGCATAACTAGATTCTTCCCCAAGAATAGGAAGTTCTTTAACTATAACTTTTAGGTTTTTATTCTGCGCAATAAGATTTTTTACAGTTGTCGACATTGTTTTGCAGTGTCCGCATTGGTAATCTATAAATTCTACTAATACTGTTGTTCCTTCTGGATTTCCCATAGTTGGTAGGTTAGTTCCCTGAAAGATTTCTTTTGCATTTTTAGATATTGCATTTTGAGCTTGGGTTTCCATGCGTTTTAATTCTTGTTGTCTGTATGATACTAATGCATCTACTACAGCCTTTGGGTTGTTATCCAGGTAAGTTTTTACTTGATCTGTTATTGCAGTATTTTGCTCTGGTGTAAACACGTTATTGCTTTCTGTGTTTGCGGTTTGCGTTGACGTTGCAAATGCCCCAGTGACCAAAAGTGTTAACCCTAAAGAGGCTGTTTTTTTAATAAAATTCACAATAATTCTCCTAAAAATTTATTCCATATTTTGCTTGTTTAGCAAGTTTTCGTTGTTTATCCGTTTAAAACTCAAAAGGACTCTAGTCATCTTATACTCTAGTTGTTTTTGTGTAAACATAAAACATCAGGTATTTTTAAGCTTTGATTGCATTATTTTTTCAAGGCTTTCTAGTGCTTTTTTCTCTAGCTGGCGAACCCTTTCTGTAGATACCCCAAGCATATTAGACAATTCTTGTAGCGTAGTTTTCTTTTCAAAAAGCCACCTTTGCTCTATGATCTTTTTTTCTCTGGGGTCTATTTCTTTTAAAGCATTTTGTAGCTTTAGTTGTCTTTTTTTAGCATGATCATTTTGTTCTATAAACATTGCTTGGTTGCAGGAGTTATCTTCTAGATATTGTTCGCGTGTGTGGCTCGAGTCTGTGTACTCATCTTTTGGGGTTTCAAGGCTGGTGTCAGATGGTTCAAGACGCATTTCCATTGTCGTTACTTCTTTTTCAGGAACGTTAAGTTGTGTGGCAATAGTTTTTACCTGCTCTTTTGTTAAAGACTTCTTGCTGTTTAGAGAGCCTTTTAGTTTTCTAAGATTAAAAAATAGTTTTCGCTGGGATTTTGTTGTGGCTACTTTAGTTGCTGCCTTTATATTTTGTAGCACGTATTCGTGTATCTCCGCTTTGATCCAGTGTATAGCATATGATATTAGGCGAACTCCTTCTTTTGGATTGAATTTTTTTATAGCTTTCATAAGTCCGATATTTCCTTCTTGAATTAAGTCAGAAATAGGGAGTCCATAGCCCTTATAGCCTTTGGCCACATGGATTACAAAACGAAGGTGGTGTAGAATTAATTTTTTTGCGGCATTTATGTCAGCTTCATTTTTTAGTTTTTCAGCAAGAACTAGTTCTTCTGCTGCAGAGAGCATAGGAATGCTGTTTGCCCATTCTATATAGCTATCTATATTTCCTAAGGTCAGGTTTCTTTCTATAGTTGCAAGGCATGTGCTCATATTGTTTCCTGCAAGTTAGTAATAAAAACAAAGTTTATTTAAATTGGTTCATGTATTATATTATTTTTTATGGATAAATTCAAGGTCTTATATGTGATTAACGCATGCAAGTAAAATAAATTATGGCAGTGGATGTCCCGCCACCAAAGCCTTTGGCGTCGCAAGCTTCCCGCACTCAGGACAGTTGTTGTTAGGCCTTCTGGTGTAAATCTAAAATAGAGGTTATTCTAGTATGCTGTTGACAAACTCTTCACTATTAAACTGCTTCAAGTCATCTACTGTTTCTCCAACCCCGATATAATGTATTGGTAGTTTAAGTTCTTGCGCTATATTAAATATACTGCCTCCTTTTGCAGAGCCGTCAAGTTTTGTTATAATTAAACCGGTTATTCCTATTTGTTCTTTAAATGTTTTTGCTTGTTGAATATTGTTTTGGCCAAGGCTCGCGTCAAGAACAAGCCATGTCTCGTGTGGGGCGCTATTGTCTTTTTTTTGCATGACTTTTTTTATTTTTTTTAGTTCATCCATTAGGTTCGTTTGGGTGTGTAGTCTTCCCGATGTGTCTGCTATTAAGTAATCTGCTTGCTTGGCTTGCGCGGAATCTAGGGCGTCGTATATTACTGACGCACTGTCTGAGCCTTGTTGCTGCGCAATAACCGTTACTCCTGTTCTTTCCCCCCAGTTTTGCAGTTGTTCTATGGCAGCAGCTCTGAAGGTATCGCCGGCCGCCAAAAGAACTTGGCTGCCTTGTTTGCTAAACTTTTCTGCCAGCTTACCGCAGGTTGTAGTTTTGCCTGCACCATTTATGCCTATCATAAGGATGCTGCATGGTTTTCCTGGGTGCAGGGGCTTGGGGTTGCTAGCTACAAGAATTTCTTTTAGGGCTTTCCCCAGTTCTTTTTTTACATCCGCTGTTGTTGCTTTGCTGTTTTTTAGGCAGTCTTCAATGGTGCTTATTACTTGGGATGTTATTTTAGTTCCCATGTCTGATAAAATAAGAGTTTTTTTTAGCTCTTCTTTGAGGTTGTTGTCTAGTTCTGCTTTTCCAAGGCTTAGTTTGCTTAAGCTTTGGCATAAAGAGCTAAAGCCAGTTTTTATTTTGTTATTATTGTCTTTTTCAGGGGCCTTGTTGCTTTTTCTTTTAAAATAATTAAATATCATAAATATCTTTGCCTTCATGCGGGTTGGTATTATAATCTAACTTATATTTCGTGCTGCTGTAAAGGCGTTATGCGTTATAATGAATTTTACCTATGTTATCACTTTGTATTTTAATTCTTTTGGGGGTTTTTAAGTGAAAAGATTAATTTTCATGTTATCTGTTCTTTTTCTACAGCCTGTTTTGGCTGGGGAAGCTCAGGATGATATTTCAGATTTTACATTAGATAATGGTTTGCGCGTTTATGTGTTAGAAGATCATAGAACTCCTTTGGCTTGGTTTCAAATATGGTATAACGTTGGCTCCAGTGATGAGGTTAATGGCCTTACTGGGATCTCGCATGCCCTGGAGCACATGATGTTTAAAGGCACGTCTAAATATGGTCCTGGAAAAATATGGCAGATAGTTAGTGAGGATGGAGGCATGCAAAATGCTTTTACAAGTAATGATTATACTTGCTATTGGCAGCAGTTACCCGCTAATAAAATTGAGACAAGTTTTGATATTGAGTCAGATAGAATGCAAAATTTAGTTTTGACCGAGCCTGATTTTAAAAAAGAGAGACAGGTAATTCTTGAAGAGAGGCGTATGCGAACGGAAGACAATCCTAATGGTCTTGCATATGAGCAGTTTACTGCTGCTTTAAAGCTGGCAACACCGTATCAGGACCCTGTTATAGGTTGGCAGCGAGATATAAATAATATTACAGTGGGTGATATGCTTGCTTGGTATGAGAAGTGGTACACCCCTAAGAATGCGGTAATAGTTGTAGCTGGTGATGTCAAGCCTAGCAACGTTTATGCGTTGGCTACCAAATATTTTGGCAATATAAAGTCTCATAGTATTGCTCCAAGGCCTAACCTTAGTCCGGTGCCGCAGCTGGGCAAAAAAATATTAGATATAAATGTAGATGCAAAGGTGCCTAGTTTTTATTTAGGGTTCCAAACTCCTTCATTGCGTACGATAGCAAAAGATAAAAAAAATGAGGTTTATGCTTTAGCGTTATTGGATCAGGTTATTACAGGTGGTGACAGTTCTATTTTAGAGAGAGAGCTTGTAAGAAAAACTCGTATAGCAGATTCTCTAGCTAGCTATTATGATCCGTTTTCAAAATACGATGGAAAATTTATGTTTTATGGTGTGCCTGCAGCAAAAGAATCCAGTTCTTCTCTTGAGAAAGCCTTGCTTGTGCAGATTGATGGGCTAAAACACAACCTTATTCCGGAAGATCAATTAAACAGAGCAAAAGCTCAGCTGCTAGTTGGTGAGTTATTTGCTAAAGAAGCGCCAAACGACAGGGCAATGAATATTGGATCAATAGTTTCTATTGGTTTAAGCCCATCTGAGTACAATAGTTTTTTTACTGAAATTCAACAAGTAACCGCACCTCAAATAAAGGCTGTAGTTAAAAAGTATTTTAATTCAAAAAATTATGTTGTCGCTTATGTTAAGCCACAGAAATAATTATCTTATTTAAGTTAGGGAGATAATATATGCAAAAAATATTTAAACCAGTTTTAATAATAATATTTTCATTGGGAATTTGTTTCGCATCTGATGCCCCCAATTTATTTAATGTTGAAAAATGGGTTGCTACATCTGGTATGAAAGTATCGTTTGTTAAAGTACCTAATAAAATAATAAATATTAAACTTATTTTTGATGCAGGGTCAGCTAGGGATGGAAAAAACTACGGCCTTGCTGCATTAACAAGCAGTCTTGTTGACGCAGGGGGGGCAACTTTAAGTCTGGATCAAATAGCAAATAGCTTCGATAGTGTTGGTGCTATCTATGGTAGTAGTATTAGCAAGGATTATGCCACAATAAGTTTGCAAAGCGCAGTGGGCCATGGTTATGTTGAGAAAGCATTTTCCATATTTATAGATGTGATAGCTGCACCAAATTTTTCTGATAAAGATTTTAACAGAGCTAAAGATCAGACCATGCAAAGTATAAAAATAATGCAGCAAGATCCTGAGAAGGTCGCGTTTCAGCAGTTTTTTCATGAGTTATATCAAGGCCACCCATACGGCCATTTAAAATATGGAAGTTTAGAGACAGTTAAAGCACTTACTAAAAAAGATGTAGAAAGTTTTTATAGAAATTATTATGCGGCCGCAAATGCTAGCTTGGTTATAGTTGGAGATGTAGATATTAGTGATGCAAAACACATAGCTGCAAAAATAGATGAAGCGCTGCCAGCCGGGGAGCCTGCTCCTGTGCAGAAATTGGCTGTGTCCAATGGTGCTAAGCATAAAAAAATATCTCACAGCTCCTCTCAATCTACGTTGATTTTTGGAAAACTAGGAATTGCAGCTAATAATAAGGATTTTTTTGCGCTTGAGTTGGGATCTCATATCTTAGGCGGCGGCATGAAATCTAGACTTTCAGAAGATATTCGTGAAAAACAAGGTTTAGTTTATGGTGTGTATAGTGCATTTATACCGATGAAATTAATAGGACCTTATTTCATAACTATGCAAACTAAGGCTCAGAATACTAAGGCGGCAGATGAGGGTGTGCATAAAGTTGTGGATATTTTTATTAGTGATGGTGTAACGGCTGTTGAATTAGCTCAGGCAAAAAATGTGATCAACGGCAGGATTTACAATAAATTTACTACTAATGCAGGTATAGCTAGTGCTTTAGCAAGTCAGTTGTTTTATAATTTACCAGAAGATTATTTTTTAACTTATGCAGATAAGATAAATGAAGTGTCATTAGGTGATGTTAATAAAATTATTAAAAAGTATATGTCTTTAAAAGATTCTAGTTCTATTATTGTGGGGCCAAATGAGCAAGAAAAATAGAGGGTTTGTTAGAGTTATTGCAGGTTTATGGCGAGGGCGTTATGTTAGTTTGCCGGATAATGATAGCATAAGACCAACACCAGATAGGGTTAGAGAAACTCTTTTTAATTGGTTGCGCGAAGATATCGCTGGGGCTATAGTTTTGGATTTATATTCAGGCACCGGTATTTTAGGAATTGAAGCCCTCTCTAGAGGGGCAAGTCATGTTAAGTTCATTGATGTTGACAAAAAAAGCATAGACAATATAGGGGCGTACTTGCAAAAATTTGGAGCTGCAGAACAGGCTTCATTTTTGTGCCAATCTGCTTTAGGAGTGACTCCTTTTTTATCTGAAGACAAGTTTGATTTGATTTTTCTTGATCCTCCTTATGGTTCCGGCTTGCTGCAACAAACCTTGGATATGCTTTTGCAAAGTAATTGTCTTAAGCCTGAGACAATATTTTATTGTGAAAAAGGCCGGCGTGATGAGTTTGTCTTAGATGATCATTGGGATGTTTTAAAACATAAAAAATATGGCGCCGTTGAAGTTATGTTGTTACAGCAAAAAGGTGCCTCTAATGGCTAATTATGATGCCCTGTGGCAAGAGCAGCTGCGCGAAGCGCTGGAGTCTAATAAAATCACATATAATTCCTCTCAAATAGAGCAGGTTATTGTCTTTCTTAATTTGTTGATTTTTTGGAATCGCAAGCATAATTTGACAAGGATCAAGCCAGAAGATTTCATAAGAAAGCATATTATTGATAGTTTAAGTTTACTTGATATAGTTAATGAAAATAGATTTTTAGATGTTGGTTCTGGCGCTGGTTTCCCTGGAATTCCTTTAGCTATATTTTCCACCTGTAAAAGCTCTGTTTTACTAGATTCATCCATTAAAAGGTGTGGTTTTTTGATGGCAGCTAAGCGTGAATTAAATTTAAATAATGTAGTAATTGAGTGTATAAATATATTAGAATATAATCCAGATGAACTATTTAATGTTGTTGTAACTAGAGCTTTTGCTTCCCTGCAAAAAATATTAGAATTAGTGCAGCATACTTTGACTGATAGAGGTTCTATTTGGGCTATGAAAGCTGATATTACGCAAGCAGAGTTGGCAGCAGTGCCATGTGGTTATGAAATTATCTCTACAGCTAGAGAGAATTTTGAAGAGGCTCGTTGTCTCATTAAGTTAATGCCATTTCATGAACTAAAATAAAGAGAGGGGCGTATGTGTGAGATAATTGCCATAACAAATCAAAAAGGTGGGGTTGGAAAAACAACAAGCGCCATTAATTTAGCAACGTCCTTGGCCGCTACGCGTAGAAGAATTCTATTGGTAGATTTTGATCCACAAGGCAATGCTTCTACAGGGAGTGGTATAAGCCTAAAAACAGATGATATTACTACTAAAGAAGTTTTATTAGGTGAAAATAACATAACAGAAGCTATTTTTAAAACAGAAGCAAAGTTTGATATTATAGCAAGTGATCGGCGCCTAACTGTGGCTGAGGTGAAACTTCTGCAATTACAGAACCGCGAATACTTGCTAAAACAAGCTCTTCTGGAGGTTCAATCAAACTATGATTATATTTTAATTGACTGCCCTCCAGGTTTAAATGAGCTTGCGGTTAATGCTTTAACTGCCGCCTCATCAGTTTTGGTTCCGGTTCAGTGTGAATATTATGCTCTTGAAGGATTAGCTTCGTTGGTTGCGACTATTGATCAGTTGCGCAAAACTGCTAATCCTGGTTTGTCCATAGCTGGTGTTTTGCGAACAATGTTCGATGGACGAAATAGGTTGGCAAACCAAGTTTCTGATCAGCTTGTTGCTCATTTTGGTTCATTAGTTTTAGACACTATTATTCCAAGAAATGTGCGTTTAGCAGAGGCGCCCAGTTATGGGAAGCCTGCGTTATTATATGATAATACATCTCAAGGGGCTATTACCTATTTGGCATTGGCAGGTGAAATTAATGCTAAAATGTCTCAAAGACTATTGGCAGTTAACGAATAGGCACCTTGTATATACAGAGGAGATTTATATGACTAAGCATAGAGGATTGGGTAAGGGTTTGCAGGATATGGGGTTGACAGAGCTCCTGTCTAGTATTAACCAGCCTTCACAACAAGGTGTTATTGGGCAGTTAGTCCAAGCTGACCTAGATTCACTTATTCCTGGCAAGTATCAGCCAAGGCAGCAGTTTGATGAAGAGTCGCTGTTAGAGTTGTCACAGTCTATTAAATCACAAGGCATAATTCAGCCTTTAATTGTAAGGCTAGCTGGTGTTAATAAATATGAAATAATTGCAGGTGAGAGGCGTTGGCGTGCATCTAAGCTAGCAGGCCTTAAAAAGGTACCAGTAGTTATTAAAGAAATTGATAATGAAGCTGCCATGGCAATGGGCTTAATTGAAAATATGCAGCGAGAGGATTTAAATGCAATTGATTTAGCGCAGGGTATCGATAGATTGATTAATGAGTTTTCATTAACTCATCAGAGTATTGCGGACATACTAGGTAAAAGCCGTACCAGTGTAACGAACACACTAAGGTTGCTACAGCTTGATATTGATTTGCAGGGTTTAGTAAAAGATAACCAAATTGAGATGGGGCATGCTCGAAGCCTTTTGTCATTGCCAAGTGATGCTAGGATAAGCGCCGCAGAAGCAATTATTGCAAAAAAGCTTTCTGTTAGAGCAACAGAGGATTTTATTCGCAATTATAGGGCTGGTGGACAATCTTCGGGCTTGGTTAAAAAAGTATTAGCAGAATGTGAATATGAAAAAGCCTTCCAAAGCAAATTAACCGCAAAGTTTGGTGGTCTTGTTGCTGTTAAGTCTGGCAAGGTTACTTTTAAATATAAGAGTGTTGCTGAATTAGAAGAGTTGTTTTTAAAATTAATGCCTTGATTT
>Ga0066610_10002101_pt1 | contig 11226 bp, 9 predicted proteins | sample SaaInlV_DNA_165m_FD_60375 | JGI IMG/M metagenome (GOLD analysis project Ga0066610, IMG submission 60375) | Marine microbial communities from expanding oxygen minimum zones in the Saanich Inlet - SI075_LV_DNA_165m | ecosystem: Environmental > Aquatic > Marine > Unclassified | place: British... | reverse complement strand
TGGAAAGCCTTAACGGTGCAGAGAAAGATTATTATATGGAGCTGGAGCAGCCCTATGCCCCTCGAAACAACCCGGAACTGGATACAGTTGAAGAGATACTTCACATCAAAGGCTTTGATGAGCTTCTAAAAGACATAAATGTTGATGCGGCGTTTACCATCTATGGCAATGACAGAACAGTTAATCTCAATCTGGCCACTCGGGAAGCAATGCAGCTTCTCCCCGGTCTGGATGATGAGCTCATTGAGACCATCATTGCTTTTCGAGAAGTGGAAGACATTAGTAATCGGGCCGAAATTGCCGAAATCATCCCTTTTGAGAACCTGCAGGAACTCTCAGCCTGGATCGGGACCAATATATCCAATTGGTATTCCATTTTCGCCTATCCCAGTGCTAGAGCTGTTAGCGGAGAAGAGACTTCAGATGAAGAAGACGAATCGGAATATAAAGAAGACCCTATTCGCCAAGCCTATATGGAAATAGTTGAAGTGCGTAGTTCCAATGCTCTTCCGAGGGTTTACAAGATCGACCCATACGGATATCTTCCCGACTCCGCGCCAGCACGTGTTGATGAATATGACATAGATTTACCCTAACGATGCTGAATAGAACGCGAATGATCTTCGAATTTATATATCCAGACTACGTAATCGAGACAAATGTTTTCCTCCAATAAAAAGTTTCTGACTAAAGAACAACTTGATTCCTTTGATAAGAATGGCTATCTGGTAGTTGATTTTCAATTAGAGAATTCCGATCTTGATAGGCTGATAGAAAATGTTGAGCCTCACTACCCCCCCCCGAGTATAAAAATAAGCCGGGATCACCACTTCGTTTACAAGATGCATGGCCCTATGTAGAAGATGTTAGAGAGCTTGCCGTAAACGAAAATGTACTCGCCAGCCTAAGACAGCTATTTGGCCGTAAGCCTCTGCCATTTCAAACTTTGAATTTCCCCAGCGCGACTCAGCAATTGGCGCACTCGGACACAATTCATTTTAATTCCTCCCCTAAAGGCTATGTTGCTGGTGTTTGGGTCGCGCTGGAAGACATCGATATGGAAAATGGCCCGCTAATCTACTATCCGGGAAGCCACAAGCTGCGGGAATATGGTATGGAGGATTTTTCGCTTAAGCCGGGCAAGGAAAGCTATAAGAAATACGAAGCAGAAATTCAGCAGTTAGTTAAAGAAGAGCAGCTCACGCCGTCTTACGGAACTATAAAGAAAGGTGAGGCACTAATTTGGCATTCCAATCTATTGCATGGCGGCTCAGCGCTGAAAGACCCAAGCAGAAGCCGGCATTCTCAGGTAACTCATTATTTTTTTGCTGGATGTAAGTATTTCACGCCAATGGACAGTGCCGATAAAGAGATGGCACTGAGATTTCCAGATTGGATACCGGATAATTCTCATACTTTGGGAAACACTGCATTCGGCAAGAAAATTAAATCATTGTCGAACAGGGTGAAACGAAGGATTTATACTTGAGCTGAGTGCTGAGTGCTGAGTGCTGAGTGCTGAGTGCTGAGTGCGAAAGGAAAGCTGGCAGGCGGAAAGCCAAAAGCTTAGTCGGCTTCACCCAGCTGCCAATGGGACTTCATAATCATCGGGCCGACGCCCTTATTGGCTTCCATAGCCAACAACTTACTGAACTTGGTTTCATACCAAAGCAGGCCGCTCTTATCGGCAAGGCCGCCGAGCACATAGAACTCCCCTATTCGCATCGACACGCTCTCAATGGTCAGGGAAACCTTGAACACATCTCCCTTGTTATAGGTTTTCAGCTTCACATCTTTAGCATTGGTGGTTAAGAAAGACGCGATAGGCTCTTCAGATGACCGCATAAAGGCAAAGCCGAAGTTGCCCTCCATACCATCCACCAATGCCTGGACTTCCATTTCCAGCACCACGTCGTCCAGTGGCTTGAGGGTAGTGAGTTCTTCTCCGGAGGTAGACTTAACCGAGAGAGAATTAATACGACAGTCTTGAACCTGAGCCTCTTCATTCTCTTTTTCGGACTTTTGTAACTCGACAGGAATATCATCGCGAATGCTGTTATAGGTTTTCTTGTTATTACAAAAATCTTCGTAATGCCCTACTACCTTATCGCATTCTCCCATTTCCCGAATCTTGCCTTTGTGGATCCAGATAGCAATGTCGCATAGCTCCTGAATATGAAACATGGAATGGCTACAGAGCACCATGGTCTTCTGCTGCTCTCGAAACTCATTCATGCGCTGAACGCATTTCTTCTGAAAAGCCATATCGCCAACTGAGAGTGCTTCATCGATAATCAGAATATCTGGACGCACCATAGTCGCGATGGAAAAGGCGAGACGCACGAACATTCCGGAAGAATAGGTTTTGACAGGCCGGTCTATGAAGTAGTCAAGCTCCGAAAAATGAATAATATCTTTTTCCAGTTGAGCGATGTTCTCATCGGGTACGCCGAGTAGTGATGCGTTGAGATAAATATTCTTACGACCGGTAAACTCAGGATGAAATCCCGCCCCTAGTTCCAGAAGAGCCGCAACCTGACCATGAATGGTGATATCACCACTGGTGGGCTGTAGTGTTCCAACCAGCAACTTGAGAAGAGTGGACTTGCCGGCGCCATTGTCGCCGATGATTCCCAGGCTCTTAGCGTCAGGTAGGGCAAAGGATATATCGCTCAGCACATGATAGAGAGTGTGCCGAGGTTTGCGAAAGATGAGTTCAGCGAGGCGATCTTGAGGGCGTTCATAGATTCTGAAATCTTTATTAAGGCTTTGTACGGAGATACGGGTCACTCTGTTATTCCTTCCTAAACCTAACTAAAGAACGTCGCCAAAGGCGTTTTTAATTTTCATGAATAGCCAGCCACCGAAGAAATAGCTAAGCAGGGAAACCGGAATAATGATCTGTAAATGCGCCAGTGGCAATTCTCCGCGTAAAACAATTTCACGATAAAGATTTACAAAACTGTGCATCGGGTTCAGTAGAAACCACGCTTGCACTGCTTCATCCTGAATCATGGTTATAGGGTAGATAATAGGCGTCAGGAAAAACCACACGGTAATTCCCAGAGCCACGAGCTGTTGAAGGTCTCTCAGAAAAACACTGAGGGCGGACAGTATTGCCACAAGGCCAAGGGTAAAAAGAAACTGCAGGAAAAAGATTATTGGAAGCCAGAACCATAGCCAGTTAAGGTAGCCCTGAAAGGCGAGATAGACAAGTAGCAGGCCAAATCCAATCGCATGGGTCATATAAGGCACGGTAGACCCCACAAACGGCAGTATCTGTACAGGAAACATAACCTTGGTAATCAGCGGTGCTTTTTCAATCAAGAGTCCGGTAGACTTACCGATTGCTTCAGCGAAGGCAAACCATGGCAGGTAACCTATCATCATGAAGATGACAAAGGCTATCTCACCGAAGCCCTCTACTGCTCGCAACTGGAAGATATAGGCAAAAACGAAAGAATAGATGATGATATGAATTAGTGGAGTCAGGAATAGCCACAGAAACCCACCGATAGATCCGGTAAATTGGACAAAGAAATCTTGCTTGGTGAAATTGTGAAAAAGACGATAGTTGGTAAAGGGAGCCCACAACCATTCACGAATTAAAATGAAGAACATGTCCAGCCCTTGCTAGAAATCAAGGTCAGCAATTCTACTCTACAATTACTGGGGTGTCAGAGTAAAATGCCTGTAATTGACTAAGACGGCAGAAACTATATGTTAAATCCGGAGCATTTACTTACCTCCTACGAGATTTCAGATTTGCCGAAAGGCCCATGGCTTGTTTTCGCTCCCCATGCTGATGACGAAACCTATGGTATGGGAGGGAGCCTGCTACGGGCTCGTGATGAAAATGTGGACACCCACATTGTCATACTAACCGATGGCGCGCTTGGAGGAGAGAGTGATGACCTGATTTATGTTCGGCGAAAGGAAGTCCAGCAAGCTGCAGCCATGCTCAACGCAAGCTCGTTACAGCTCTGGGAGGAGCCAGACCGGGGTCTCAGCTTGCGCCAGGAATTGGTCAGCCGAATTGTAAAAACCATTGAGGAAACAGCACCAGCAAGTGTTTTCCTACCCGGCCCCATGGAATTGCATCCTGACCATAGAATGACTGCTCAGCTTGTCTGGTCAGCATTACAAAGTATTGAAGAGGCTAATTGCCCTGCTGCATTCAGTTATGAAATTGGTGTACAGAATCCGGTAAATCTATTTGTCGATACGAGCAAGCAGAAAAAAAACAAGGAAGCATTGATGGCTATTTACAGTAGTCAGAACAGCGAAAATAACTATGAAGAACTGGTGATTTCATTGGACAAAGGAAGAACCTTTACGCTGGGGTCTGAGGTTAGTTACGCCGAAGGGTTTTATCGTTTTTCAAGGCAGCAACTACAGCGATCCTTGAGGGAGGTAACCCACGAAATAGTGGATCTATATTTCTAGTGAACTGGGTTTTTCGAGACTTGAGTTGCTGACTCACCTTGCTCAGCCATCCAGCTAGGCCATATGTCGATGGGCCACTGTGCTTGTACCCACTGACTACGGACGATACTCAACCATTGCCGAAGTTGCTGAGCTTCAAAACCTATCGCTACGCTTTCAACACCCTCTTTTTTGAATACAAGCCCAACGATGCCTTCTGCACCCTGATTTATGTCGACCTCTTCTACTAGCCAATCTTGGTTACTAAGTGTGCTGTCTACTGCGTCTTGCAAAGGTAGTTCAGCGGTCGCAGCTTGTTGAGCAAACTCCTGAAGTAGATTGCCAGCGTCATCGTCTTGGGTGGGATTTCTCGTGGCCTCGGTCGAGGAGCGGGAAATTGCGCTAAGTAAATAACTGATCAAGCTTCGAGACAACCTCTGCGTAAGCCATAGACTGATAGTATTTCCTGCTTCATCTTCACCGGTTAGGCGGAAGCGGTCTTCAGTTTCAATGTATTCTGAGGTAAGTCGACGAAGTTCTAACATGGCGACTTACAGACCTGGCGATTCCAGCCAGCTACCAACTTCGAGCATGTCATCGGCGCTCAGCAGCCCAGTTTCTCTTTTCAGAAGAAGCAGATACTTAACATGGTTGTATCGTGTAGCCTGCAAGTCACGCTCGGACCTGAACTGGTCTCGTAGAGCGTTAAGCACATCTACACTGGTAACTGCGCCGAGTTCGAACCCTCGCTGCATCGCTGTTGACGACAGTGTAGTGGATTCAACGAGTTTCTGGGCCGCGGCAATAAGAGTTTCTGCGGATTGCACCTGCAAATAGGCGGAGCGCACTCTCTCACTAGCCTCCAGCTGCACCTGACGTAATTCACTTTCGGCAATTCTGAGCTGGCTGGTGGCCTCTCTAACCCCCGCACGATTGCTGCCGCCGGCGTATAGGGGAATCGTTATATCCAGTCCAATATAGGTATTATCAGTTCTGGCCTGGGGGATATTATCGAAACCCACATCGGAGTCCTGGCGCTGAACGATGAAGTTCACCTGCGGCATATAAGCACCGCGTCGTTGGTCGATGCGCTTATCGGCGGCTTCCACGGCGTATTCTCTGGCGCGAACTTGGTGATTATTGTCTTCGGCCTGCTGCACCCAATAGTTGATGCTGTTTTCAAGCGGCGGAATATTGGCATCGTCGCTTAATCGATATAACTCCCCACTCTCTACACCACTGGCCGAACGCAGGGCCTCGCGTCGAACCGCCAGCTCGGTCTGCAGCTGCAGTTGCTGTGCCTCGACGGCCGCAAGGCCTGCCTGAGCCTGATATAAATCGGTTACCTGTGCTAGTTGGCGGTCATACATACTTTGAATTTGATCCAACTGATTGCTTACCGCATCCAGCTCGGTGGCAATGGAGCTCAGGGCATCATTTGCCAACAGCACATCAAAATACTTCTCGGCAACATCGGTTAACAGTAATCCCAATTCTCCATAATACTCTGCCTCGAATTGGTCTTCTATTAGGGATGCTTCCTTACGGGCAGAAAATGCCTGCCAGTTAAATAATACCTGGGTTAGCGTAATGGAATAACGCTCTCCATCGAAGGTCTGTAGACTGCCCAATGCATTGCGCCGGTTATCAGACCTGCTGGCATTGGCTCTTAGCTGAGGAAGCAGCTGACCCTTGGCCGCACTGGTACGCGCAGAACCAATGTTTAACCTCTCCTCGGCAATCTTTAGCTGGGGACTGTAATTGATGGCGGCACTAAAAAAATCTTCCAGAGTCGAACCGGCCATGGGACTGGATGGTCTCCTACCGGAGTCATCGGCGGCAAGCAGTGCCGATGACCATCCGCCGATAAGGGTAAGCCAAATAACAGCCAGAACTGAAGTATTTTTCATAACCGCTAGTCTTCGTTTAGGCTGCGTGCCAGGGAATCGGTAAATGGCTTGAGCAAATATTGCAATAGGGTGCGAGAGCCCGTACTGATAAACACCTCGGCAGGCATACCCGGCAGCAGTTCCAGATCGCCCAACTCTTCCATGCCCTCCGGCGTCACCTCGATACGAGCTAGATAGTAGCTCATGCCTGTATTCTGATCGGTGAAGGCGTCGGCAGAAAGGTTCAACACCGTGCCAAAAATGGCTGGTACGGCACTGCTGAAAGAAGAAAAGCGGATAATGGCTTCCTGGCCTTCCGATACCCGGTCTATGTCCGCGGGGGATACACTGGCTTCGATAATCAAATCTTCACTCTGTGGCACTATATCGGCAATAGGCCTACCTGGCCCAATTACCCCGCCAACCGTATGAAACTGCATACCATTCACTACCCCATCCTCGGGTGCTCTTACCACCGTACGGCTCACCACATCTTCCAGCGCTGTCACTCGCTCATTAGTGTCGTTCAGGTTTGTCTGAACCTCGCTTAATTGGGTGACTACTTCGTTCTGAAAATCTCGCTGCAGCTGCAAAATTTGCAAGCGGGCTTCGCCAATTTGAACTTCCGTGCCGGCGATATTCGCTGCATGATCTGCCGCCTGGGCCTCGAAGGTGGCGTGATTCCGCTCAAGTTCTCGAAGCCGGGTCTTGTCAGAGAAACCTTGGCTCAGCAGTTCCTGGGTATCGCTTAATTCATCGGCATAAGACTTGGCCAGTACCAGTTTGCTCGCCCGAAGTGCTTCCAGTCCGGCCACTTGCTCTCGCAGTTGCTCGGTGCGTTGCTCCAGCACCTCGGTGCGCAGTTCGTTGGCGGCACGGCGAGCCTGAAATATGCCGTTTTGTGCCAGCTTTTCCTGTCTTACACCGGCTTCGCTAATAGAAGGAATGTCGGGATAAACCACTTCATCCAGCCCATCGCGCTCGGCGATTAATCTTGCTTCTCGCGCCTTCAGGGCCACGAATTGACTGCTTGCAATCTCCAGTTGTGCCATAGACTGGGTGTTATCAATTATCAGCAAGGGATCCCCGGCGCGCACGGAGTCACCATTTTGCACTTTGATCTCGCTGATAATGCCTCCTTCCAGATGCTGAACTGTCGAGCTATAGGATCTTACGGTGACTCTTCCGGATGCAGCGGCCGAGCCCTCCAGCGGTGCTACAGCTGACCATGTCCCAAATACACCGAACACCAGGAAGAATAGGGTCAGCCCGACGCGCTTGGGCGTCTCCATACTGGTACCCACACTTAGTGTGTTAGCAGGCTTCTCAGCAGCATCGCTTTCCAGAACGCGTATTTCTTTATTTTCACTCACGATTTGTCTCTTTGTCTCTTTGTCTCTTTGGCTTGCATTAATCTTGCGATGTTTCTACATGTCTTGAGTCGACTAGTACTGTCCTTGATTAACAGTGTGGTTTGAATCTCAAATACAGCTCTTAATTTTTAGTCAGCAACTAGCCGGCAACTGAGCGTGGGACGGCGGGAGCCGCCAAGCTGGCCAGTACCTCGTCCTTCGGCCCATAACCCAGGGCCAGTCCGTCTTTCATAATCAGAATTTTATCGACGCTATTCAGCACCATTTTTCGATGGGTGATAATGATAACTGTAGAGCCCTGGGCTTTGACCCGTTCAATCGCTTCTACCAGTTCCTTCTCGCCCTGATCGTCAAGATTTGAGTTTGGCTCATCCAGAACCAGCAAGCGAGGATTGCCATAAACCGCCCGGGCAAGACCGATTCGTTGTCGCTGGCCGCCGGACAATACACCTCCGGCTCCGCCGATGATGGTGTCATAGCCCTGTGGCAGATTCAGGATTAATTCGTGCACGCCGGCCATCCTGGCCGCCTCCACAATCTTCTCGGAATCCTCGTTACCAAAGCGGCATATGTTGTCCGAAATAGAGCCATCGAATAATTCGATATCCTGTGGCAAATAGCCGATAAAGGGGCCTAGTCGAGTGCGGTCCCAGGTTCCGATGTCGGCGCCGTCCAGACGCACCTTGCCACTATAGGTGGGCCAAATACCCAATAGCGCTCTGGCCAGAGTGGACTTGCCCGATGCGCTGGGCCCGACAATGCCAATCGCCTCGCCTGCAGTTAATTGCAGCGAAACTCCTTTGACCGCAGGCACTCTCGCACCCGGCGGTATGACCACGATTTGCTCGGCACTTAAATTACCTTTTGGGTCTGGCAGGGGCATGGTTTCAGCTGCGGCCGGCGCCTGCAGCAGCAATTGGCCGAGTCGCGCATATTGCGCTCGCGCCAGTGTGAATGGCTTCCAGGTTGCCACCAAAATATCAATCGGAGCCAGCGCCCGGCCAAGTAATAAGGAACCGGCTATCATCATGCCGGGGGAGATTTCCTGCCGCAGTGCCAGCAGGGCGCCAAGGCCTAATAACAGGGACTGCATAATAACGCGGAACGACTTGGAGATATTGCCGATCACTCCTGCTCGACGGCTGGCGTCCGCCTGTAGGGAAAGCACCTGATCCGAGAGCAGATCCTGTCGGCCGCGGATAGCATCTGCCATGCCCATGGCGGCAATCACTTCGGCGTTACGCAGGCTACCGTTAAGTTGACCTGAGGCCCGACTGGCCAACGCATTGGCCTCTTGCAGGCGGGCGCTGGTGGACTTCTCATTGATATAGGCAAATACCACCATGACGATACCGGAGAATATCGCGGCATAGCCGAACAGGGGATGAAATACGAACATGATTGCAACATAGACGGGAAACCAGGGCGCATCGAAGAACGCAAACACCCCATTGCCAGTAAGAAACTGGCGTAGGCTGGCCAGGTCACTCAGTGGTTGCGAGGTGGTACCGCCGGATAAAAGGGAAGCCCTGAATGCAGACTCCGATACCCGCTGGCGCAGATTCTTCTCGATGCGATTACTGGCACTCACCAGAATCATCGCGCGCACCCATTCGAACCCTCCCATGGCCATTAGCAAGGCCACCATTAATAAGGTGAGCATGGCCAGAGTCGACAGGCTACCACTGGCAACTACGCTGCTATACACCTGCAGCATGTATATAATCGGTACCAGCATCAGCACATTAATTGCCGCGCTGAACAGGCCAGCATAGATGAAATAGTGTTTTACATCTTTTAGGGCGGCAGCTAGTTCTGGATATTGTGTCTTGCTGGAATTGTTCTTTGTTGTTGTCATTGGTGCTTTTTCTTGAAGCAAGAAGCCGGCGCAATATGCAACTGGCGTCAATCGCTTGGTTAATAGTTAGTCATGAAGTTCAAGTATGTATTCTAATTTTACTTTTTATATATTGCCTTGCTGCGTTTAAATGAGGGCAGCGCTGTGAGTTTTCAACCCCGCCCACTAAGCCCTCCTCGTTTTTTTTCGATTCGAAGTAGAAGCCGAACGCTATTTAGCTTGCCCAGTACCAGTGCCAGTTCAAATGGAAATTGCTCTACAATTCCTCTTTACCTTCAGCAAGGCTTTTCAGGCTCTGTGGGTCCTTAAGCAACAAACTCGCTGATCCATCACGTTTAACTATCTGCCGATTTTGTAAAGTCTGAAACACCCGGGTCACGGTTTCCCGGCTCACATTCAGCATGATTGCGATTTCCATGTGGGTGGGTGGGTTACTAATTTTTGTGCCAGCCTGGGCATTCTTGTCTTTATCCGGCACCAGCATCCACAGCTGACAGCAAACTCGCTGTGCAATATTTGGCAGCGCCAGTAGCGAGCGCTGAAACGTCATCTGTCGCACCCTGGCAGCAAGCTTCAAACCCAGCCCATTAACCACGCTGGGAGCTGTGAGCATTATCTCTCGCAGATTGGTCATTGGCACACAGACAACAACAGCTGTAGTCAGGGCAATTACGTACTCGGGTTGAGGCCCGTGATCAAACAGGCCTAGTTCGCCGCAGAACTCACCGGGTTCTACAAAATACAGGCCTACTTCGCGGCCATCGATGGTGAAGTCTACCCCCTGTAGTCGCCCCTCAAACAGGAAGCAGATGTGGTCTTCTTTTTCTCCCGCCTTCAACACCACGCCTCGCCGCGCAAACTTGCGCAGAGAAGAATGTTGCGCAAGTTGACTCAGAACGGCTTCAGGCAGAGGTTTGAGAATTGTGAAAGAACTTAATAGTTTGGGGGTTACCACCATGAACTCTTAGCCATGTCTTTTAGCCCTGTCATTATAGTAGAGACAACTCTCATCGGGGACGGTTCGGCATTATAAGTGCTTGAATTACATTAGTAAATGAGATTATATGGGAGTATACACATGGGCTATCCCGGTCTCATGTGATTTCAGTCACTCCCTCCTCTGTTGCTCTGAGGTATCTTGAATTTACCCAAAAACGGGCTTTATTAACGACTATGACAACACAATTATTCGTCAGATTGCAGAATTTCATTAGGACTTGTTCGGCGCTTGGCTTCGCCGTGCTATTCGCCCTGTCTGCTCCAATGGCCTCCGCGGTCGAACCCCTGAACAACGAAGCAGGTAAGCCGGTCGAGAATCAGCAATCATCGGTATTGGTAGGAACAGTGAGCTCGGTATGGGGCAAGGCCTATGTAGAGTCACCGGATCAGCCCCGCCAGCTAGTAAAACCTGGCTCATCGATCAAGGTGAGCGACAAGATCACTACCGCAGCCAATGGCACTGTACATATCCACTTTGTGGATAAAGCCTTGATGAGCGTTCGGCCGGACAGCGAGTTGGAGATATTAAGTTACGATTACAATCCCGAAAAGCCGCAGCTCTCCGAAGTAAAGTTCAACCTGGTTTTCGGTATTACCCGCTCCATCTCCGGTGAGGCGGCCAAGGCAGCCCGGCAACGCTTTCGCCTCAATACACCCATCGCGGCCATTGGGGTTCGAGGCA
>Ga0066610_10002050_pt1 | contig 11402 bp, 9 predicted proteins | sample SaaInlV_DNA_165m_FD_60375 | JGI IMG/M metagenome (GOLD analysis project Ga0066610, IMG submission 60375) | Marine microbial communities from expanding oxygen minimum zones in the Saanich Inlet - SI075_LV_DNA_165m | ecosystem: Environmental > Aquatic > Marine > Unclassified | place: British... | reverse complement strand
GGGATGATGGAAGTTCTCCTCGTAGCGGTTCAAAGAGAAGTCATTGACGAAAGAAGCGATATCCTTGTGGATGCGGGCTTGAAACCTGTTGTCATTGACTTGAATGTGTTTGCGTTGATGAATGCGGCTCAACTTACCCATGACCTGTCAACCTTGGGCACGACGGCATTGGTAGACCTCGGCGACTCGTTCACCCATATCAATATTGTTCAAGATGGAGCGATGGGCTACACGCGGGATATTCCTGTCGGGGGGGCATATTGCAGTAAAATGCTCATGTCGAAATTTAAAGTTCCCTTCAACCAGACCCTTGATATTAAGCGAGGAAAATTTGACTCTGACTTAAAAGAAGAAGAAGTCATTGAAGTCATTGCCAAGGCTTATACAAAAGTTTTGGAAGAAATTCAAAAATCTTTCGAATACTTTGGCACGCTTTCCGGAAACCCGATAGAGAAGGTTTTGTTATGCGGCGGGGGAAGCATGATTCAAGGGTTGGATGCATTTTTTGCCGATTATTTGAAGTTGCCCGTTGAGATTCTGAACCCGATGCAAGGGGTCAAAATCAACCCCAAAAACTTTGATCAATTATTGATCGATGAGATGGGCAGTTTGTCTGCGGTGGCACTGGGTTTGGCAATCAGGAGGTTCGATCACTCATGATTCGCATTAACCTGCATGACTACCGCTACGAGCTGAGAAAAATAGAGACCCAGAAGCGAGTGGTCAAATGTTCCGCTATTATTATCGCGGCGGTTTTTTTGATTCTTGTGAGCTGGTATTTAGAGCAGATTCGGTTGGATACGGTAAAAGCTGAGACGAAAAAACTACAGTCTCAAGTTGCGGCTTTAAAGAAACAGGTTGAAAAGGTCAAGGCGATGAAGGATCAAACAGGTCGCCTTGAGACCATCATTGCGGGAATAGAAAATCTTAGGACAACACAGGTGCCAGCCAGCACTCTTGTCGGTGATCTAAACATATTGATTCCTGATGACCTTTGGTTGAGCGGTATTATACAAAGGAGCGAAAAGGCGCTGAAGCGAAAGAAAATTCCCAGTATTATGTTTGGCGACCCCAGCCAGAAGAAAAAGAAAAAAAGAAAGAAGAAGGGAAAAGAAAAACAAATCAACGAGTTTTTAGAGGTCACAGGTTTTTCTTTTAGCGAAAAAGCGGTTGTGGAGTATGTGAAGAGACTGCAAGGGCTTCCTTATTTTGACACCGTGTTTCTATACCAGTCGTTACAAGTGACAGGTGAGGGTAAGGAAAAGATGAAAATCAAGAATGTGAGTTCTGTTTATAAATTTGTTCTGTATTGCTATATGCCGGGTAAGGAAAAAAAGGCCTGACCCATAACAATTATGGAAAAACTGTTTGATAAATTACCCTACGATGATCTCGAAGGGGTCCAGTTTACGCATTTACTTGCAGGGGCAATAGGTGCTGGGCTGTTATTATTTGTGGTCTATTTTTTCACTTTGTACAGCGCGACTCATACCGAGTTTGAACTACTAGTCAAAGAGAAGGAGGTCGCCGAGAGAACGCTTAAACGCTACAAGGCGACTGTAGCTAAAAAAGAGTTGGTAGCAAAAAAACTGACTCGCATAAGAGGCCAGTTTGATGCGTATAAAAAACAAATGCCCGATCAGAATGAGATCCCCAATTTGGTACAAAAGATAGCCACTTTTGGCAAGTACCGGAAAATCAAAATGGTGGCTCTCACGCTGGGTGAAGGGGCTGTGGGCGGTTTTTATAAGGAAATTCCTCTGGAAGTTCATATTTTGGGGGATTTATGGGTCGTGTTGGATTTCATTGAGTATATGCAAAACCTATTGCGTCTTGTGAGTTTCGATAACATGGCATTGCAAGGCTTAAACCCTGAGAGAAAAAAAACGGGTGGTGCGAGACTCGTTATTCCGGGATCCGTGAATATGACTTTTACTGCAAAGACCTATTCTTATTTGGAAGGGGCTGAAAACAAGCTCGGAGAAAAAAAGAAGAAGGGTAAGAAGTAAGGCTATGAATCCCTTATTGCGAGTGATGATACGGAATATGAAGAGCTATTCTAAAATTTTATTTTTATTCTGGGTGGTCCTAATGGGAGGCCTGCCAGTTTCCGCAATGGCGATGACGCCTCCATTGCAAGACGGAGTGAACTCTCGCAACCAGAATCTCGGCGCATTATTTCAGCATAGTGGACTGAAAAATGATTTAGATAGTCTCGAATCGGTTTTAAAGGTTTCAGCCAATATCAATGCCAAGGTGCTGATGCCGGGTCAGGTTGAATTTGCAAAAAGAATCATGCGCCAGACCTATTCCTCAGAAATATTTTACGAATTGCTGCGGAAGCCCTTTGTTGAAAATTACAAACCACAACACATTCAATCTGTGGTTGCATGGTATAGAAGTCCGTTGGGGAAAAAAATATTGAATTCTGAAAAAGAATCCAATAACTCTGAAGACCTGATGGAAGAGATGGTGTTGTTTGAGAAAAATTTATCGAGAGTCCCTCTGGGCAAGAAACGCTTATCCTCAATTAAAGCGATAGAGCGTTCGCTAAGAAGAACCGAAGCTGGAAAGTCGCTTTATTTGGGGTATGTCAAATTGATGCATCCCTTCAATAAGAATATTAAAGGTGAAAGTCTGGCAAAACTCTTGCGAAAATTAGACAAAAGCATTACGAAACCGATGCGGAAAATTAATTTGCGAGTTTTATTCTATAGCTATAAAAAACTAAAAGATGAGGAGCTGGAACAATATGCGGGGTTTTTAAATTCTCCTGCCGGTCACTGGTACAACCAGTTGGCATTAAAGGGTTTTAAAGATGGGGTCAGGAGAATTTCGAATGATGCCGAAGTAACTCAGGGTGAGTTGATAAAAGAATTAGCTTCAGGGGGGCCACAGTTCCCTTTGACAAAGGCGATCGCTCCGCCGGGATACAGGTATTTGTTGATCAGCAAGCGTGACCCCTTTCGTCCTTTGATTAAAAAAGATCGGAAGCCAATATCTTTTGACGAAGCACAGGTGGTGGTTCGTAAGGTGCCGGGGGTTTCTAAAAAAGAAAAAGTGCTCCTTCGGGCAAAAAAGCGCAAGTCCAAGCCGCGATTTTTTGGGGGTGAACTGAGTAGTGTCGCACCCATGGCATTACTGGTATGGGAAAAAATTAAAGCGCAGCATCCGGAACTCTATCGAAAGCTCCATGACTTTGAAAGTTTATTTAATGACCGGAAAAGAATGGAAGGTCTTGCAGATGATAAATATGCTGAAGCCTTAGAAGGGTATCGCGATGCTCTGGAGCAGTCTTCGGGGGTTGAAATGGAAGAGTCTCCCCTTCAGGTTGCATATAAATCCCTCAAGATGACAGGAATCATCCGAAAAAAAACGGAATCGGTGGCAATGTTTGAAGTGGGCAGTACCGGATATGTAGTAAGAAAAGGGGATCTCGTTGGCCCTGCTTTTGGGTATGTGGGTGAAATACAAGACGAGAAAATAATTGTACTTGAAAAATTCCGTAATTATTACGGAAATATCTTAACCAAACGACAAATTATTGAATTCTTTCAGAGCCCATCTTAACGAGGGTAATACGAACTCATGAAAAAACAAATATTCATAAAATCCCGTTTAATCAAGATCGTTTCTTTGTTGATATTTTTAATGGGATGGCCAGGGGTTGTTGCACACTCTTCTGTGTTATTACCCGATCGCCAAATGAATGCGCCGTTAGTTAAGGGCTTGGCCAATTCCATTCATAATCACAAAAAACTTGGGTTGATATTGGCTCAAAATAAATCTATGGACTCGCAGAAAGAGCCACTTGGCGAGGTTGTTTTTCTCAACACCCAAGAAGAGGGACAAAACTCGATCATCTCTCTTGAGTCGACGCAGTCGGTTCAGTATACGGCGTTTAAACTTCAGAACCCGCTTCGTCTGGTTTTAGATCTTCCCAAAATGAATCAAGGCAAGTTGACCAGCCGTGTTCAAGTTGGCAAGGGGATTGTGAGATCTATTTTACCCATCCATTTTAAAGAGGCGGGAGTATTGCGTCTTGAGATCACTCTTAATCAGGCCGCAGACTATGAAATCAATAAGCCTGAAAAAAACAAATTGGTCATTCGCTTGAATTCTTCTGGGCAAATACCTGAAGAGAAAACAGCCCAATTATCATCTGCGACTGAAAGTAGGGTTAAGAAGAATGTGGATACGGAAAGCTCTCAGAACGAATCCACCGTAGTTGAGGATTCAGCTAAAACTTCTAACGACTCTTGTTACCCCATGCTTTACGGCGAGAAGGAAACCATTTCTCTGGATTTTCAAAATGCCGATGTACGTAACCTGTTTAGAGTTTTTTCAGAGATCAGTGGCTTCAATGTCATCCTTTCTCCTGAAGTGGGCGGATCGGTGAATATTAGAATGCTAGATGTTCCCTGGAATGAGGCGATGGAGATTATTCTCACCAACAGTGCATTGGGACGGCAATGTTTCGGTAACAATATTGTGCGAATCGTTACCAAGGCGGCACTGGAGGCTGAAGAAAGAGCACTCATTGCAAAGAAATCTCGCATTGTGGCCGACAAGCTGGCGGAGCAGAATGCGCAAGACCTTGTGACCGAGGTCGTTCGTATTGACAATGCCGATATCGCCGCATTGGCAACGAACCTGACTGCCTTAAAAAGTCCCCGAGCAGACAGCCAAATTACGGTGGATGTGCGTACGAATACCTTAATATTGAAAGACCTGCGAGTTCGCGTGGATGATATGTTAAAAACCATCGCAATTTTAGATGTCCCCACGCCACAAATTCTAATTGAAGCAAAGATTGTTGATATCAGTAAAAGCTTTACCCAAGAACTGGGTATTCAATGGGGCTTAACGGGTGAGTTGGCAGGAGGGGCAGTCGGTGGTTCAACGATTTCAGCAAGCCCTACTTCTACAGGTGGTTTTCTGGTTGATTTGGCTCAGACCTCAAATATTTCAAGTGGAAGCGTAGGAGGCTTTGGTCTTGCATTGGGGAACTTGATAAATGGATTGAATATCAACCTCCGGCTGGAAGCTTTGGAGACTCAGGGTAAAGGGCGCATTCTATCCAGCCCAAAAGTCACAACGGCTGATAACAAAGAAGCCCGGATAAGGAGTGGTAGGCAGATTCCTTATCAGGTGACATCAGCGGAAGGGAACTCAATTCAATTTGTCGATGCCGAGTTGAGTTTAACTGTTACCCCGCATGCGACGTCAGACAATAAAATTTATTTGATCATTGATGCCACTAAAAATGCCGCCGATTTCACCAATCAGGTGAATGGTGTGCCGACCATCACTACTAAAGAAACGCATACAGAAGTGTTAGTGGGCAATGGTGATACCACCGTTTTAGGCGGAATTTACGAAAGCGAATCAACCGAAAATAAAAAAGAAGTTCCGTTTTTATCCAAGGTCCCAGTTTTTGGTAATTTATTTAAAAGTTTTGCCGATGCCGACACCATCACGGAGCTTTTGGTTTTCATCACTCCCACCATCATCGAAACAAATTGAATTCTGTGTTTGAAATGGTTTGAATTAAAAAATCCACTGTGCACAGAAAAAACTTCTTATAGAAGAAAAAGACATGCAACGCTTGAACATTGATCTGGGTGAAAGAAGTTACGAAATTTTAATTGGCCCGGGTATCAGAAGACGGGCGGGTGAATTTCTCAAAGCGGTTTTTAAACCTAGCCGAATTGTCATCATCACACATCCCTCCATCAATGAACTCTATGGCGCAGAGGTGGCAGAGAATTTTGCGGCTCAGGGTTGGACGACTGATATCATTGAAATCCCTGAAGGCGAATCCTCGAAGAGCTTGACTCAGGCTGAAAAACTATACGATCACCTGTTAGAATTGAATTGCGACCGGAAATCTGTTTTAGTTGCTTTGGGAGGAGGCGTGATCGGAGATTTGGTCGGATTAATTGCGGCTACTTATCAAAGAGGTATTCCTTTCGTACAAATGCCGACCACATTACTTTCTCAGGTTGATAGCAGTGTTGGGGGAAAAACAGCGGTCAATCATCCCAAGGGAAAAAATATGATCGGCGCTTTTTACCAGCCCCTTCTGGTCGTGGCAGACTTGGAAACCCTTGCGACACTTCCCGTTAGGGAGTATCGAGCCGGATTGGCAGAGATTGTCAAGTATGGAGTTATCTCCGATGCCAAGTTTTTTGAATTTTTAGAAACACGCCACAAGGATATTCTCAACCTAGATCACGACTGCCTTTCTCATATTATCGAGACCTCATGTGCCATCAAGGCAGAAGTGGTGGAGAAGGATGAGCGAGAAAGTCATTACCGAATGATACTCAACTTCGGGCACACTCTGGGTCATGTTGTCGAGTCGTTGACAGGCTACACCCGTTATATTCATGGTGAAGCAGTGGCGATAGGAATGGTGCGGGCGGCAGAGCTGTCGGTTACTATGAAGAGATGCTCAGCCGAGATACCCACACGTTTGAAAAATTTATTGCTTAAATTGGGATTGCCGGTGGAGATGCCTGACTTGGATACTTCAGCGGTGATTGAATCTTTGTATCATGATAAAAAAACCATGAATCATAAAATAAAATTTATTCTGGTTAAAGAAATAGGCTCGATAGAAATTGTTGATCAGGTTTCAGAAGGTGAAATTTTAGCAATTCTTTGAGTCGGTTCCATTAAAATACCCGCCCAATTAGAGTTGGGGAAATTAAAAATGCTTGCATCAGGCTATTGATAGGAATGACTTATGTTAGCCAGACAAACAATTTTAAAACGAGTGATGATTGTGGTTACAGCTGTGCTGTCAATCGTTGCGCAAGCGGATGCCGCAGTTTATACATGGAAAGATAAAAACGGTACGACTCATTTTACCGATGATCGCACAAAGGTTCCGCAAGCGTATCGTAATAAGCCACTCCTTAAAGATCGCATAACTCCTGCAGAATTACCGAGCCTCGAGAAAAAAGACGAGTCGAAGGCTGAGAGTAAAAGTCTCCCAAAAAAAAATAAAGCCAAAGAATCAGATGAAGAGAGTTTGACTGTGGCTCAACGCTCCGCGATTCAGGCCACCACAAACTTTCTGAAAGAAGATATCCTGCGATACGAAAAATATTACGACTGGCCCCCCAGCCGCAGTAAATATCGTTTGCTCAAAGAAGCTGTGGCAAATGCTACGTCAGCCAAACAAGCCCTTTTGCAAACAATAAGTCTACACGATCTTCCCCTGTTTAAGGATGTCACTGAGTTTTTACAGGCGAGCATTGCCGAAGATGAAAAAGCCCAGAAAATTAGACCGACAACCATCACCTCAACCCGGCAAACTCAGGCTTTGATCAATCGATTAAAACGAGAAACCGGGCAGGAAAATCATTTTCTGAAAAAACTGACGGCTGTTCTCAACTCCCCCGAGTAACACCATTTGCACTTCAAACTCAATCAAACTGATAAATAAATATTTTTTTTGTGATGAGCCATCAAGGCGAGGACGGTTCATCGGCAATAGACTTCCTGTGAAAAATGTTGGATGCAACAGGGGATTTTCCAAAGGTTTTCAATATTAAAGCCTGCGGATTATTTATAGCGTATTCCGAAAAAGTGAGTTGGATAGCGTGGTTTAACGTGCTTAAAACAGGCATGTAATAAATTTATATACCCCAAATGGGTTGCTAAAATATTGTGTTTGCCTTAAATTAAAGTGGACTGAAAAGTGAAAACACTTTCGCATGGTTTGGCTGATGAAGACCTTTAATTTAAAAATTTATACAGATATGACTCTCAGGCCGCGTAAATATAACTCTGTCTTAAAAAATGAAAACGGGGTTTCTCTGGTTGAAGGACTTCTTGCGGCCGCCATTCTTGCATTGGGAGTGTTGGGCTATGCTTCCTTGCAAGGGAATATTGTGAATTTGGGGCAAAAAAGTGCAAAAAAAAGTGTCTCCATTACTCTGGCTCAAGACAAACTGGAAGCCTTAAAAAATTTGGCCTCCAAAATTGAGTTACCCGATACCGACTCTCTGACTTCCCCTATTTATTCTGATGGAACTTGGTCCAACTCGTTAGGGGAGACCATCGATTCAGAAGGTGATGTGGATGCAGATGGAGACTATGAGCGCACTTGGACCATTGCACCCGATGCTGATTTAGGACATTTTTATGACCTCAGCGTTTCGGTGGGCTGGCAAGACAGATCGTCAAACCCACTCCACACGGTCACATTATACACCCAGGTCAATCAAGACTTTCGGGTTGAAGCGGCAGATGTAGAAGTGTCGGAAAATGCTGACGATTCCGACCCGAGTGATAAAGATAAGGACAAAGATAAGGACAAAGACAAAGATTCAGATTCCGGTGACAAAGACAAAGATAAGGACAAAGATAAAGATTCAGATTCCGGCGAATAGGACTGTGGCTTTATCGAGCTGAAACTTAACTAAACTCAAAACAAGAGATAAACAGCCAAATATGAACACTGATATTAAAACATTAAGAAATTCGCAAGGCATGACTTTGGCGGAGGTCTTGGTAGGTATTATTATCGGAACCATTTTGTTAGCGGCTGGCTATAAATCATTTATCGCGCAACAGGAAGCACTAGAGGGTGCAGGGGATGAGGCTTTAATTCGCTCTAAAGGACGTTTGGCCGCTAAGCTTTTGGCTAAAGAACTCCGGCTAATTGGTTTTGGAGTGCCACCCAACGCGCAAATAATTTCCATTAATAGTAGTTCCATTACTTATCGGGCCGCTCTCACTGACTTGCAAACTTCCATTCCTCCCGGAGAACCTGGGGACAACGGGGCCAGTGCCGGAGACACCAGTTTAAATGTGGTGAGTGCAGATGGTTTTGCTGACCTGAACAACATAGTTATCTACGATCCATCTACCGGTGAATATGAGTTTGACTATATCGATGGCGATCCGGTGGAAGGAGACCCGGATACCCTTCCTCTTGGCGACGCTCTGACGAAAGATTTTACATTTGGAGTAAATTCTAAATTCTTCAGAATCAACCAATACAACCAAATCACTGTAGCTTTGTCTGGAACAAGTATTGAAAAAACTGTAGACGGAAGCACACAAGTTTTTGTGGATGATGTGGATGCATCCACCGGTTTGGTATTGGAATATTTTGATGCAGATGGAAACACCACCGACACCCTTTCTAATATACAAAAAATTTCTGTAACGATAAACCTGATTGATCCAGATAACGACCGTGCATCAATTCAGTTTAAAACAGATGTGACCCTCAGGAATATTTCGACATGAAAAAATACCTCGGTCAGAGAATGGTAGCGCTAAGACAAAAGATTTATGATCGGTTGCTTAGGAGCAATGAATCGGGTGCGGCTCTCGTAGCCTCCATCCTATTTGCGGCAACGGTTTCTGTTCTTGCTGTTGTCGCCTTTCAATGGGCATCAGGAGATATTAAGCGGACCGGAAGATATGTCCTGACGCGGGAAGCTTTTTATATTGCCGAAGCCGGTCTGCAAAAATCTTTAAATTTTCTGAATTATAACTCCGATGGAGAATACCCCGGAGATGCGGGGCAGGGGTTCACAGAGGTTCTTGGTACATTTGTATCGGATCATTCCTCAGAATTAGAGAGCTTTAGTTTTGGCGGAGGAACCTATACGGTTTCGGTAGCGGATAACGATGACAACGATGGTGATTTAACGGTTGACGTCGATAATACTATTTTACTCAATGCAACTGGCACAAAAGATTCTTCCAGTGTTACGATTCAGGCGATATTATTACATGGTATTTTTGGTGCCAAGCATGCGATCACGACAGAGGATGATTTACAGATAAATGGCAATCCCAACGTTCAAGGAACTTCAGGAAGTATTCACTCAAATTCTGATATTACAGGGAACTCTAATGACGTAGAGCAGGGGACCACTGCCGCAGGTGTTTGTGACAGCCCTTGCGTAGAAGGTGCGGCAAAAGAAGTTCTTCCTGTTGCGGAGCCCGCTGATTTTAAAACGTATGCTAATTTTGTTCTAACCAGTGAAGGCACTATTACCGATGCGGATGACTCTGCTGTCGATATTTCTGAAAACAAACTCGATAATTGGAGCTACACGGATACAGGTTCGTTTACAGGGTGGGTTCTGAATGGTTGCAGTGCAGATGGAATGTTCTTTGCAGAAACAAGTATCAAACTGACGGGCAATGTTGATAAATGTTCTGAAGATAGTGCTGATAGTAGCGACAAAGATAAAGATAAGGATTCCGATTCGAGCGACAAGGACAAAGATAAAGATGCGGACTCTGGAGATAAAGATAAGGATTCCGATTCGAGCGACAAGGACAAAGATAAAGACGCGGACTCTGGAGACAAAGATAAGGATTCCGATTCCAGCGATAAGGACAAAGATAAAGATGCGGACTCTGGAGACAAAGACAAGGATTCCGATTCCAGCGATAAGGACAAAGATAAAGATGCGGACTCTGGAGACAAAGACAAGGATTCTGATTCCAGCGATAAGGACAAAGATAAGGACGCAGACTCTGGAGATAAAGACAAGGATTCTGATTCTGCGTCATCTGGCGATGCATTAAAACTGACTTTGATTGCAGAGGAAGACATAATCATTTCTGGAAATCCAAATATTGAGAATTATAAAAATGATTCTCATCCCGAAGAGATTCAGAATCTCTTGTTTGTGTCGGGTTTAGATCTCGATTTTGGAGGAAATCTGACCCAGTCTGTGCAAGGGGTCGTTATTGCCAAAGAGCAGATATCCTTAACGGGTAGTGTGAGTCTCAGTGGTTATATCATTGCCTCCGACGTGACTTCTTCCGGGGATACGGTAGGTAGTAATAGTGTGTCGGGTAACTTTGAAGTTACCTACAATGGTTTAAAAAATCCTTTTTTGAATGATCAGGTGACCCTTCTTTCCTGGAAAGAGAAATAATAAATACAAAATAAAGATACCCACCTCAGCAGTTTTCTTTTCTTCCATATCCATTGTCATTAAGGGTAGTAAAAATCCGATGGATTGGCCTATTCTGTACCCGCCCCACAAAAATTTATTCAACAGGTAGTAAGAATTGTCACAGTACCTTCAATTTTGTACTTTTCAATTTCTGGTTAAATAATTTTTTAGCACTATAAACCTTTGAAAATTGAATATTAATTAAATAGGTTGTGATTAGTTTTAATATTTTGGTCTTTATCTTGCTATAAAAAGATTAAGGTGAAAAGATTCGTAGATCTTTTTTGAGGGTACCCCCTTATTTGTGGGGGTTGCGTGACGAGTTTTAACCCGCATAATCAAAGAAATAGATCGGAAACGCAATATTGATTAGAAATACTACTCAAGCTATGAACCCTTTTAAAAATAATTCCGGTTTTACTATCATTGAAGTTCTCGTTGCTGCCTTGATTGTTA
>Ga0066610_10002038_pt1 | contig 11457 bp, 13 predicted proteins | sample SaaInlV_DNA_165m_FD_60375 | JGI IMG/M metagenome (GOLD analysis project Ga0066610, IMG submission 60375) | Marine microbial communities from expanding oxygen minimum zones in the Saanich Inlet - SI075_LV_DNA_165m | ecosystem: Environmental > Aquatic > Marine > Unclassified | place: British... | reverse complement strand
AAGAAAACTGCGCAGAGAATGGCATTCCAACTGATTGAGTGGAATACTGAGGATGTACAGCGCCTTGGTGATGTGATCATCCAGAGCAGTGAGAAATTGAGACAGTGTTCCATATGCAACTTGATTACAGAAGTTGATCCATGCCCGGTGTGTCTGGATACTCGCAGGGATGAATCCATACTCTGTGTCGTTGAAGATTCCAAGGATGTCGTTGCTATTGAGGAAACAAGTCGCTTTAATGGGGAGTATCACATCCTGGGTGGTGTACTTTCACCCCTTGAAGGTGTGGGTCCGGATCAATTGAATATTCGGAATTTACTTACACGGCTGGACAATATCACTGAAGTTGTCATTGCCATGAATCCCAGTGTTGAAGGGGAGACTACATCATTATATCTGGCGCGGCTGCTTCAGGAGAGAGATATTAAAGTCACCCGTCTTGCACGAGGAATCCCCAGTGGTGGTGATCTTGAGTATATTGACGGTATAACCTTAGGGAGAGCCCTGGACGACAGGCATGAATTAACATGATACATAATTTACCGAATATTCTGACCATAATTCGAATCGTCATCACACCTATGATTGTCTGGTTGCTGATTGGGTTTGATAGTTTGGCCTTACATGCCTTCGCTCTGTTTTTATTTGTCATTGCTTCACTCACGGATTTATTTGATGGAATATTGGCACGAAAATTAAAGGTGGTCAGCGAATTTGGTAAATTCATGGATCCTCTCGCAGATAAAATTTTGGTCAATAGCACCTTTATTACCCTAAATATTTTAGGCGTGATCCCTATTTGGATTACAGCAGTCATAATTCTGAGAGATGGCCTGGTGACCTTATTACGCTGGGGGATGTTAGCGAATGGCCTCTCAATGCACACCAACAACCTGGCAAAAGCCAAAACGATATTTCAATATATCTCCATGTATGTTGGCCTGATTTTTATTCTTCTCGGACATTTTGAATCATTCGATACAATTGTTGCCTGGGCGGAAGAGTGGTTTGTTACTGAAACCATCTTTACTCTAACAGGTCTGGTAACTGCCTATACCGGTTTTAATTATTTATGGATAAACCGTACTTTCCTGAAAAACCTCTTTACGGAAAGCGAATGATTCAACTTTTACGTGGATTCACATCAGTAGGATATGTGGGTCTAATACCGGGTGCTCCTGGTACTTATGGTTCTCTGGTAACCTTACCCATAGCCTATTTCTGGAGTACGCTGGTTACTGACAACCCATTTATCACTTTTGGCCTTATAGCAATAATTACTTTGCTGGGTGTGTTTGCCTCCAATAAGGTATCCACATCACTTGGTGTTGAAGATCCCGGTGAGATTGTCATTGATGAGCTGGTGGGCCAATGGATTGCGGTGCTCGCCATCCCTGCCCATTGGGGCTTCTGGCTGGCTGCATTCATCCTTTTTAGAGTATTTGATATTTGGAAACCATGGCTTATTGATAAATCCCAGGATTTACCAGGGGGCATCGGTGTTATGATGGATGATGTGCTGGCCGGATTATTGGCACTCATCATTATCCAGGGGGCTGCTGCGCTGATATGAAGAATATAACAGCCATCACAATTTCAATCGGTGATGAATTATTATCAGGCAGGACCCTGGATTCGAATAATGCTTTTATCTCAAGGCAATTAGATCTCATAGGGATTTCGGTCGTCAAGAAAATGATCATCGGTGATATCGCTCAGGATATTAAAGATTCACTCGACTGGGCTTTTTCTCAAGCAGATGTGGTTACATTGACAGGTGGACTTGGTCCAACGCACGACGATATAACCAAATCTGTTCTATGCGAATATTTTGATGTTAGGCTGAAACTGTATCCCGAGTTGCTGGAAGCACTCAAGGATCGTTTTGCAAAACGAGGCTTCCAATTTTCAGAATCAAATACTTCTCAGGCAGAATATCCAGAAAATGCGGCACTACTTGAGAATCCTTTTGGAACTGCCCAGGGCATGCATATACAGCATGAGGGCAAGCACCTATTTGTTATGGCCGGGGTTCCCAGAGAGATGCAGATAGTTACCACAGATCAAATCATTCCGCTTCTCTCAAAAATAGCGCACAAATCCATCTCCATAATTGACATCCATTCAATCGGTGTTCCAGAATCCACTCTCTATGAATTGACTAAACCAGTATTGGATGAATATCCCGATCTTAAAATAGCATACTTACCAAAACAGGGTATGGTCACCATACGAGTTTCTTTTCCATCAAGCTCTCCTGATGAAGAGCAGAAATTTACCACAGAGCTCTATGGTAAAATTCATGACCTAAAACCCAAAAACATTTATGGTCGAGATGAAGAGGTGCTTCCAGTTCTTATTGGCAAGCTTCTGAAGGCGAAACAGGCCACAGTTGCCACAGCTGAATCATGTACAGGTGGGTTAGTTGCCAGTCTTATCACAGATATAAGTGGAAGCAGTGAATATTTTCAAACTGGCTTCGTGACCTATGCAAATGAGACAAAGATGTCCTTACTGGGTGTTGCTGAGCAGATATTGGTTGACTATGGTGCCGTGAGTGAAGAAACCGTTGCTGAAATGCTAAATGGGACTTTGCAGAAAAGTGGCGCAGACTATGCTATTGCGATCTCTGGAGTAGCTGGACCTACAGGTGGAAGTGAAGAAAAACCAGTTGGAACCGTATATATTGGTGTGGCAAATAACGCTCATCAGAATATAAAAAGATTCCAATTTGGGAAGAACCGTATCTTGAATAAAGAAATGAGTGCCTTCTCAGCACTAAATCTTCTCCGGTTACTCATCGAGAAGGATGTTTAATGAGCGAAATAAGAACTTTTTTAGCTTTCCCGATTCCTAAGGAAATCAAAGGCTATTTTAAAAACATGCTCGAACCTATCATCGATAGGCAGGATAAAATTAATTGGGTTAAACGTGAGAATATTCATATCACGCTTAATTATTTAGGTGAGATGGACTCTGAGAATGTTGAAGAACATGCCAGTCATATCGAATCGGTGATAAATTCTTTTCCTCCGTTTAAACTGGGGACGACCGATACAGGTATATATCCTCATGCCAATGAACCAAGAGTCCTCTGGGTAGGTTCAGCACCATACGATCTCACGCTGAGTGCATTTAAGCAAAAACTGGATAAAGAATTAACTCTTTTAGGATATAGACTTGATAAACGACAATTTCAACCTCATATTACGCTCGCTCGCGTCAAAACAATCTCACGCAAAAGTTCGTTTATCCACAAATTTCTGACTACAGAAGTGCGTGAATTTAATTTTGAAGTCGATACAGTGTTGTGGATGAAGAGTACATTGACACCGACGGGTGCAGAGTATGAAGAATTGAAATCTTTTAAATTTAATAGTGGAGGTCAGTGATGAGTGCTGCTCAAGGAAAATCAAAAGACAAAGATAAAGCCATAGAATTAGCCGTCTCCCAGATTGAACGACAATTTGGTGCGGGGGCAGTAATGAGACTTGGTGAAGATCAGATGAATCTGCAAGTTGAAGCCATCTCCACCGGTGCGCTTTCACTAGATGCGGCACTGGGAGTTGGTGGTGTACCTCGTGGAAGAATCATTGAGATCTACGGACCAGAATCGTCTGGAAAAACCACGCTGGCACTCCATATCGTAGCCAGTGCCCAGAAAACCGGGGGCTATGCTGCTTTTGTTGATGCTGAGCATGCACTTGATCCCAAATATGCCGGTCAACTCGGCGTTGATGTCAAGAATCTACTCATCTCACAACCTGATTCAGGTGAGCAGGCTCTGGAAATCACAGAAACATTAGTTCGGAGTAATGCATTAGATGTCATCGTTATTGATTCCGTAGCTGCACTAGTTCCACGCGCAGAACTGGAAGGGGAAATGGGAGACAGCCACATGGGCCTGCATGCTCGTCTTATGTCTCAGGCACTCAGGAAATTGACAGGGGCAGTCTCAAAGTCGAACACCTCGGTTATCTTTATCAATCAGATCCGTGAGAAAATTGGTGTTATGTTTGGAAGTCCAGAGACCACTACAGGTGGAAGAGCGCTAAAATTTTACGCTTCAGTTAGAATGGATATTCGGCGAATAGGTTCCTTGAAAGATGGTCAGGACAATATCGGTAATCGTGTTCGTGTGAAAGTGGTTAAAAATAAGATGGCACCACCTTTCCGTGAAACTGAACTGGACATTATGTTTGGTCAGGGTTTCTCTTTTGAAGGTGATATTCTGGATCTGGCTTTGCAGGCAAATTTGGTACAGAAAAGTGGATCATGGTTTAGTTACGGTGAAGATCGTCTGGGCCAGGGTAAAGAAAATGTCAAAAACTTCTTTATTGATAATCCAGATCTAATGGCAAAACTCGTTGGTGAAGTCCGCTTGTTTATGGGAATGGACGCTGCTGAAGAAAAATCTGAATAATCAGATGTAGATATTCAATAATTGGGCTTCCATCTCAGCATGGGAGCCCAATTTGTATATAACCGCCAAGTTCGCTGAGATCGCAAAGAAAATTTATTATGCCTGAGTTATCCGAGAATGAACTTTCTGAAAAGATCATTGGTGCTGCGATTGAAGTGCATAAAGAACTAGGTCCAGGTTTACTTGAATCAGCGTACGAAGCTGCACTTTTCTTTGAACTGAACTCGATGGATTTAATGGTACAGAAGCAGGTGCCTGTGGAAACAATCTATAAAGGACACCGCTTATAAGTAGGCTTCCGGTTGGACTTAATAGTAGAGGACAAAGTGATCATTGAGTTGAAGGCAGTAGAAAAAATATCAAACGTTCATTTAGCTCAAACACTCACATATTTGAAGATTTGCAATAAGAAGTTAGGTTTGTTATTGAATTTTGATGTAAAGTATTTAAAATCAGGAATCAAAAGGGTTGTCAATAACCTATAAATATGGGTATTGAAATAGAAAGGCTCCGCGCTCTTTGCGTTTTTCGCGGTTAATGTATTACACATAGGTAAATAGTTTGTCCAAGATTACTAAAATCACCCAACAGAAGAAGCTTCGAGAGAGGTTCAATCTTTTCATCGATGGAAAATTTGAGCTTGGTGTAGATGGTTCACTCATTGTCAAGTATGACATCAAAGTGGGTGATGAGTATACCGATGAACTTAAACTCGATTTGGTGAATGATGATCGAGTTGAGATGGCCTATACAGGTCTACTTAATTTTATCGGCTATCGGGAGAGGTGTGAGTATGAGGTTAAACAGTGGCTCTACAAAAAGAAATATCACGATCTGTCGGATGAATTAATAACCAGGCTCAAAAACCAAAACTACTTGAATGATGAGAGATTTGCACAGCTCTTTATAAGGGATCGTGTGAAGATTAAAGGTTTTGGTCCCATAAGACTTAGACACGAGTTAAATGCAAAACGAATATCCAAACAGATTATTGAATCTGAAATTGAAGCCATCCGCGAAGAATATGATTTTAACCAGTTGGCTTTTGATCTGGCTGAACGAAAATTAAAGCATATTGAACAACCCACCTATAAAGATAAAAAACGTTTGTGGAGTTTACTCCAACGCCGTGGATTTGAGGGATCATCGATCTCTTCAGCCCTGCACGGCTATTCCTTTGTCAGTGATGATGATCCATCCTGATCTTCTGACCACTATTTAATATTACCATTTGGTGAATTGCCCTTCACCTCCTATGTTTGGCCAACCCCAAACATGTAGGAAATATGTACAAAAGTATCATGAACTTTGTGATGCCGCGTCCAATGATATTGGTATCACTTCTATTTATTCTTGGAATAATAATTCAATCAAAGCTCAGTTTACATATAGGATTGCTTGGTTTATTGACGAGTATTCTATTTGTCCTGGCCCTACTGCGACAACATTCAGAAATATTCCTCCTCATACTCATCATGTCAGGGTGTCTTAGAGTAGCACTCGATGAGATGATCCCTCTGACACATCTTTCAATATTTACCGCTAGAGCTGATTCTGTCTATGAAGTGAGAGCAGTTGTTCAAGATATTGGTGAAACCCGTAGAGGTAATCCAAAATATTTCCTACGACCTGACAGAATCAACTCTCAGCTCATTTCAGGAGGATCACTGATTCTCTACTCAAAGGATATTAAGTGGGAGGTGAGTCTAGGTGATACCCTGACTGGAAAGATGCTTCTGAACAAGCCCAGGGCTAAACGAAATCCCCATGAATTCGATTATCGTGCATATTTAAAAGGTAGGGATATTTATTATGAAGCATTTTTGGAAAATCCCGAGGATGTAATCATTTACCCAAGAGGTGTCAGCTCTATCTCACTTTTAATGCGAGATTTGAAATCACTGATCACCCATCATTTTAATAAATATTTAACACCAAGGTCCGCTGGAATATTATCCGCCTTAATCCTCGGAGAGAAAAGCGATATTGAAGAATCCACTCGAAATGATTTTGCTAATACAGGTGTGATTCATGTATTGGCAGTGAGTGGGCTGCACGTGGGCTATGTCTCGATCATCCTGGTGACCATCTTTGGTCTACTACGTTTGCCGTATCATATGAAAATGGTCAGTGTGATAACGGGGTTGCTATTCTATGTTGGGCTTACTGGGGCTGCTCCGTCGGTTATGCGCGCCTCAATCATGGCTTCACTGATGATTGTAGCTGGTCTCCTTGAGAGAAAGTCAGATATCCTCAACCTTCTAGCGGCTGCTGCGTTCATCATACTAGCAATTTCTCCAACACAGCTTGATAACATTGGATTCCAACTCTCGTTTCTAGCTGTTCTAAGTATTGTAACACTTTTTCCAGTGTTCAAGGAGTGGGTGAGTGGGGTTTCAATTTCAGAATCAAGTACTATTGGTAAAATATTCCTTCCAATCCTTGATCTCTTCCTTGTTTCTCTGGCTGCCCAGTTGGGAACATTGGCAATCACTATCTTTTACTTCAATAAAATTCCGATTGTAAGTCTCATTGCAAATCTGGTTGTGGTTCCACTGATTGGTATCATCGTGGCCACGGGAATGAGCTTTCTTATCTTGGGCTCCCTCTTTCCATTCCTGGCCGAAATGTGGGCTGCCACTTTAGAAGGTGTCATTGACTTCATGCTCTGGTTCGTTCAGCTATGCGCTCAGTTCGATTGGGCATACATGACAACTCGCTCAATTCAGCATTATGAGTTAGTACTTCTCATCTTCGGAGTCTTCTCAATGACCTTTTTGAAGATTCGAGCTGTGAGCAAATTATGGATAATACTATTATTGCTCTGGTTAGGTATTCAAACCTGGCAGGTCCTCCTAATCCCTCCGCGACTCGAAATTATCATTTTGGATGTGGGACAAGGAGATGCAATACTCGTTCATGCTCCTAATGGAAATACCATACTCATCGATGCTGGTCAAAGATTCGGGGGTAAAGATATGGGGAAGGATGTTATTCAACCTTATCTAAAGTACCGCAATTGGACAAAACTAGATATCCTTGTGTTAACACACCCCCACAATGATCATATCGGAGGAGCCCAGTATCTGGTTGAAAATGTTCCGGTGGGGAAGGTGCTCATGCCAGACATTGAATATGATTCCTTCGGTTACAAAATGTTATGTGAAAGTATTAGCACTTACAATATCCCGACCCAAACGGTTTTTGCAGGCTATATCGATTCAACTTTGAAACCAATATACTTCAGAGTGATGGGACCACAGTGGTATGAGCATGCATCCCAACCTTCAAACATCAATAACACCTCAATCGTTATGCAACTCTTCTATGGAGAAACCAGTATCATGCTCGCTGGTGATGGGGAAGAAATAATCGAACACAACCAACTTCCGCTAGGCATATTGTTGAAAAGTGATTTGATCAAAGCACCACATCATGGATCAAAAACGAGTTCCGGACAAGCATACATCGACCTGGTGCATCCTGAAATCTGCTTAATGAGTCTAGGCGTGAAGAACAAATTCAGACATCCCTCTCAAATCACTCTCGATAAGTATATAAAACTTGGTTCAGAAATTCACAGAACAGATCTGGAAGGTGCTATTATCTATACCAGTGATGGCCAGCAGTGGACGCGCCATGATTGGAAATGATTACCTGAATGTTGCTGTCCTCGAAATGTCCAGTAGCCTGCTCTCGAAATGTTCAGTACACAGAGAAAACTGCAGGCATCAAGGTTTACCACAATCACACTATTTTTGGTTTCTATAAGACAGCCAAAAGGTCATATTATTGGCAAATAACAATACCAGGAGAAAATGAATGTCCTCACCAATTCTCATTAAAAATGCCAGATGTGTCTCTTCTCGGGGAATAACCCAGCAAGACGTACTCCTGGACAATGGTAAAATTGCGGAGCTTGGACAAATAGAAGAGAAACGTGCTGGTCAGATCATCGATGCCAGTAATTTATTCCTCTTACCTGGGGTACTCGATCCCCAGGTTCATTTTCGCGATCCCGGACTCACCTGGAAAGAAGATTTGAGGACGGGCTCTATGGCAGCTGCTTCTGGAGGAGTAACCAGTTTCTTTGACATGCCCAACACCAAGCCATCCACAATCACAATTGAAGCGATGGCAGAACGGAAACAGCATGCTTCAGAGAAGTGTGTGGTGAACTACAATTTTTTTATTGGGGCAACCAATACCAATCTTGATGTCCTTAATGGTGTCAAGAATGTTCCAGGAATCAAAATATTTATGGGCTCATCCACGGGAGATTTACTGGTCAGTGATACAAAAGATCTGGAAAACATATTTGGAAATGGTTCTCGCCTCATCGCCGTCCATGCTGAAGATGATGATATCATCAACGCTGCTAAGGAAATTTATAAGAATTCAACAGATTTTAACCATCACCAATTTGTACGACCTCCAGATGCAGCTCTCAAGGCTACGACTCTGGCAGTTGAACTGTCAATTAAGTATCAGCGTCGTCTGCATATTTTGCATACGACCACCCTGGATGAGGTCAGGTATCTTGAAATTCAAAAATCAAAAGCGCCCATCTCTGCAGAAGTATGCCCCCAACATTTTCTTTTGAGTGCACCATATATATATAAGAAAATTGGTGCCTATGCCCAAATGAACCCACCCATCAGGAATATAGAACATGGTGAAGCGCTCTGGGATGGTCTGGTAAATGGGGTGATAGACTGTATTGCCACAGACCATGCGCCTCATACCCATGAAGAGAAAGCCAAACCTTTTGGTGAAGCTCCTGCTGGTATGCCCGGAGTTGAAACATCATTACCGATGTTACTCGATCGAGCAAATCGTGGATTATGTAGCATAGAAGATGTTGTGAAATGGATGTGTGAGAAACCTGTAGAGCTATATAGAGTTAAAAATAAGGGTCACATCAAAACAGGATATGACGCTGATCTGGTTTTGGTGGATATGGGCAAAAAGAAATCGATTGAGAACGGAAAACTCTGGACCAAGGTCAACTGGAGTCCGTATGATGGTTGGACCACACAGGGATGGCCAGTAACAACTATTGTAAACGGAAATATCGTGTTTCAGGATGGCGAAATTGATGAACGCATCAAAGGCCGGGAAGTATTGATAGACGCTTAGTTCTCGCTGATATGATCCTGTAGAAATGTGTAGGCAGCCCTGGCAATGAGGGTATGCCCCTCATGAAAAGGATGTATTTGGTCATCAGCCCATTCTTTAGCAGGTTTCGTTTCCACTGCAGAATTAAACACTGATTGAATGTCAAGAACAGGAATGGCATGCTTAATTCCCAACTTCTTGACAACTTCACAATATTCTTCCATTTTCAAGTAAAAAGCTTCGGTACTTGAATCCGATATGAGGTAGGGCGTAAATAAGAAAAATTGGGCTTGAGGTAAGCCAGCCTGTAAATCATTGATGAGTTTATCAAGACCAATTTCGTAATTCTGAACTTGTCCACTATCACTATCACGAAGAAATCATTGTAGGCATCATTAATTCCGATCATAATTGCGACTGCATCTGGATGGTGATCAAGGACATCTGTATTGAATCGTCCGAGCAAATCTCCAACGGTATGTCCGCTAACTCCAGAATTGACAAACTGGACATCTTTTAAATCAGTATTGGCCGAAAACAGATCCTTTAATATTGAAACATAACCAACACCCAGAGGCACTTTTGGGCTTCGGTTTGCAGCCGTGATGCTATCACCAAAGAAAACAATATTTGAGATCATCTCAGCACCTAGAAATTTGAGGACATGTCAGGTAGGTCCTTTTTATCTAAGTGTGGAACCTGAACATCTTTGGCTGGATGACCGACGACTAATAGGAGGAAGGGACGTTCTCCCGCAGGTCGCTTGAGTATTTTTGTGAGAAAATTCATAGGACTGGGGGTATGAGTAAGTGTCACAAGCCCAACATTGTGTAGTGCGGTAATAAGCATTCCTGTTGCGATGCCACAGATTCCTTAGCATAGTAGTGCTTGATCTTATCACCCTGTTCATTGACGGCATATTTTTGTTCAAAAATGGCTATTAGTACAGGTGCTTCTTCGAGGAATGGCTTATGTGCATCTGTACCTAGGTGTTCAAGAGTCTCTAGCCAGGTATCCCCAGCACGTCCAGCATAAAATTGCTTTTCCTCCTCTTCAGCGGCGATTCGAATTTGAGTTTTGAGAGAAGCATCTCTGACGACGACAAAGTGCCAGGGCTGTTGGTTGGCACCACTGGGTGCTGTACCCGCAGTTCTTAAGCAATTGTCAATAACCTCCAGTGGTACTTCTTTCCTTGAGAAATCGCGAATGGTTCTTCTGGTCTTCATGAAATCGTGAAACTTATTGGATCGACTGACCATTTCTACATCAGTCAGCTCAATAGGTTTATTAAAAGGAATAAATTGTTTTGACATATGCCCTCAGTTTTCCTGATTCAATTGTTCGAATAAAGTAATCTGGTGAGCCAGGTCATCCATAATCAAATTAGGTGTGAATTAGAATAATCAGACATTAATGCCTGCTGAGAAATAGTTCGAAGAACATAGTCACAATCTCTTTTTAGCAAACGCCCTTCCCGAAGGAGTCTTCAGGTATTTCTCAAATGAGATTGCCGGTTCTTTTGTCTGAAAGGCAACATAGGTCTTTATTAACCAAGGTTTGTACCTAGAAGTGTACTCATTTTCATGACGATTGTGTTCGGCCAATCTACGTACCAAATCAGTTGTTCTACCAGTATAGAATTTGTCCTTAAACTTTATAGAACGGAGTATATAAACATAATGCATGCTCATTCCTTTGCCTGCTGCGACGTAGCTCGAATATATAGTTTGGGTAGAAATCAGACCCGTTTTCGCTTCATGTTATTCAGCGGAGCATGTCCCGAGTGAGTCGAGGGGACGCGGTCTCCTATGCTCTGAAGAGCGTAGTCGAGCCTGCACGGCCGTAGTTCGAAGAATGTAGGAGTGTACCAGGGGGGGGACTCGAACCCCCACAGTGTTGCCACCGGTGGATTTTGA
>Ga0066610_10002036_pt1 | contig 11464 bp, 8 predicted proteins | sample SaaInlV_DNA_165m_FD_60375 | JGI IMG/M metagenome (GOLD analysis project Ga0066610, IMG submission 60375) | Marine microbial communities from expanding oxygen minimum zones in the Saanich Inlet - SI075_LV_DNA_165m | ecosystem: Environmental > Aquatic > Marine > Unclassified | place: British... | reverse complement strand
GGCACCATTAGTCAAGCTATTCGAACACCCACTTTCAAAAAAAGTGGGGTTTATTTCAGAGGCCATAGGATCCACTTCCTTATGGCCTTTTTTATTGGGTTTCTCAATCACTTTCCCTGTGTCTAAACACAAAAAAAAGCGGGAACCCAAATACATGGGCTCCCGCAATAGACTGCTCTCGTCTATATTGTAATAAATTTTAACTTCTTTTTGACCCACCTCTATTCGGTGAATCAATCTTTGAATGATTTTAGATTTTATTTCTGGCGGTCCGTTTTTAAATAGGTCCTTCAGACTATCTAAAAACTTTGAATAAGATTTTAACCCCACAGGCTTATCTGTGGCACTTGACCCTAATCGCTTGGCATCTTCAATGGACTTTTCACAAGTCTCCTTTAACGTCTCTAACTTTTCCATTTGTTTAAATATGGGGTTTGCTGAAACCTTTTTTGGAAGTTGTGAAAGCCTTTCTGCTAGTGCATCTAGTTGGCTGGTGTAACCGTAAAACTGAGCTTTCAAGCGCTCCATTTCTTTCACACCATGATTACCTTCATGCACGTTTTTGGCTTCAATTAGAAGCTCTTTTGAAAACTTTGAACCTGATATTAATTTTTGTACCTCCTGAATTATCAAGGGCTCAAGTTTATTTGCGGGGAACCTTCTAGGGTTTCCACAATCAAAGACTTTTTTATTCAGAGCTGAATTTCTTTTGGTGGACCAAGAGTGTTCATAGTAAGGAATTTTTTTATTCTTTCCATGCGCTGACTTCCCACTTAAGGGGTCACCACATTTATCACAATAGGTAATGCCAGTGATAAGATATGGATACCTTGTTTTTGTATGTGGCTTTTTCCTTGATTTATTTGTATCAAGTATTTTTTGTACTTTATTAAAAATCCTCTTTTCTATAATGGGTTCCCACACAGCTTTAGCCTCTTTCACCTCACCTTGTTCTTTGTAATTTCTCAAACCCAAATAGGTTTTACTTCTTAAAATTTGATGCAAATTATCAAAGGTAAACTGGTCTAGTCTCATGTGGCGACCACCTCCTTGCATAACCTTACTTCGTCTATAGCCATTTTCATTGAGCCAACGTGCCGCAGAAGCTAAAGTTTCTTGTTTTAAAAAAGCTTCAAATGCTTTTCTCACAACTTTAGCGTGCTCCTCATTAATGGCTAAGTACCCTGGTTTATCTTTTATTAACTCATAACCAAAGGGGACACTGCCACCATTATAAAGGCCACGTTTAGCTCTAGCGTTTTGACTGAGGGAAACTCGTTCACTCACCTGACGACGTTCAAACTGCGCAATATTTGCAACTGAAAATAAAACCATTTCACCAGCGGCAGTGGTTGTGTCAAAGTTTTCACGTAAACTCTGAAAACCACAATCACACTTTTGCATCATCTCCCAGATGTCAGCAAAGTCTTTCATAGACCGTGAAATTCTTGAGAGCTCACTCACTAGAACTAAATCTATTTCTTTATTTCTAATGGCTTTGAGCAACCTTTGTAGCTCAGGCCTATTGGTGTCTTTCCCAGACTTCGCACGATCAATATATGTTCCCACTATTTCACCAAAGTTTGATTCCATGTTTTTTATCCTCACATGGCTTTTAAGTCGCTCATCTTGGTTTTTGATGGAGCCTTCTAAATTTAAAGCCTGCTCCTCTGTACTTACACGAATGTAAGTTCCGATTTTAAATCCATTAATTTTAGCCATCAGTTCCCGTCCTTTCAGGCAATAATTTGCCCTGAGTAGTTTTAATAAACTGCTCGGTACGAGTAGATAGATCTAATTTGGATTTATTATTTTGGAACTGGCAAAATACATCATAGATAAACTTAGCTGCAAATTCAAGATTTAATTTGTGTTCATCACTATCTAATTTATGTGGTACTAATACTAAACTTGGATTCCAATTACTCTTCATACACTACCCCAACATTTGTTTACTAGTCATGTGTCGCTCCTTATGTGTGTCTTTGTTTGTATATATTAAATTTAGCCCTATATTACATAAGTCTATCACTGATTTACCTCATCTCTTGTATTCATATAAGTCTTTGATCTATGGGGACTTTTTAAAAAGTTTAATAAATCAAAACTCACAACAGGTTGAAGGCTTGTTGTAGGCCCCTTGTGAAGCAGTTGTGATATAGATTGTCCCTTGGCTTTGCCTAATTGAAACTGGGCTTGCCACCCTTTAGTTTTAAACTCCTCTAAGTTTAAAAAAGAGTGGGGACCAATTTCATTATCGCCGTATTTCATAAATAAATTATGGATACGCTTTATTAAACTATCCTTAGGCATAATCCAAAATACATGATCTACTTTTTCAGCTCTATAAAACCCATCAATGAGTTCGTAATCTGAGTTTCGTTTGGCACTGAGTTCAACCTCTAAGGCTATTTTTGTGATGCTTTCGCCATTTTGAATACACCAATAACCATCGGGCCTATGGCCATTTCTGGGTATCCATTCGGGCATTGCGTCTTCATGCACACGCCTAAGGATTTGCTCTGTAATGAAAATAACATTGTCTGGCTTTTCAATTAAAAACTCACCCAGATGTATAGCCGTAGCTAGATAATCATGGATAAGGTTTTCAGATTTATAGCCCTCTTCTTTTAAAGTGGGCAAGTCATCTTTAATCACCTCAAACCCTTTTTTATCTAATGTCCATAGGTGCATTAGCCCCGTACTATCCACAGAACATTTAATGAACTCAGTAGCCTCTAGTTTTAACAATCTCCGGTATCCTGTTTCCACATTGGCTTTTGTATAAAACTTTTTGCATAAGGCCATGGTGGTACAAACTTTCCATCTCCAGAGAAAGGCAAGGAGCGGAATGTCCCGCTCCTTTGATAAAATAACATTCACTTTCTTTTTTCTTTTCATCTAAACCTCCATATCAAAACTTTTTATGGATTTTTGTTTTGGCTTTGTTGTATTTATTTTTTTACTTTTGTATTTACTTAATCGACTTTTGGCATTGTCGATTGTTAAGTAAGGCGTTTGAAGCTCGGTGAGTTTACCGCCCACTTTCCATAAAGCCCTGCCAGGAATATCAGAAAGATGCGTTGCTCTGCCGCTATCAATCACCGTCATGCTTGAAACATTATTGGGCATTTGAAAACAAATAATTCCTGTAAGATTTGTTTTCACCTGCGGGTCAATGGCTTTGGCATCGGGCCTTTGGGTTGCCATCACAAGGTGAACGCCAACTGCTCTACCTTGCCTTGCGATTTGGCTTATAGCTTTTCTGGCAATGGCAAGCTCTCCGGTTGTTGCATGATGGCCACCTAAAAATATTTCAGCCGCTTCATCAACTACCACAAGCTTTCTTTTTAATTCCTCTTTATCTTCCATAGATTTTAAATCCTCCAGATCTTTGGCACCATTTTCTTTTAAAAGCTTCATCCTTCTTTCTAATTCCATTTGGACATCTTTTAATTCCTTAGTGGCTCTTTCAATATTAGGGATGACCTTCACTCTTTTGAGGTTTTCAAAAAGCTGAAACTCTAAGCCGCCTTTTAAGTCAATAAGGCTAAACTCCATAGAGTCAGAGTTTTGATAAAAACTTGTGATGAGGCCACGGATAAATGTGGATTTGCCACTTCCGGTTTGACCAGCCACCAAAAGGTGAGGTGTTTGCATTAGATCTGATGCCACTGGCGTTGACCTTGTTGATCCTACTAAAAATTGCAATTCGTAGTCGGTGTTTGATGAAAAGTGAACCTGAGACGGCATTGGCGATCTTGAATAAATAATATCAACGATCCCTCCATTTCGATCTTCCTTAAAGTCATCCACATAAATACCTAGGCCACTTTCTATATAGGCTTTGGCTTTATAATATTGCTCCATAGGAAAAGGGCCACGCTTAACACGCATAAGGTAAATACCATCGCCTATGTATCTATCAAACAAGGGCTTTGGGGTTCTACCATTACGATCTTTTAAACCGGCTGTTGAAAAAATAGAGTCCATTCTATTTTCAAGCTTACGCCGGCTAAACACTTGGCCCATGGCCCACACCCATAGCGGTGAGCTGACAAAAAACCAGCGATAAAAGCCGTAGGTTTTCTGAGGATAATATTCTCCTCCATTAAAGATGAGCCAGATGTATTGGTCCCAGTCACATTTAAAAAATATGAACAAGCCCAAACATCCTATGGCTATATTTACAAAAGGCATTGTCTGATGGGTAATACCTAAGACAATTTCTTTTGAGATGAGGAAAAGACTTTTCCCCACTGATTCAAAAAAGTTCCAAAGGGTGTCTTCCATTCCACCTAATTGAGAACTTTGGTTTTTGTTATTTGTTCTATCTTGCATAGAAATTTACTCCTAAATTTTGGCAAAGGTATTGGGCCTTTTTGCAACAAAGGCAAAAAGATACAAAAAGGCTTAAAAACCTTCGAGTTTATGATTTAATTTTTGTTTATTTGGTTTTATTTTGGATTTGTTTTTTTAGATGTGTCGCGGTTCTATACTTTTTAGAGACTCCACTGACTGAAGCTAAAATTCATTCCTAAGTTACATTCCGAGGCTGTTAGCAGTTTTTTACTTTCTTTTTCTGCGTATGGGGTTATTTTTGTAACCTTCTCTGGGACTTGTTTTACTTTGCCTTCTCTTGGCTTGTTTCTGAATCGGTTTTATTATGAGCTAAAGTGAGCCTGATCCAAACTTTGGAGCTCATGACTGATTTTGGCTATTAAATGCACTATGCCTTCACTTTATACAAGATAAGGGGGGATTTCTGCTATAACCCATTAAAATTGCTTTAAATATTAACAAATGACTTATTGCGTAAACTATGTTATTTAAATAAGCGATGAAATCGGGGGCTAAAAAGACTATTAACCCATGTATTGCTAAGGGGCGATATGGAGGCAAACGAGGTGGCGGCGACAGATCTATTAAAGTGGATCATAGATACTTAAAGCCTACGGGGTGCGAGTGTACTAAGCCTTGGATATTATTTGGGGCAGAAGATAATGAACCCAAATCTTGCCGGTTTTATTATGATTTTGAAAATAATAGGCTTATGCGTGGGGACGCACCTTCAAAGAATAACCGGACTCAAGATGCCGACACTTTAATTTCAGTAACTCCTTGTAATGAAGCCTTTCTACATCCCACATCTAAAGGCACAGAACTTCATAAGAGCCAAAATCAAACAAAGTTTAGAGGATGCTACCCCATGGAAGAAAAGCTTTTAGCTGAAGGACTTATCAGGCATGAACCCTTTGATAATTTAAATGCGGACTTTGATGAAAGTTATGTGGATGACCCTGACGAGGTTTTAGCTGTGGATCATCTACTGACGACAGAGAAAGAGAGAAGCAACTACCACATAAAATCTCACATCAATCACTATAAAAACCAAGAAGCGCATAGGCTGGCACAGAAGCCCCAAAGCCAAAAATCATCACCTTGGGAGATAGGGATTTACTTACAAGAAAAACTCAATGAACTTGAAGACTATTCCTACCTATTAACCAACAAACAAAAACAAGCAATTACATATTTATACCTTGATAACGAGATGGGGCTTTCCACAAAAGACGTGGCTAAAAAATTAAAAATTTCTAAAGATTCACTTAAAGACCGCATCAAAGGGGCTCTTGTTAGAATTTTAAAAGTAAACCCTCATTTTAAGTTTCCAGAGCGTAGGAAGTCTTCAGAGGATGCTAAAAATTGGGAGTTACAAGATAGCGAGTTTGATGGATTTTACAGGAAATCAAATGCTAAACCAAACCCTGTTAGTATGCTCGACCCTGAATCTTTAGAGCCGATAGGCAGCCAAATTAAACCTGAGAATTTTAAAAAACAGAAATCTAGTTCTAAGAAGCGTAAGAAAAGCGTTGATCAAGCCACCGTTAAGAAGTGGCTTGATGAGGAATTTTCAATGAAAAATAAATTTTAAGCCATCTTGTTTTTAAAAGCTCTGGGTTTTATTCAGGAGAAACGCCATTTTTAGGGTAATGCACTGGAATAATGTGAAAGTTGGGTCTCAAATCATTTGGTTTTATTCAGCCTTGATTAGTTATCTTAAGATGACTAAACTCACCCAAAATTGTATTTTTTTTGTTAGGGGGAAATATGATCAAAAAAATATTTTTAATATGTCTTCTTTTTGTTGGAGGATTCTCATGTGCAACACATACAGGGAAGCAGCACAAAGATATAACAATTAAAAAGCATGATGGTTTGAGAATATACTTTTATCGAAATCCTGGAATGTGGGGGGTGGCTTCAAAAACAAGCGTGATTGTTGATAAGAACAATATTGTAACTTTCTCAAATGGAATGTTCACTCACGTAGACTTGCCACGTGGCCACCAATACAACCTTATTGTGACCAACCTATTGGATTCACTTAGACATGAAGGAAATATAAAAATAGATTCACAAGGTAAAGTGTTCCTAAGAGTTAAAACTAATTCAGCTGTTGAAGAAATAAAGGCTTCTAGTTGGGCAGCTACACTTTTTGGCCCAGTGGTGACAGGGAAAGTTAAATATGAATATCAGCCTAAAAAAATAAAAGATGGTTTGTCGTATTACCTTTTTGATGTTGTTAATCCTGAAAGTGCTCTTAATGAAATAAAAATTAATAAACTGAAATTTGTGGAAGCCAAAGTAATACCTTCAAAAAATATCAGCAAGTAAGTTTATATTGAATTTAACTTAGTTACTTTTTGTTTTTAAACCCTGGTTTCTTTACCGCAATTTTATTTAAAGCCTAAACCTTAATGACGTTTCATTAAGGCTTAGCTCATCGGTCCAAATCTAAGTTGAAACCAAGAGGTTTAATTACTTATTTTGAGGATAAGCAGGGTTGTGAAAACTTAAGGCAGGGTGGGCAGGTAATTTTTTTAAGAGTATAATTTACAGTTCTGTTTGGAAAATCATTAATCCTGTGAAATGGTGGGCTAATATCCGAAGACTTTCTGACGTTACCAGTTTTTCTTTGACAATTATGTGAGCTTTTGAGTCCAAGTTCAGAAAATTGGCTAGCCTAGCTATAAATAAAAAATTGTGAAATATTAGTAATTAAGAAAAAGCCTCAATTACACGAATTTAGGCTCCAGCTCTTCTAAATAAAATTTATCAACCAATTTTTAACTTCCTAATTTTTCCCTTCGTTAAGGTATGCATAATGTGCGGCGTGTTGCTGTTGTGCATTCATCTTTTGGGCCCAAAGCATCCAACGAAAACTTAAGTATCTGGCTAACTCCTTTGATATCGGTGTTCGTGACGTATCTCTTCAGAAACAGAGGTACACTCTTCCTATGTAATTTAAAGGTGTCTTTTAAATTGGTAATAACCTCGTTACCACCATGAACAATAAAATAGAGTTGGGAATTTTGAACCCTAAACGACACAAGAAGTTCGACCTGTTTCCCAGTCTTACCATCACCGATTGTAAATGGAGCATCTTTGCCGCCATTTACCCGTACTGGGACAAAGCCTGCGGACTCACTGTACCCAAAGATATCAATACTACATGCATACAACACCCCTCCTCTATCCTTACCCCCAAGGAGAAAGTCTAAATGTGGACCATAAGTTGAAGATTCATGGGTAGCTACGCGTCTGAGGTCACACAGATTATGCCAATCCGTTACCTCGAATGTTTTCATAACAATTTCTTTTCCATTACTGATGCTTTTAAATTTCATAGCCCAAGCGCTAGAAGCACAAATCAGTAATCCAATTGATATACCTAATAATTTCATATTCTCTCCTTAAGTTTACAAAGTGACACAAAATGTGTCACAATATCCCTCTACGAGGAATAGTTTGGTGTTTGTAACGTTCACTTATTAATATATTTCAATAAGTGAGCCAAAAAAACATACACAAACTCAGTTGTTGAGCTTCGATTTAAGAAGCAATTGCTTATTCGCAAGAGTCATTTGGGTAAAGTATGAAGAACTCTATATTCAGATTTCCATATGATATCCAAAACTCAACACCTTTGCTGTTACTTATTAGACAAGTAAAATAGCTTCATATTAAAAATAAGAAGCTTTATGTTTTCTATACATCAAACCAATGCCCAAAAGCAAATCGTGGTAGTTTTGACTGTGCCTTTCCGTAAAAACCCCAAAATCCTGATTAATTTCTATTGCTTTTCTGACTATTTTTGGCTGGCTTGGCCCATGAGCCTTGATAGCCTGTTAATGCTCGTGAATAAGCTCCATAAGAAGTTAACCCCTTCTTGTGGGCACTTGCAGCTCTTTCGGCCATTTTTCTCACCGAACAACCATTTTGTACCAAAGCTATTATACTTAAAATTATAAACCCTCTGAATAGATCACCAAAAATTGACATATTCTCCTCCCACTCTATTTAAGTCCCCAAAAGGGAATGTTAATATTGGCTTTGATACTTGTTAGTTCATCTTGAGAGAAAGAAAAGCTCCGCCAGTCACTTGATTTCCTCATTTGGCACAGGTGCATGACAATGGTGTCTTTCTTTCTATCAAAATGCTCTGTAAGTTTTGAAATAGACCATTTCAGCACCCAACGGTGTCTTGCCAGCTCCGTTAAATCCAAATTAGGTCGTTTCCACTCCGCCGAGCACACCCGCTTTACAAGCATTGGGTGTTCGACTACCTTAGGACCGTGGGCACCAAGTTACTAAAGCACTCTACTTTTGAAATGCCTTAGATGTTTTTCCATCCTGTTAAGCCAATTTTATACTGCTAACTAGATCTAAACTGGCATTCCATATTTCACTTCTACTGTTTCCATTTTTTGAACTCACAAGCTTGCACCACATTCCATACTTCTAAAAACCTAAACCTCTAGTTTGAACCAGAATTCGATCCTGATCAAAATTATAGCCTAAGTTAAGCCATAGCAGCGATATACCTGCAGCTAAGTCATCTTTAAGAACACCAGCAAAATACTCCAATCCTAGCTTGGGTGTCGTGTAGGTAACATAAGCCGACTTTTTAACTGACAAATTCTTTGTAAAAGTCTCTTCCCCCAATGTTAACTCACCTGAAATGCCGAAGTTGCTCCTAAAAAAACGTTTTGTTGCTCCAATACCAACACCATAATCATAACCCGATTCTATAATCTTAGCGCTAGCAATCGTTGTTGGAGAGTACTGCATGTAAGTGTACCTAACCAACTTTGCTTGGTTAATATATGTAACTAAACTTAAATTTAAATCTCTTAAATAACTTTGATAAATACTTTTTTTAACTACAAAGCCTGTATATGTCCCCGAATAAGTAGATAAAAATAACAGTGGGTTTAATGTCCAGTTTCCATCAGAATAATAATAGCCCACACCAAACATCGTCTCATGAATATTACCCGTAGCAATCACATAAGGCATGGCTTGTTTTATTTTAGATCCTCCTGGGCTAAAAGGATCATTTAACCCCATCCTTGGTTGAAATTCTTTAGTTACAACTAACTCTAAAGTTAAAACGTCTAAGTTATTAGATAAATACTTTTCCGCCTGAATTTTATATGCCTTCAATACCTTATGGCTTTCCAGCTGTGCCTGAACAAACTCTTCGTGAACGTAAACGTCCTCTTTATAAAAGCCATTAATATATAAGCTGTCTGACAAGTTTATAAATTCTCGTAAATATTTTTTTGCTTCTTCAACCTGGTCATTGCGTGACAACACCATAGCCTTTAAATAACTATAGCTGGTCTGATATTTTACATTTTCACATATGGCAAACAGTTGGTTTAAGCTAGCCTCAGCCCGTTTATTTTCATTATTTTTAATATGCTCAACTGCCTCTGCCAGCTTTAGTCCAATTTGATAACCTTGTCCTGCATAGTACCCACATTGATCAATTGAAATATCCTCTTTAAGATTCTTAAAACTTTTCTTCTTATTAATAAGCTTGATTGCATCCTCTTCCGATTGCACAAGCTTGCCCTCTTGATCTCTAAGTGAACCACTTCGTAGCCCAGAATTACCCTTATGCACAGCGATCCAGGATCCATTTGAAGCTCTTTCTGCTTTGAAATCTTTCAAGCTGGTAGATGAGCACCCTACTGTAAACCATGCAACTACAATCACTATTAAAACTTTTCTTAATCTCATTACAGACAACTGCTATCTCCTTAGCTCATTGGGTCTTCTTAAATTAACTTATAGCAATTAGAAAGCCAGCTTTTTCTAGCTCAACTGTAAATTAAACACTCTGGGCATTTAAGATTCCAATAATTGGTAAATTAAATCCAAATTCTGGAACTCAGTAAATAATACAAAAAATCCGGAAAATATAATCTCTTTTAGCAATCTACTCTTTAATAATAAAGGTATTTGGTAATTCATTGTTATCATTTGGATCTATAGGGAAATGTTCAGCTAAAATATTTCCACAACGGTCAATGGCCATACAAAACCCCTGAGAAAGGCTTTTTTTACGAGCCCCATCAACTAAAAGTAGAACAACTTCATTCCAGGTTTCTGAAGGCAGTTGCTTTGCTATAGCCTCATCTGCCAGCACCACCGCTTTTCTCTCCATCAACGATACAAACAATAATATCCCGGTAGAACCCTCTGTATTTTTTAAATTGGCTTCATAAAATTCAACTTCTGCACGCAGCTCAACCTGGTCTCTTTGATCCATCTGGTTTACCAGTAAACGCTGCACCAAACTAAGTTCTGCTAGTAAACGGGAAACAGGCAAACACAATATTGCCCATATTAAAAAATTCAGTGTGGAAGACTCAAAATAACCAAATTGAGCAAGGTCTATCATAAAATAAAATAGCAAAGCTATTAAAAATATAACTATAGGCACATGTCCAACAGTGGAAGAACTTTTAACAATCATTGGAACAATTTCGCCAGAAGTTTTTAGCTCGGCCTCTTTCACAGACTTCTCGACTTTTTTAATATCAAAGGATGAAATTTGATCCAAAACCCATTTCTCCATAGCTACCAATCTCCCGAGGCGCCACCGCCACTAAAACCACCGCCACCACCGGACCAGCCTCCGCCACCTCCCATACCACGGCCACCGGAGCGACCACCAGAGAGTAACATTAAAGCTAAAAATGGGTTTTTAATAAATAAAATAATGAAAAAAAGCATGGTTAAAAATGAAAAAACCTTTGATGCCAGACTTTTCTTTTTTGACACTGTTTTTTGACTTTTATAGTTATTTCTAGATCCACTAAAAAAAGATCCTAAATCCACCTTAGGGTCTGTACGTTGGGCGATGTTTAAAGCCCCTAACATTACCCCTGTGGATTTATCTCCAGACTTAAAAAGAGGTATCATCACTTCACTAATTATTCGTTTAGCTAATGCATCTGGTAAGTCGCCCTCTAGGCCTTGCCCTACTTCTATGCGTAGCTTTTTTTCTTTATCTGCGATAAGTAAGAGTACCCCGTTATCCTTACCTTTTTCCCCAAGCTCCCACTGATCTACAATCTGAATAGAGGCCTGTTCAATGGACTCTCCA
>Ga0066610_10002020_pt1 | contig 11524 bp, 12 predicted proteins | sample SaaInlV_DNA_165m_FD_60375 | JGI IMG/M metagenome (GOLD analysis project Ga0066610, IMG submission 60375) | Marine microbial communities from expanding oxygen minimum zones in the Saanich Inlet - SI075_LV_DNA_165m | ecosystem: Environmental > Aquatic > Marine > Unclassified | place: British... | reverse complement strand
AAGACAGCGATGGATTCTATAATTCATGAGGGACCATTAAAAGGGGAAGTCTCCATTAAAAAAAAGCCAAAGCCCCGGGGTTGTGGGGACTCTGGCAATCTTGTTCTGGGGAGGTAAATAAAATTTCACATTCACACATACCAACCACCCTCTAAACCTAAATAAAATTACCCTCCTTTGCACGCATAAATTGGCGAATCCTGATATTACTTTTATGCATATCGGTTGGAAGTCTATTATTTAAGCCATTTTGCGTGGTTTTTTTGCTTTTCATCTCAGCTTTCTCTTTTGCCTTTTGCTTGGCTTCGGCACAAACTTTCTCCCATGCTTTAATGGCTGTGGCGTTCCGTGAAATATGTTTCAACAAATGGTTAGAATGGTGCTTTTTAATCAGGGCCTCATGTGCACGTTCGCCCAAGTCGTCATCGGGAAATTCTTTAAAAGCACGGCAAAAAGTCGATTGTGAGAGAATCTTATCTTTCCTTTCCTAAACACAAATGCGTCTTAGGGGGTTATCCGACCTATCAATTAAGAGGACAGCTGTTGTCATATTGTAAGCCACTTTAGCCACAAAAGCCCTTGCTATGGCCCTGCGACCTTCTTGGGGCCGAGCGACCCAACGTCCAGGACAACATCTCATAATGACTTCAATGCGAGCCACTTCCAATATCGTGATCAACTGCTGTTGCTTCTCGCTTAATGGACCTGACTCTCCTTGTAACCAAGGAAAAGGAGCCCCCCTTGTATTCTGCTCCAGTAGTGTGATAAATCTCTCGTAATAAGGATTCCTTCTGTTGTTGTGGTTCATTTGGTTTTTTGTATTTCCTGATTAGAACACAACGGCGGGAGGGTTGCTGTTGTTCTTGTTTGGTTTTTTGCCTCTTAAAGGAAAAAAATTTAACTCACCAGATTAATTTTGCAATTTGCGCTAATGGTAAGTGGATTTCTTGAATATATACTCGAATTGCTGGAACCTTCAGGCGGAATAGCATCATGCCGGATGTTTGGCGGTTATGCGATCCGCAAGAACGGATTGGCGATTGCCCTTGTTTTTGATGATGAGATATATCTTAAGGTTGATGATAGCAATCGAACTGACTTTGAGTCAATGGGTAGCAAGCCTTTTACTTACGAAAAAGGCGGCAAAATTATAACTATTTCGAACTGGAAAGTGCCAATTGAAATATTGGAAGATTCCGAGAAACTGATAAAATGGTCGGAAAAAGCTTATCAGGTAGCCTTTAAGGCAAAGAAGAAATAAGGCAGGGTAATTTAAGCCGCCTTTTTTTACTTTTGAGCGGACTGATATTTTTTTTGCCCCATTTACATAACGAGTCGAGGATAGGCGCCTTGATAATATTAGCCTGTAATAAGTAAGATTAACCGCCTCGAGCAGTTTCTATCCAAACTCCCAGCTTTGCCGGAGGTTATTGGCAAACTAAATCGGAAATATCACGAGTTTGCGATACAGCCGACGTTACAGTTTGATAGAATAAATGAGGTGATTTATTAATAAGGGACACCTCCTCATATAAGGAGTAAACGCCATGAAATATTCAAAACACATTCTTGTAAGTTTCTTACTGGTATTGGGTTGCATGATTTCTTCATTTGAAGCAAGTCCAACTCCTTTACGAGGATTTTTACCATTAGTTGAAGACGCAGTGGGGTTACTTAGACATTGCACACATCGTGGTGTCCTTACTATTGCTAAGCCTGGATGTTTCTTTCATTCAACAACAGGTCAATTGAAGGATGTAGATGACAAAGAAACGAGTCAAATCTTTGGGATACCAACATACGATTCGGCCTTTCGATATATGCTTAATGCGAGTGAAGTTCGCCTCGATTTTCTCCAAACGTTTTCACAAAACCTTGATATTGTAAGTACAGAACTCCTCGATCACAATTTTTATCGCCAATAAAGGATTTTACCGCACTAAGAGACATTTTAAACACAAAACAAACGGCTTCTCTTATGCCCCGCATTAGCAAAGGTGAGTTATATGTTGTAGAAACAAAGTCCGTGCAAAAACATAATGGCGCCACACAAGTTCTTAGTGAATTAGTCCATCACTTTAACCATTTAAGAGATGCCTTTCCACGTCCTTTAAAAGCTGCACAAATGGATCTAGCGTGCCACCTCTCTGACGGGCATTTTGCGATTGCCGAAGTGCAGGTCGTTCCTCAAGGCTTCTGGGACAGGCGTGCTCTTGCTTATGCTGCGCTCTATTTTGGGCGCCAACTCCCTTCAGGTGACAATTGGGGAGAACTCCGAAAGGTTATTGCGATTAATATTCTTGGAGGTGGAAAGGATGAAGTGCGGCATTGGGTAGATACGCCGAAAGAAGTAATAAGACATTACAAGTTTGTTGATGCTTTAAATCCTGCTAACATAATTGATGGCATTGAATTAATTCAGTACTCAGTTTTAAATGAAGGACCTGTAGAAGATCCTAGGATGCGTGAGTGGGTTGAGCTTTTTCGAGAGGCGCACCATAAATCATGGGATGATGTTGATAAAGTAAAATCGCCGGTCACACAGCTATGCTCGTTAAAGAGGGTGTAAAATCCAAAGCCCAGGATATTGCTATGAATATGCTCGAAAATAACTATTCTGTGAAAGAAATTTCAAATATCACAGGACTAAGTGAGGAAGAAATCAAAAACCTTCAGTCTTAAAAAGGAAGACACAACCAAAAGTTCAGTTTTTTCTCTTGAGACCCCACCCGCATTCAAATTGCCCTTAAAGGCATGTTACTGGAAATAGATATTACCAATCACAAAAAATCAGGAAATGGGTTCAGAAGAGCAACCGATAAAAGTGATAGTAAAGATGATTTATCGAGTTTGTGCTCTTTGTGCTTTGGCTCCCACTCTATGTCACTTGGAGCCAGTATGGCCCTCCCCAAGTTACCGACTTCTTGCTGGACCTAAGATAGCAGGTTTGAGCGATTTGTCTAAAAACAATGCAGAGGTGAGCGCAAAAAGGCTGGACTGATAGTAAGTCACACATTGGATGGTATTGTTAAAGTTGCGTTCTATAAAAAGGAGAGAGCTTTAGCTGAGCTCAGGAAAAGCCCTCTCTCAATCAAATCCAGTGATGAAGTGAGGTGTTTACTGCTGCTGAAATATACGGCCAATCCTCCTACATCTTATAAATTACTTTTCTAAATGACCTATTTTACTTAAGAGAACTCTAACAGGGTTCAAGAGAAAGTCAATCCGTTGTTTTTTAAGGTAGAATCGAGTAAAAGCCGGATTGAAGTAAGGAAGAGAACCTCCATAGACTGAAGGGTTAAAGTTCGCATTAACGATTATAAAGCATTTTTGAAGCCTACATTTGGATAAGAAGAACCATAGTTTTGTTTGTATCAGTAAACTGCATAAACGGTCTCTTCTCCACGCCACATCCGTAGTTTTATTGTCAATATAAAATCGTAGTGGTTACTGAAAGTCTCCACCCTGATGAAGAAAAAAAGAGGATGTATATTTCCCCATATTATAGAAAATATGAGGGAGCCCACGAGAACATGCAATGCAACAATATTGACGTTATGGAAGTAAGGAAAGAGCCTTTAAGTCTCGTTTGCCCCTGGTATTTTCGACTCATTCAACTGGATTTTTGGAAGAAGGATTCATCTCATTCATCCTAACTTTAAGAATTAACTTTGTCGCTTTATTGCTTGGAACTCTCCCTCCTTTTACAGCAAAACAATGCCTTCCAACAAACTAGGGGGGCTTGTCGTGACTGATCGATAGACACAAATTTTATTGAACAGCCCCACCTCCACTCATACGCCGTTCCGGCTTTCTGAGAGCATAATAAGGCGCGTAAGCGTTATAATTAAAAACTACCCAGCTGCCATCATTTCTTGGGGTGCGCACTTATGCTGGATTGAAAATCCAGCTTGTGCTTTACGGCCACAGGCGTTAGAATAAGCTGCAAAAGGGAAAGGGGCTTACGACTTAGGGACTTCGCATCACTCAAATATAAACTTCCAGGGTTTAAATTGTAATTGACGCTTAACGGTGTTTGTTATGGCAATTTATTCGCTTGCCTTGGGGTTTATATCACGGAGTGAAGGACGTTCATCAGTGGGCTTTAGTGCATATATTGGAGGTGCGCGTCAGTGTGACGAGCGCACAGGTGTAGATCACGATTACACAAGCAAAAAAGATGTGATAGTAAGCAGAATTCTTGCGGGAGATGAGGCACCAGATTGGGCAAAGAATTCTTCCATTTTGTGGAACAAAGTCGAGTCCTTTGAAGATGAAATCGCCTCTCTCAGGTTCAAAGGCAACGCACACGATCCCATAAGACACCAAAAAAGTTTAGAGGCAAAAGAGAAGTTCTTAAACTCAACACAAACTGCTCAAACAATTATGGGCGCCATTCCTATTGAGTTCAAAAAGATTGAGGCAGAGACATGTGTTGAGGAGTTTTTAAAAGAGAGGTTTGTCTCAAGAGGACTTATCGTTGAATATGCCATACACTGGGATAAAGGCAATCCACACTTCCACGGCATGATCACAAGACGTCCGCTTGTCGAAGGCGCATTCTCACAGAGGAAAGACCGAGACATTGTCAGCAAGGACGCCCTCAAAACCACAAGAAAGCTATGGGAAGTAACGGCTAATAAGCACCTTCAATTGGCGGGGTACACTGTTCGTATCGATGCTCGTTCCAATGAAGATCGAGGCTCACAGTTTTTACCAACAGAGCACGAAGGATGGTATGCTCAAAAGCTTGCCAGAGAAGGAAACTACTCTCGAATTGTTGCAGATAATGAAGTTACGAGGCAGCAAAATATTGCCATAATGTGCGAGAATCCTGGAGCTTTAGTCCAGGAAATTGCTCACAAACGCACGACTTTCACACGTAAGCACATTGAGGACGAAATCCTCCGCCGTGTTGGAGGAGATGCCAAACTCTTTGCAATCATAAAGGGTAAAGTTGAAAGAATTGATATCAACTCAAAACTCATCCTTGCACAGGCCAACGATAACAGCGTTTTTGAAGGCACTGCTTTTGCAACTGAACTACAAGGTCTTGCCTCAAAGCTTACGGATCAACTGCTAGAAAATAAAGAGATTGCAGAAAGAGTTGGTAACAATATCAATAGAGAAGAGGTGTTTACGTCCACCCACTACAAAAAACAAGAAGACCACATAACAACTCTTTCAGAAACACTGCATAAACGGCAAACAAAATCTGTTTCTCAAGACATTATTGATAGATCCATTCGAGGAGAAGAGGTAGAGTTTTATAAGGAGCAGCGGGACGCTGTCACCCATTTATGCACAGGACCTGATATCCGTATCCTTAACGGAAAAGCAGGGACTGGAAAAACCACGCTCCTAAAAGCCGTTGCCCATGCTTACCAACAAGCCGGCTATGAAGTGCTCGGCACCTCTTTCCAAGGAAAAGCCGTTGAAATCATGGAGCAAGAAATTGGCATTCCTTGTAAGACGTTGGATAGCTTTCTCTTCAACTGGCAGAAATACAAGCAACAAAGAGCATACGTTAAAAGTGGCCGACTTTGGGGGCGGCCGTATCTTTACGCCCACAACAAAATGAAGGCTTTGGAGAAACATCGCTTCTCGAGCAAAAACGTCATTATTGTTGATGAAGCCAATATGGTTGGAGAGAGGCTTTGGGAGCCATTCATGAGAGAAGCCGTTGAGAGAGGGGCCAAAGTCCTCATAGTCCAAGATACTGCCCAAATTAAGTCGAGAGAAAGTGGTGATTACGGGCGGCTTTTTGCAGAAAAATTTGGATATTGTGAAACCCGAGAGGTGTTGCGTCAAAAGGTTGATTGGCAGCGAGAATGTTCAAAGCACTTAAACGAACACCGAGTTTTGGACGGTATCAAACCTTATTACGAAAAGGGCCACGTCACATGGCATGAAAGTTCTAAAGAGCTTATTTATGCTTTGAGAGATGCCTACATTAAAGATTATAGCCCTCGTCAAAGCCACATGGCTTTAGCTTATCGGAATATGGAAGTTTATGAGCTTAATAAAGTGATTCGTGAGAAACTTAAAGCGCGAGGATATTTAAAAGAGAGTTTTGTGATCTCAGGTCAAGAATATGCGATACGCGATCGGATTCGGTTTACGCAGAATGATCATCATGGGCTGTATATTAAGAATGTTGAAGAGAAATCCTTTTTGAAAAGTTTTATTAAAAACAACACTCGAACTGGTGCTAAGAATGGTACACTGGGGGCAATTGAGGCATATAATTCAAAAACAATGACGGTACGCCTTGATTGTGGGCGTCTGGTTCAGTTCAGCACAGAAAAGTATCCGCACATCACTCATGGCTACGCCATGACCATTCACAAGTCAGAAGGAAGTACGTTTGATAAAACTTTCGTGGTGGCAGACCCTTGTCTTGATCCATCAAGTCTGCTTGTGGCCATGACGAGGCATCGTCATGATGTGAAATTGTATGTGAGCCGGGATCGGTTTATAGATTTTAAGGATTTTATAGACAAAGTCAGCCGAGGCGCTTTTAAAGAAACACTGCAAGACTATGAAATCTCAGTGTCTCAAAAGCCTTTTCTAGAGCGCGTACAACAGTATAAGGATCTCATGGTGGAGGCTGTCAACATTCGGGAGGAAATGGAAAGCACGCCCTTACAGCCCCTTTATTTACACCCATCGTACAGCGCTTATAAAACGTGCTTTGAAGAGAAGAAACGTGTTGCCCAAAGTATTTTGGAAAAGTGGGACGAACATGTGCCCTACGTACGACTCGCAGGGGTGAGACGTGATGTCTTGGAAGTAGACGCTGGACACCGTTCTCGTCTTTTCTCAGAGATAGAGTATAGAGCATCTATTCAGGTGGACGACTATATAGACTTAACACGTAAAACGAGGGTTCTATGGCAAGAGATCTCCCAAACTCATCCTGGAAGCCTTGCAAAATCTCATCCTCTCCATGGAGATTATAAAGAATTAAAGACAGAACGAGATTCCATTGCTTACCAAATCCAAGAAAATCCGCGCCTTTATTATCCCTTCTTTAGGGTGGAAAAAAGAGATGATTCTCTGGTTGACTACTGGGGTAATTCTCTTAACCAAAACGATCTCGTGTATATTGTCTCCGTCAAGTCGCATGCAAACGCACATTTAAAATCGCAACACGAGAATATCTATTATGATCGCCTTAATTATGATCAAAAGGAGCATTACAATACCGTAAGGGCATATATAGAGGCTCGGAATGAAGCTGCAGCCCTTTATAGCAAACTCAAAGAGCAGCCAAGTGTTGAAGCACATGTCTCGAAAACCTTTATTACCCAGGAGAAATTTAAGAAAACGCAAATCACCCGAGACGCCTTAGCCTTAAAACTTGTTGAGTCACCAGAAAAGTACCAACCTTTTTTTGAGGTCTCGAACGTTAAGGAATACAAACTTCTAAAACATGCCATTAATGGGGAGATAAGGCTTAAAGTTGGGATCTATAATACAGCTAAAAGCATTGATGAGAGAGGTCCACTAGCAATAGAGCTTAAGAAAGTTCTGAAAAGTCCACAAGATTATAGGGTTGCAAAACAAGCAGGACTTGATGTAAACAGAGTCACCTTCGATAGTGCCCTCTATGCAAAAGTTCAGTCTGGAGAAATTGCTTCCAATGTAAATCCAGATCTCATCTATCACCCAATTGAAAAATATCTGAATTCCTCAAGGGAAACCGCCCGTCTATGGAAGAGTATGCTACTTAAAACAGCTGAAGAGCGAAGTTCCTTAAAGGAAGAGTGGCAAACAGCCCTTACCGCACGAAATGAAAATGCCCAGCATCTCGTAAGAAATCAAGTGGCGATCTCTGTTTTGCAGAATATGAGACCTGACATTCAATCTCGTCTACAAAAGCATGTAGGGTATGCGGAAAGAAAACCTAGTGCAGAATCATTTGTATCCACGACCCATGTCCTTGAAAGGGCCCGTGGACGGTATGGGGACATAGCGATTGATTTGTTAGGTCAACCAAATGCTCGTATGTGTACAAAGTCATCTTTACGGTTTGGACAGAAAGGCTCCATCGTTGTAAACATCTCAGGTCCCAAGGAAGGTTTGTGGAAGGATTTTGAACGTGATGAAGGGGGGGATATTTTTAAGCTGATAGGGCGAGAAAAAGGAACAGATTTTAAGGAATCGGTTGATTATTTATCCAATTTTTTAAATATGGAAGCCAGTCCCAAAATATCACGATTGCCTTCTTTACAAACTCGAGAGCAGGCACAAAAGGAAAGAGAAATAGATCACGCGAAAGAGATTGCTCAGCGCCTTAATGCGGTTCTTGAATTGCAGATGAAATCCAAATCAATTGAAAATACGTTAGCGGAAACTTACATTAGAGACGAACGTGGCATTCAAGGGGCCTTATCGGAAGATCTACGATTTATCCCAAAGGGAACAGAATTTATGTACAAAGGAGAACGTAAGGCCTTAAAGCACGACTGTTTTGCGGCATTTGGGCACAATAAAGTAGGTGAGTTAAGATCCGTTCAATTAACGAAACTAGAAGACACTGGTAAAAGGGCTTTAAGCAGGGACGGAGAAAAACTCAATAAAATCAACTATGGGTTAGCAAAAGGCTCCTTTGTAACACTTCAAGATGCTCCAGAAGGTATTGACAGGGTGTTTATTGCGGAAGGTATTGAGTCGGCTCTTTCCATTAAGGAGGCTGGCGTAAGTGGAAAAATTGTTGCCTCTCTTGGGATTTACAACATTGGTAACTATCAAGGAGGAAAAGAAATTATTATTTGTGCAGATAACGACGAGCACAAACAAAACGCACGGACTCAGGAAATTCTGGAGAGAATTCAAAATCAATTCAAGGAGCAGCAAGGTAGGGCTGTATCCATCATTAAGCCCTTTAATCCAGGACAAGATTTTAATGATGTTCTAAAAGAGAAAGGTCCTCAAGGTGTTCAAGACTACGTGAGAGAGTATCACGATCCGAAGAAGCTGCTGTTCCAAGAAGTACACAAAACGGAAATACAAAAAAGTGTAACACCTCGTTCTCAAATCTCCTCAATTAAAAAAATAGCCTCTCATATGGAAGATAAGCTCAAGGAGATAAAACTCTATCAAAACTCATCGCTTGGTGAAGACGCACGAAAAGACCTTAGTGTTTACATCCAATTGTTCGAAAAAGATGCTTCCTTCAGGAAAGATCTAGGCGCATGTAATCCAACACTCACCAAAGAACTGAAAGATTATGTTGAGAAACAGCAGGAGCAAACTAAATCACGTGGCTATGAAAGGTAAAATTGACGCTCTAACAAAGCTGAGGGGATTTTACTTCCTCTTTTTTCTTCCTCAGGGTGGATACTTTTGGTGACCTTTACCTGGGTATTTTATATTGACAATGACAAAGAGGATACATTTGGTAGTCTTACTATATGAAACGCCTCAAGGATGTACTAGGGGAGAGACTATGAAAAGATATCTTTACTTTTTTGTTATTGTCCACTTCGGATGCTTGCTATTTGTTTCAGACTCTTACTGTATGAGACGAAGTGGAGTTGATGAAGAAGATATCGGAAGCCAATTAAGGGTATCAGCGGTTAGGAGAGATATTAAAGAAGTAGAGAGATTAGTAAATATTGGGGCAGATGTGAAGATCAGGATCCACTGGGATGAGAAAGTTTATTGTACTGTACGAGAGCTCTTACATCTTGCTGGAGAAGCCGGTGTTCGTCAATTCAGTCAAAACGGTCTTAAGTCCGATGATTTTGGAGGCGTATACCTGTGGGGGACATGGATTCTTTCTGGATAAGGGTTGATAATGGAATCTTGGAAAATTTGAACAAGATGCAATCTATAAGTATACATGTAGGTAGCGAGTGGATGAAGCATTATAGCTAGCAGTATCCTGAACTACTAAACAGTAGTGGTGAGCCGTTGCGCTCCATCTGTTATCCAAGTTAAGGGCCGTTTTGTAGACGTCGTCGTGAGAGATCCTGATTTCCCCAAGTTGGCTGATATAGATTCACACAGTACTTTGTTACGAGAAAAAGTGGAGAGTACTTTGCACGACGCGATGCAATTACGAGAGTGGTTACTTAGTCTCCCGTTTGGCTTAGATCCCGTTAGAATTTGCAAACTCGTCATTCAATTCCACAAAGTCTTCGGCCCAGGGCAAATTTAACCCGGCTCTTGCCAAATGTTAAGGAACTCGAGCTTCTCACTCAGAGGAAAATTGTTCCTTTTTGAACCTCATGTGGTTCAAAATGGCAGGTATCAACAGTCTTATAGATATTAACACCATTTAAATGATCAGCCATTCTGGTATTGAAATATAACAATAATTTTCTAATACGAGCAATAATAGCCCTGTAGAATAATGGGTTAATTTGGGAGAATTAGTTTAAAGATTGGTTGTGTATTGTTATACTCTCTACAGGTTTAATTCTTAGGAGTTTACATATGTATCAAGTGGAAATGGTGAGCTTAAATGAGCTTGTTCCTAGAACACATATTTATCGCAAGATTAGCGACTTATTTCCGACCACCCTCGTACGTAAGAGTTTGAAGGAACTTGAGCACGTAAAAGGTGCAGATGGTTATGGGATAGAGTGTTTGTTTAAGTGTCTATTTTTACAGTATCTAGAGGATCTTTCAGACCGAGAACTTGAACGTTTCCTTCAAGAAAATACAGCTGGCAAATGGTTTTGTGGGTTTGGACTTTCGACTACTACCCCTAGTTTCAGTTTATTTACCAAGGTCCGTTCTCGCATTGGCACTAAACGCTTATCCGTAAGCAGTTCATAAACCCCATCTATTCAAGTTAATTTATATATTGCAGAGTTATTGAGATTGAATTTAAAAAAGGAGATTTCAATGCTCGAAGCTACTCAAGTAAAGAATAGAAGCCCCCAAACACGTCACGAAAAAACATCAGTTCCACTCAGACTGTCCATTCTTCAAGAGTTTGCAGGAAGTAGCCTGACAGTGGTAGCTTTTTGTGCCCAAAAGAACCTATCACCTTCAACGTTCTACCAGTGGCGCAAACGATTGACAAAATCTCCCACGCCAAACGATTCTGCTCCCAAAGGATCCTTTATTCCCGTGACTCTAGCCTCACCTGAAGAAGTTCTCTGTCAAAAGTCTTCTGATTTTCCCTCAGGCTTTACGCTTAACTTCAATGGGAGTCTTTCTCTCAGCATTTGCCAAGGGTTTCATGGCCCCACGCTGAAACGAATTGTACAAACTCTCTCCGCATAAGGAGTCTCTTCATGTTTATCGATACTTTCAATTTAGAGATCCTCCTCTGCACCAACCCAACAGATATGCGTAAAGCCATCAATGGCCTCTGCTTAATTGTTTCTGGGACCTTTTCTCAGAATCCTTCTTGCGGAACTGTGTATGTTTTTTGTAATAGGCTGAGTTAATCGCGAAAGTTGGTGACGGACAAAAAAAGAGATGTGGCGTATCGTGTTGGTGAATCCACAATCATCAACGTCCAAAAGAAAGGAATGATACGCCATGAAGAAAAGTACCGTAA
>Ga0066610_10002016_pt1 | contig 11546 bp, 9 predicted proteins | sample SaaInlV_DNA_165m_FD_60375 | JGI IMG/M metagenome (GOLD analysis project Ga0066610, IMG submission 60375) | Marine microbial communities from expanding oxygen minimum zones in the Saanich Inlet - SI075_LV_DNA_165m | ecosystem: Environmental > Aquatic > Marine > Unclassified | place: British... | reverse complement strand
TGGCCAGCCTTATGACCCTTCTCTCACAAGTCTTTCAAGGGGCTCGACTCGTCAAAGCGTATGGCATGGAAACTTATGAAAAAAGCCGACTATCCGACCTTGCCGAATCTATTTTTAAATTTTCCTATAAGCAAACGCGTATTAGATCTATTGCCTCACCAATTATGGAAACCATTGGCGGACTTGCCATCGTAACGGTCATCATTTATGGAGGCATACAAGTCATAAACGGTGCACGCACCCCTGGAGCCATCTTCTCCTTTATCACAGCCCTTTTACTAGCCTATGACCCCATCAAAAGACTTGCGACTCTCAACGCTAACCTGCAAGAGGGTCTCGCCGCTGCCGTCCGTGTTTTTGAAGTTATGGATGTGGAACCCACGATTAAATCTCTACCACAAGCAAAAACACTATCCGCACCCAAGGGATATATTGAATTTAAAAATGTCTCTTTTTCCTATAATAAGGGACATGAGAAAGCCCTCGACAATATCTCACTCCAGATTCCAGCAGGAAAAACCATTGCCTTGGTTGGTCCGAGTGGTGGGGGCAAATCGACTCTCTTAAATCTGATCCCCCGATTTTATGATGTTCAGCAAGGAGAAATTTCAATTGATGGGATGCCCGTTAACAAGGCTACTCTATCTTCTTTGCGAGGTAACATTGCTCTCGTTAGCCAAGAAATCATGCTGTTTGACGACACAGTCAAAGCAAATATTGGCTATGGAAAGGTTGATGCAACAGATGACGAAATTGTTTCTGCTGCCAAAAGCGCAGCCGCCCACGATTTCATAGAATCACTCCCCCAAGGATACGATACCTTCGTGGGGGAACAGGGTGTGAAGCTTTCGGGAGGCCAACGCCAGCGCCTGGCCATTGCACGTGCCTTGCTTAAAGATGCCCCCATCCTTTTGTTGGATGAAGCAACTTCTGCACTGGATACCGAATCGGAACGAAAAGTTCAAAAAGCATTAGAAACTCTTCAGAAGGGGCGCACATGCCTTATCATTGCCCACAGACTTTCCACCATCGTTGATGCAGATGTGATTTGTGTCCTCAAAGATGGACAAATTGTTGAACTGGGAAGGCACAAAGAACTTTTGAAGCAAGAAGGCGTCTATGCAACTCTCTGTGAAATGCAATTTTCTCAAAATGGAATAGGGACAGAAGAGTCTGACCTAACGGGTACCTATGTCTAATGGCTAAATGGGCTTTATGAAACACACAATCAAACAGATTCTCAAGCATCCCATCACCCAAGCAATTCTAGCGTGGGTTTGTGCTCAGTATTTACGCGTGGTGTTTTGGACATGCCGGTGGCAATATGTTGGGGAAGAGTTTCCAAATACATACTGCGCAGATAATCGCCCTTTCATCACCTGTTTTTGGCACAATCGCTTGATGATGCTTGCCTATGCTTGGCGCTGGAAAAGACCATTTCACATGCTCATTTCCTCCCATCCCGATGGCAAACTCATTGCAAAGGTCATGGGACATGTTGGCATTAAAACACTAGCCGGCTCCTCGACCCGAGGCGGGACAGCAGCCCTCCGAAACATGCTAAAAATTTTAAAATCTGGCGGCACAACAGGCATTACTCCCGATGGTCCAAAAGGACCACGGTTTATAGCAAAAGATGGCATTGTGAATATGGCATATCTTGCAAAAGCCGATATTTTACCCGTGGCCTTTTCTGTTTCTCGTCACAAACTATTTAACACATGGGATCGTTTTCTTTGGGCAAAACCCTTTGGCAAAGGCATCTTCCTATGGGGGGCCCCTATTCCTCATCCAAAGACGAATTCCAAAGCAGAATTTGAAAAAACGAGAAAACAGATTGAACGAGAACTTATCAATATATCTGAACGGGCTGATCAGTCTTGCAATGTGACTGGAGTAGCCGCATGAAGCCCGTCATACGACTCTATCGATTTGTTGTTTTTCTTTTAAGTCCCATTCTGTGGAGCGTGTTTCTATGGCGCAAATTCATTGGAAAAGAAGATAAAAAACGCTTCAAAGAAAGGAAAGGAATTCCTTCTCTTGAAAAACCTTCCGGACACCTCATATGGATTCACGCAGCAAGTGTGGGGGAATCACTCTCGATCCTTTCCTTAATAAATCGCCTCTTAGAAATTCGCCCAACATGCCATATTTTGCTGACAACAGGGACTGTCACTTCTGCAGCTCTGATGAAATCTCGACTTCCCGACCGCGCCTTTCATCAATACATACCCATCGATCGTGTCCGTTATGTGCGACGATTTTTGCGGCATTGGCGACCAAATCTAATCCTGTGGGTAGAATCTGAATTGTGGCCAAATTTAGTCCATGAATCTCACGACTATGGTGTGCCTATGGTGCTCGTAAATGCGCGCCTTTCAGATAGATCCTTCAAAGGATGGCGCCGTTTTAAATTCTTTGCTGAGGATCTCCTGCAGTGCTTTAAAATATCTCTCGCCCAATCCAAGGAAACGGCTCAAAAGCTCAAGGCCCTTGGGGCTCAACATATTCGCGTCCCCGGAAATTTAAAATTTGGTGCGGCCCCTCTTCCTGTCGACCCAGAAGCCCTGGCACACATGAATTCAACCATTGGAAAACGGCCCGTATGGCTCGCCGCCAGTACCCATGAAGGGGAAGAAGAGCAAATTGCAGCAACCCACCTCGCTTTAAAAAAAGAAATCCCACACCTCCTAACTCTCATTGTGCCCCGCCATCCAGAACGGGGCATTTTCATCCAAGATACTCTTTCTAGTATGGGTTTATCTGTAGCCTTACGCTCAGACCAGAAGGACATCCTTCCCGATACGGACATCTACGTCGCCGATACCCTTGGAGAACTGGGGCTATTTTATAGATTATCCCCCATTGTGTTTATGGGAGGTTCTTTGGTTCCAACAGGGGGCCATAATCCGTTAGAACCAGCCATGCTTGACTCTGCCTTGCTCTGGGGGCCACACACTCACAATTTCAGAGACATGATTGAAAAATTCCATCAAGAAAATGCTGCAATTTGTGTAAACAGTTCAGAAGAACTTGCCAAAGAGCTTCGCATGCTTTTTAGTGATGCTAGTGCAGTTCGGACGCTTGAAACGGCTGCTCGGAATGTGGCGAAATCTGAAAATGATGTTTTAGACAGGGTCATTCTTGACATAGAACCCTATTTACCTAAAACAGGTGATTCTATTATTTCCTATAGGCTATAATCATATGCGCACCCCCTCATTTTGGTATAGGAACACAGGTCCCTTTCATAGATTATGTGGATTTCTTTTGAGTCCATTATCCAATTTGTATGGCCAATGCCACCAGGCTAGAACATCTTCTACAACTCCGGTAGATCTTTCAATTCCCATATTTTGTATCGGAAATTTAATTCTCGGGGGAGCTGGTAAAACCCCAACTGCCATCGCCATTGCAACCCAAATGAAAGAACTTGGCTTGAATGTTCACTTTCTTTCCCGCGGCTATGGTGGTGCCTTAAAGGGGCCCCTCAAGGTAGATCCACAGATTCATAGCTCCAGGCAAGTAGGAGACGAACCACTCCTTTTATCCCAAACAGCCCCCACTTGGATTTCCCGTGATCGGGTTCAAGGGGCCAAAAAGGCCATGGAAGCAGGTGCCGACGTAATTGTCATGGACGATGGCTTCCAAAATAACTCCCTTCAAAAGGATTGTTCTTTTGTCGTTATTGACGGTTTGAACGGCTTTGGAAACATGCGCCTCTTTCCAGCTGGCCCTTTGCGCGAACCACTTCAGGAGGGGCTCAAAAGAGCCCAAGTGGCAGTAATTGTTGGTGAAGATAAGCAAAACGTTCAGCAATACCTCAAAAGAAACCACCCGGATCTTCCCATTCTCGAAGCAATTCTTGTGCCCGAGCTAGCCAAAACACCCGCCTGTTTCCCAAAAAAATTCATTGGATTTGCTGGTATTGCCTTTCCTAAAAAGTTTTTCAAGACCCTTGAATCATTGGGAGGGAAAGTCGTTGAAACCCATTCCTATAGCGACCACCACCAATACAGAAAGCGTGAACTTTCCTTCTTGAAAAAGCGCTCCAGGAAAGAGAAAGCCTGTTTGATCACAACGGAAAAAGACTTCTTTCGGCTTCCCAAAAAGCATCAAAAGGGGATCTTTCCTCTTCCCATAAGATTGGAGTGGAAAAGCATCTCGCAAAGAAAGTGGTTGAAGGAACTTATTTTGTCATATGAAAATGAAACAGCTTCTGAAAATTAAAACTTATTTGGGCTACTTCCTAGCAGCCATTCCCGCTTATCTCCTCTACGGGTTCTTTTGGGCACTCCCCCTTGCTTGGTCTTCTGCTGTGGGCGGAAAACTCGCTCGATTCGTAGGGCCTAAACTGCCCGTAACCAATAGAGCCTATAGCAATTTACGGAAGGCTTTCCCAAAAAAATCCCAGCAAGAACTTGCTCGTATTGTCCCTAACATGTGGGAAAATCTTGGACGATTTTGTGGCGAATTTCCTCATCTCCCTCGCATTCTAAGCAACCCAAAATATACCACAGTTACCGGAACAGAGTATATTGAGCTTTTGATGAATGATGGCAAACCGGGCATATTTTTTTCTGGGCACGTGGGAAATTGGGAGCTTGGTGCCCTTTCCATCATGCGATACGGGTTCCCCCTTCACGTTGTTTATCGAAGTGCCAACAATCCTCTCATTGACTGGCTCATACGTTTTTCACGCACCAAAGCCAGTAATTTGACTTTCGTTCCAAAAGGACCCGAGGGGGCAAAAAAACTGCTAAAAGCCCTCAAACAGGGACAGCATCTAGGTTTGTTATTGGATCAGAAAATGAATGATGGCATTTCCGTTCCCTTTTTTGGAAAAGAAGCTATGACGGCCCCCGCTGCCGCACAATTTGCCCTAAAATACGATACCCCTCTCGTTCCCATTTTTGTAGAACGTCTTCAGGGGCCCAAATTTCACATCGTGATTTATCCACCCCTTGAGATCAAAAAAACTGGGAATCAGGAACAAGATGTCCTCAGAATCATGGAACAAGTAAACGAAACTCTTGAGCAATGGATTCGCAAGCATCCTGGCCAATGGCTCTGGCTTCATAATCGCTGGAAGTAAAAAGTTCTCTAGATCAGTTGCTGCAAAATCCCTTCACAAAGGGGAGCAGATATATCTATTTTGTTGCTTTCATGGGGAACTGTATTGCAAGTAACAATTCTCTCTGCCCCTGCACTCTTTAACTTTTTAAAGGCATCCCCGGCAAAAATTCCATGGACTCCAATACAAACTGCCGGGTGAAATTTTTCTTTTTTTAACTCTTGAAGTGAAGCTATCATCGTCGTTGCTGTCGAAATAATATCGTCCACCAGAACGGGAGTATGGTCTTTATAAGCTGCCAGATCGGGAAAAGTGAGTTCTATTGTTCTATCTCCCAAACGCGTTTTTTCCAAAACGATATTAGGAGCGTCAAGGGCATCTGCAATCTGCACAACCCACTGCTTGCTTTCTTCATCCGGCCCTATAAGCAATGGGTTGTCTACTTGTGATCCAATCCATTCCACAATCGAATCTGCAGCTGAAACAACCGAGTTGGGAATTGAATAAATTTCATCTAATGTTTTATGCCGATGGAGATGAGGATCCAAGGTTACAAGCCAATCGAAATATTTAGAAATCAGCCCCGCAAAACAATTAGATGTAACAGCTTCCCCCGGACGAAATCTCTTGTCTTGCCTCATGTATGCCAGATAAGGAGCAACCAACCCAATGCTTCTCGCCCCCAACTCTTTCACAGTATCCGAGAAAAATAGAAGAGGTAATATTTTTTCATCAGGTTGATCCAAGCTATCAACAACCACAATATCCCGCCCCTTCACATTCTCTTCGACCCTAAGATAGGTCTCCCCATCAGGAAATCTCCGTCTAAGAATTTTTCCTCGATCAGCCTCAAGCCCTTTCGCCACCGAATCTGCAAGTGTGTTCTCTTCAAATAAGCTAAAGATGAGAGGCTTCATTCACCTGCCTCCACTTGAATAATCTCGGGGATTTGGTCTAGTAGGGAAAGTGCATAGCTCAATTCACCTTTAGATTCTGCATGAATTGTTACGAGGGGTTCCCCTTTATCAACTAACGTTCTCAGAGGCACATGTAATTCCACACCCGCAGCTTTATCGTGGGGGGCCCCCGCAAGTTTCGCCAAACGAGCCAATTGCCTATTATTTATATTAGCAACACATCCTCTCTGCGGAGAGAGGATAGAGTGGGTGTACTTGGCTACAGGAGGCTCTCGAAGTCCCCCCTGAGCTTCACAAATTTTTTGAAACTTTTCAAAAGCCTTCCCACTTTCTAGAATATCTTCGGCAATCTTTCTGCCTTCCCCCACTGCCACTTTTGGAGAAAATTCCAGGATATTCCCTGCTAAAATCAAAGCTCGCTCTCTCAAATCTTGAGGCGCTTCTGATTTATTTTGCAGAACGGCCAAAATATCCCATGCCTCCAAAGCCGGCCCAATTCCACGCCCTACTGGCTGGGATCCATCCGAGAGGATAATAGAGAGATTTAAGCCTATTTTCTGGGCAACCACTTGAAATAAGTGCTCTAAGGTATGGGCCATTTCGAATGAGCGCACTTTAGCTGTCGGACCGACCGGAATATCGATAAGAACATGAGTAGAACTTACGGATATTTTCTTGGAGAGCATTGAGGCTACCAATTGCCCTTCGCTATCCAGATCCATGGCTCTTTCAACACCAATTAAGATGTCATCTGCAGGACTTAAAGAAACGGAACCACCCCATACAATACAGCCTTGTTCCTGCTCTACCACACGCTTCATAGCTTTTAAATCCAAATCCACCGGAGCCAACGTCTCCATGGTATCAGCCGTTCCCGCTGGGGATGTAATGGCTCGGGAAGAAGTCTTCGGCATCGTAAGTCCAAATGCCGTAACAATAGGTACTATAATAGGCGTCGTGCGATTTCCTGGAAGTCCTCCGACACAATGTTTATCAACAACCGTATCTACTGACCAAGTTAATTTTTGGCCACCTTCTATCATTGATTCCGTAAGACTTGTAACTTCTTGTTCATTTAACCGTCCACCGGCACATGCTGTTAAAAAGGCCGCGATGTGTATATCTGAATATCGCCCCAGTGCAATGTCTCCAATGATACTCTTGATTTCGTCTTTTTTTAAGCTATTCCCGTAAATTTTTGACCGAACAAAACTTAAAGATTGCAAAGGATTTGGATGGGACAATTGGACGGGATCGCCATCATTTGCCCCCAATAACTCCCAGGCATAATTTGACAGAGAAGCTTCTCCCTGCTGCAGCAAATCTCCCTCCAGTGTGTTTAAGGTCGCCAAAATGCTCTTGCCCCCTAGCGTCACTCTTACACGAGCATGCACCTCAAATCCTTCTGAGCGACACATGTGGCAATCGGTACGTAAATAAATGACGGCCTCTTTATAGGTATCTATGCCCAAACGCTTTAACTGCAAAAGATTGCTACCCTGTGTCACGCCAAAGTTTCCTTATCCATGTATTTTGGAATATAACAGCTCCATCCCAAATCTGTCTCAATATGTTCTTTCAAACTTTGTGAGGCCTCCAGCTCCCCATGGGTAATAAATACTTTTTTAGGAGCCCTTTTGAAATTTCGCAACCAGTGAAGTATTTCCTCATAATCTGCATGCGCGGAAGTATTCGTTAACTTTTCGACCCGTGCCCGGACAGGAAAATATTCACCATGAATTTTGATTTCTGTGCAGCCAGAAAGTAATTTTTCTCCCCTGGTTCCAGCAGCTTGAAACCCTGTTAACAAAATCGTATTTCGCTCTTGGGGAGCAAATACCTTTAGGTGATGTAGGATGCGTCCTCCTACGGCCATCCCACTGGCAGAAATAATAATTTTGGGAAAAGCTATTGCATCAATAGACTTTGACTGCTCAACACTATTTGTGCACATCGCTACCTTACAAACTTCTCTACACTCTGCATCAGTTAAACGATGATCCTTAGCGTGACGACACAAAAGTTTGGTCGCATTTATGGCCATTGGACTATCAAGAAAGACAGGTAAATCTGGGATTAATTTCTCGGACTTCAGTTTAAAAATATAATACAAGAGGCTCTGGGCACGCCCCACAGCAAAAGAGGGAATTAAAATTGTCCCCCCTCGACTTGCTGTCTCGTTAATGATCTGTTTTAGTTTTTCCTCTGGATCAATGACATCATGAACATGATTCCCGTATGTTGACTCTAGAATCAAATAGTCCGCCCCTAAAATTCTTTCAGGGGCACGCATCAAAGGATCATCAAATCTCCCCAAATCCCCCGTGAACAAAACTTTTTTCTTTCCAACTTGCACTTGGACAAGAGACGCTCCTAATATATGGCCTGCTGGAAACCAGGTGACGGATCCTCCGGGAACAAGTGGATACGGTTTTCCAAAATCTATTTTTTTAAACTGCTTAAGGGCAGTCTCCCCGTCCTCACGCGTGTAAAGTGGAAGGGCTGGATGGTGTTTGCTGTATCCGTACTTGTTAGCGCGTCGGGCTTCTTCTTCGTGCAGATACCCACTGTCCGGCAGCAAAATTGAACTTAAGTCAAATGTAGCCGCTGTCGCGTAAATTGGTCCTGCAAAACCATTCTTAACCAAAAGAGGCAAATATCCCGTATGATCAATGTGAGCATGGGTGATCAAAACGGAATCAATCGACTTTGGATCCACTGGCAACGGAGCCCAGTTGCGCAGCCGTAGTTCCTTCTGACCTTGGAACAAGCCGCAATCAACAAGCACCTTTTGCTTGCCAATAGTCAATAAATACTTAGATCCTGTGACAGTTCTTGTGGCCCCCAGAAAAGTAAGCTCCATAAAAGTCTCCCATAACCTTCATACATTTCCAGGATAGCCTAAACACTAGAAAATAACTACTGGGATATACCCATGACGAGCAAAAAGTGGAGTCTGACAAGAGGCCTACTTTGGCCCCAAAACCATAACCATTTGGCGACCCTCTAATTTGGCAGCGGCTTCAATCTTACAAAGTTCCTCTAGATCAGCAGAGATGCGTTTTAGAAGCTGAATTCCAAACTCCCGATGGGACATTTCACGGCCTCTGAATCGAAGTGTTACTTTTACCTTATTCTCGTCACCAAGGAATTCTTTCATTTTCCGAAGCTTGATTTGATAGTCGTTCTCCTCAATGCCCGGACGGATTTTAATTTCCTTAAGTTCAGTAATTTTTTGCTTCTTCTTAGCTTCAGCTTTACGCTTTTGCGCTTGAAACTTGTACTTTCCGTAATCCAAAATCTTACAGACAGGAGGCTCTGCATGGGGAGAAATCTCCACCAAATCGAGACCTTCCTCGTCTGCCTTCTTGAGCGCTTCCTCAAGGGTATATACCCCCAGAGCTTCCCCATCGTGATTAATTAAACGTACTTCTTTTGCGTTAATCTTTTCATTTACCCGTGGACCAACTTCTTTGGGGCCCGAGGGACGTTGAAATGTTCTAGCGATGTTCGTATTCCTTTTACTATTAAACCAATTTATACAACCGACGAAACCGCCTCAGGAGCAGATCCAGACGACGGTTGATCGTTTCTATCAAGTGGAGACTTTGCCTCCTCCACTAGTTTATCAATTGCTTCCCCTAAGGCAAGCACTTCTTGATCCTTTTGACCTAAGCGACGAATAACAACCTGACGATCTTCCATTTCGCGCTTCCCTACAATCAGGATAACCGGGACTTTTTGCAGGCTATGCTCTCGCACCTTGTAGGAAATCTTTTCATTTCTGAGGTCTGCTTCTGCCCTGATGCCCAAAGCCTTAAGCTTCTCTAGAATTTCCGCACCATACCCATCACTTTCAGAGGTAATCGTTGCAATGACGACTTGTGTAGGCGCCAACCACAGTGGGAACTTACCCGCATAATGCTCTATAAGCACCCCTATAAAACGTTCAAAAGAACCCAAAATAGCCCGATGAAGCATCACTGGATAATGCTTTTCACCATCTTCGCCAACATATGTGGCGCCTAACCGTTCAGGTAGCACAAAGTCCACTTGCAAAGTTCCTAGCTGCCATTCACGACCGATGGCATCCTTTAAAACAAACTCCAACTTGGGGCCATAAAAGGCGCCTTCTCCTGGGTTCATGGTATAATCAAGCCCTGCTGCTTCAACTGCGTCTTTTAAAGCCTTTTCTGCCTTATCCCACACTGCATCTGAACCGGCACGCACTTTTGGACGATCCGAAAACTTAACCCGTACGCTTTCAAAGCCAATATCCTTATAAACACTCAATAGCAAATCACAGAAAGTCTTGCTTTCTTCCGTAATCTGCTCGCGGGTACAAAAGACATGTGCATCATCTTGAACCATGGCCCGCACCCGCATGATCCCCTGTAAAGATCCCGAGGGCTCATCCCGATGACAGCATCCAAATTCGGCAAACCGAATGGGAAGGTCCCGATAGCTTTTGGTGCCCTTCTTGAAAATCTGAACATGGCAGGGACAGTTCATGGGCTTTAAGGCATAAACCCGATCATCAGCCTTGACGGTGAACATGTTTTCCCGAAATTTGTCCCAATGCCCCGAAGCTTCCCATAAAGAGCGGTCCACAAGTTGGGGCGTATTGATTTCCTGATAGCCAGCTTTAGAGATCTTCCGACGGATATACTCTTGTAGCGTCGTATATATGGTCCAGCCCTTGGGGTGCCAAAAGACACAGCCAGGGGCTTCCTCTTGCAGATGAAATAGATCCATCTCTCGCCCCAAGCGACGGTGATCACGCTTTTCAGCCTCTTCCAATTGAAACAAATATTGTTTCAATTGCTTGTCGTTAGCCCAAGCCGTTCCATAAATACGTTGCAGCATTGGATTGTTGGAATCCCCACGCCAATAGGCGCCCGCCAACTTCATCAGCTTAAAGGCCTTGCCCACGCTACCCGTTGATGGCAGATGGGGGCCCCGACACAAGTCCATAAAATTACCCTGGCGATAGAAGGTAATATCTTCTTCTCCGGGAATATCCTCGATGATTTCAGCCTTAAAGGCTTCGCCCATTTCTTTAAAGAATTGCACGGCTTCTTTGCGATTCCAGACTTCTCGGATGATCTCTTCATTGCGATCGACAATTTTCCCCATGCGCGCTTCGATCTTTTCCAGATCCTCGGGCGTAAAGGCCTTTTCCCGGTAAAAATCGTAATAGAAACCATTCTCGATGGATGGACCAATGGTGACTTGGGTCTCCGGATAAAGCTCTTTCACGGCCTCGGCCATGACGTGAGCCGCATCGTGACGTATGAGATCAAGTCCCTCTTCTGAATCCCGCTTTACAATTTCGATCTGGACATCTTGCTCTAGTGGTCGTGTCAAATCCCACAGAACACCATTGACGCGAACTGCCACTGCTTCTTTGGCCAAAGATTTACTGATGGAGGCAGCTACTTCTGCCCCAGTAACCGCTTTCTCAAACGACCGACTCGTTCCATCGGGAAACGTCACCTTAATCATAATATTACTTGGCTCATACCGTAATTAAAAAGTTGATGCAATTCTATGCA
>Ga0066610_10001986_pt1 | contig 11644 bp, 7 predicted proteins | sample SaaInlV_DNA_165m_FD_60375 | JGI IMG/M metagenome (GOLD analysis project Ga0066610, IMG submission 60375) | Marine microbial communities from expanding oxygen minimum zones in the Saanich Inlet - SI075_LV_DNA_165m | ecosystem: Environmental > Aquatic > Marine > Unclassified | place: British... | reverse complement strand
CCTTCTTCAAACTCAACCGCTTGACCTTCTGCGAGAGTTTTAAAACCATCGCCTTGAATTTCAGAGAAATGAACGAATAGATCTTTTCCACTTTCGGACTCGATGAACCCATACCCTTTGCTCTCATTAAACCACTTTACTGTTCCTGCTGCCATAATAGATACTCTCCTACAATTGTGCGAGAATTCATTTCCAGAAATGCTGGATAACGTCTCCCCTGTTTTTTAATTGGGTTGGATTCATGCAAGAACTTTTAGAGAACCACTTCGAGAAAAAAATAAATTTCCCCCGGATTACTACGCCAAATTGTTCTTGTCGGCTCTTCCTACTTAGAAAAAACCAACTCACACTACAATTAGACAACCCTTATTTTACTCAATAATGTTAGCACAAGTATAAGATATATCCTAATAATATGTCGATTTTTCAAAATAAATCGATTCAAGGAAGGCCACTCCACAAGTCTGGGTTAGACCGTGAAACATCCGCAAACATCATCTATCGCCAGTTACGATGTAGGCACCCGGCCTCAGAATTAAATAGAGTTCTTCCCTTTGTTTCAACCATTTAAATACAAATCCAACCGCGTCGCCACGCCCAGCCCTCCTTATATTCCCGGACGATTCACCTAGAATAATGCCCATTATGTATAAAAATCATTTAAAAGAAAAAATTTATGCAAAAAATGTTTTAGAATAATTTTTTCACCAAACTCTTCAGGAACACCCGCAATGCAAAACAAGACAATACTTATTGTTGAGGACGAAGAAGATATTCAGGAGTTGATCAAGTATAATTTAACCAAAGAAGGTTATCAGGTGCATTGTGTGGGGTCAGGGGAGCTGGGCTTGCAAGAGGCGAGGAAAAGTTTGCCCGACCTATTGATTCTAGACTTAATGCTACCAGGGATGAATGGCTTGGAGGTATGCCGCCAATTAAAAGGCGATTCAAATACTCATCATATTTCGATAATCATGCTCACGGCTAAGGGAGAAGAGTCAGACATTGTAGTTGGCCTAGAGTTGGGGGCCGATGACTACATCTCCAAACCCTTTAGCTTAAAAATTTTTCTCAGTCGAGTGAAGGCTTGCCTGAGACGAAAGCAGGAAGAAACATCCCCCGAACAAACAATCCTTGTATTTCAAGATTTGGAAATACAGCTGGGCAGATATGAAGTTTTTGTCAAAAAGGAACTGGTCAAATTGACCCTTACCGAGTTTAAAATCCTTGAGTTCCTCGCCAGAAAACCGGGATGGGTCTTCACACGCGGTCAAATTGTTGATACCGTTCGCGGGGATGGCTATGCCATCACAGACCGAGCGATAGATTTTCAAATTGTAGGCCTGCGCAAAAAATTAGGCCCCGTTGCTAAATATATTGAAACAGTTCGCGGAGTGGGATATCGATTTTCAGACATCTAAAATCGTAATAAAAGGTGGTTTGGAGTTCCCCAAGTCACCCGTCCAATTATTTAATATGAACGACACCCAATCTTAGACTATGGCTAAAAAACGAATTTTATGGCAATTGTTCCCAACCTATTTGGTCATCATCTTCACCGCTATTTTAGCGGTGGGCGGATATTCCCTCAATTCACTTCGCGACCTCTATTACGATAGAACAACAGAAAACCTCAAAACCAAGGCTTGGATGCTGGAGTACCAGATTCTAAAATCTTCCCCCACCCTAGACTCCAAGATCCTGAACCAACTCAGTCGAGAGTTTGGCAGTAAAACCCACACTCAGGTCACCATCTTCGACCCGGCAGGGAAAGTCTTGGGGGATTCTCAAGAAGACCCTTTACGTATGCACAATCACTCCGACCGTCCTGAGTTTCAAACCGCACTCAAAGGGGATGTCGGCACATCAATACGACTCAGCAACAACTCAAAAGAGCGCACCATGTACCTTGCCATGCCAATCATCTCGGAGGGTACGATTCAAGGTGTTGTAAGAACATCCATACCCGTGACCTTCATCGACCGAGAGTTACGAGCTATTGAAATTAAAATTGCGAGTGCCGGGCTGATGATTGGCTTATTGGCGGCTGGAATCAGCCTATGGGTGTCACGCCGAATCAGCCGCCCTATTGAGAAAATGAAATTCGCGGCGGAGTCCATTTCAAAAGGCGAATGGACCGATGAGCTCTCGGTGCAAAGCGATAGCATTGAAATCTCAGCACTCGCCGATGCTTTAAATAAAATGATCACACAATTGGACGAACGCATTCGCACGATCACCAATCAACGTAATGAAAAAGAGGCGGTTCTCTCAAGCATGGTAGAGGGTGTGCTGGCATTGGATGCGCGAGAACATGTGATCAGTATGAATTCTGCGGCGGCTAAATTAATGGGCATCGACTCTAAACAAGCTGAAGGCAGAGCCATTCAGGAAGTAGTCAGAAACCCCGACCTGCTTAGATTTGTGAGTCAAACGCTCAAAGGAAAAGAGAGTACCGAGGCAGACCTCATCGTTGGCAATGAAAACGAAAAACACCTTCAAGCCAATGGCGCGGTTCTGCAAGACAGCCAAGGACAAGCGGTCGGTGCCGTCATCGTGCTGAATGATGTGACACGAATTCGTCGCCTGGAAACCGTTCGTAGAGACTTTGTCGCCAATGTCTCTCACGAATTGAAAACACCGATAACATTGGTCAAAGGCTTTGTCGAAACCATTTTAGGGGGCGCACTGGAAAACCGCGATGAAACAGAACGTTTTCTTAAAATCATTGGCAACCAAATCAACAGGTTGAATGCCATCATTGATGACCTACTCAGCCTTTCACGCCTTGAGCAAAACCCCGGTAGCTCCGAGATGGATCTGGAGGATACCGCCATCAAGGGCATTCTCGAGTCCGCCATACGAGACTGCGAGCTCAAGGCCACCATTAAAAATGCCAGCATCCACCTGAATTGTCAGGAAGATATACACACACCTCTCAACCCCCCGCTCTTAATTCAAGCAATGATCAACCTTGTGGACAACGCAATTAAGTACAGCGAGTCTGAAAAACCGGTCGAAGTGGAGGTGACCCAAAACCAACTTGAGATCGTCATTTCAGTTCAGGATTCAGGTTGTGGAATCGACTCGCAACATTTACCGCGATTATTTGAGCGGTTTTACCGCGTCGATCAGGCTCGTAGCAGAAAGCTGGGTGGCACCGGCCTGGGCCTTGCCATCGTCAAACACATTGCTCAGGCTCATCACGGTAGGGTCTCGGTAGAAAGCACACTTGGAAAAGGCAGTCGCTTTTCTATTCACCTGCCAACCGATCAAGCCTGAAAACACCCAGCTTTCAACCCCTTTTAATGTCACCAAACTCTAATTTGTTTCTCACGGTTTTATAACGTCTCGCCGGTATTATCTCTGTATAAACTGTTCTTCTCATGGCTCCCGACAAAAGGGTATTAAAGCACTGAAATATAACTTAGTATTTCAAATAAGACCTATTTAGGAAGTTCAGCCAGAAAGAGCATCTGATAGAGAAAAAGCCTCTGACCTGACCGATGAATCTGAAGCCGAACAGCTAATAAGTCATTGATATTACACTCAATCTCCTACAAGGGCTGAAACTGAAAAAACCGTTGCTCCGGCCATCAAGGCGAACAGCGGTTTTTTTATGCCTTTCTCATTTCTTCCATACTATCAACCTGTCCTCTCCAGTATTTTTCATTTCCTAACACAAATCTAACATTGATCAGTTATTTATCTAATAAAGAGACGGTAGATTGAAATCAAAATGAACAGTCTACTTAACTTTAAGGAGTGGGAAATGAAGAAAAAACTTACAGTTCTATTTCTGATTTTAGCATGGACAGGCACGGCTTTTGGTGGGCCGGTTGAGGTCGACTCTAAGCTCTCATCCTATAAGAAACAGGGTGCTGTCAGTGGGAACCTTTCCAGCGTTGGTTCCGATACATTGAACAATCTCATGACCCTGTGGAGCGAAAAGTTTAAACAATTCTACCCTAACGTAAATGTTCAGGTCGAGGGCAAAGGTTCCTCCACAGCCCCTCCAGCTTTAATTTCGGCAACGGCGCAACTCGGCCCCATGTCACGAGTGATGAAGCAAAAAGAAATGGACGCTTTTGAATCCAGCTTTGGTTATAAACCCACCCCCATCCGTGTCGCGGTGGATGCGTTGGCAGTTTTCGTGAACAAAGATAACCCCATTAAAGGGTTGAACCTGAAACAGGTTGATGCGATTTTCTCAAAAAGCCTTCGCCGTGGTAACAGTGAAGTAAAAACCTGGGGCGACTTAGGTTTGACTGGCAACTGGGCCAACCGCCCGATTAGCATATATGGTCGCAACTCGGCTTCCGGCACCTACGGTTTTTTCAAGAAACGGGTCATGAAAAAAGGCGATTACAAAGACCAAGTGAAAGAGCAACCGGGTTCCGCTTCGGTGGTACAAAGTGTCAGCGTCGACCATTTTGCCGCAGGTTATAGTGGCATTGGTTACAAAACAGCAAGCGTTCGAGCCTTACCTTTGGCTGAAAACGGCACCGACTACGTAGAGGCAAATGCAACGAATGCGATGTTAGGGGAATATCCTCTGGGTCGTTTTCTATACCTCTACGTCAATAAAGCTCCAGGAAAACCTCTGGACCCATTAACTCGTGAATTTGTCAAAATGATTCTTTCTAAAGAAGGTCAGCAAGTCGTGGTCAAGGGCGGTTATTTCCCTATCGCGAACGCGGTGGCTTCACAGGATCTACAGATAATTCAAGCGTCTACAACTCCTTAATATGACTGACGAAACGCAACAAAATAAGTCCGGCCCGGAGGCTTCTCGCCCCGACCGGGCTTTTTTTAGTCGCAATATAGTCAAGCGCTTGCTGGTAAATCGCATTGCCACGGGAGTGGTGACTTCTGGAGGATGGATCATCATTGGCTCCATTCTCGCCATTCTTTTTGTCATTGTCGGGGAGTTCTACCCCCTATTTAAAGAGCCGACCCTCACACTTGATCGGGAGCTCAAGACTCGATCCGTTCCGCTGGCAGTGGGCATTGACCCCTATCAGGAAAAAGCTTATGCCGTAGAAAAAGATGGCATCCGGTTCTACTCCCTTTTAGATAAAAAATTTATCTCTCAGCCAGAAATTCCAGAGTGGAACTCGGCGCAAGTAACAGGGGTGTTTGCCTCACAAAAAGACTTTCTCGTTCTGGGGCTTTCTGATGGTCGCATTTATCCGATGCAAATCGAATTTCGCCCGAGTTATGACTCAGAAAGCCGCCGCACCATTGAGCCTTTTCTGCTGGTTGAAGATGCTTTTCAAATCCAAAATGACGGGTCGCCCGTTACATTATTGGCCCACCTAAAAAACGAACAAGGCTATCAAATTGCGGCTCAGTCTGCGAAGGGACAAGTTTCTCTCGTTTCGGTACGCTTACGCAAAACCATGATGGGGACTACCCGCAAGTCTATTTCTCAGAAGACGATTTCTGTTCCAGTGCAAGGTGAAATCACCGCCATGGTGTTTGATGAAGCTCATAATAACCTTTTACTCGGAACCTCTTACGGGCAGATTTTCCAAGTCGATCTCGATGACCCTGAGCACCCGTCGCAGCTGGTCGGGGCGACCCGCCGGCCGGGTGTTGCCGTCACCCATTTAGGGTTTGTTCTGGGGGGTTACAGCTTGATAGTCAGCGACTCAGACGGAGCCGTATTTTCGACTCAATTACAAAAAATTTCTGCCGGTAAATTTAAATTAACAAAAATCTACGATTTTCAACCGCATGAGAATCAATCTCACTTATTCAGTATCTCCCTGCGCAATAAAGGTTTTTTAACCGGGTCAAAAAAAATGGTTCGGCTTCATTATGGAACCACGGGAGAAACCCAATTAAGCCTCTCAGTTCCTGATAACGCTGAATACAAAGCCATCACCCTAGCCCCCAAATTCGATGGCATTCTGGCAGCAGACACAACCGGAACCTTGCATCTCTGGAAAATGAACAACCCTTACCCACAGATGTCCATCAAAAGCCTGTTTAGTAGAGTCTGGTATGAAGGCTATGACGAACCCGACTATGTCTGGCAGTCCACAGGCGGGTCCGATGAATTCGAATCCAAACTCAGCCTGGTTCCGCTTATTTTTGGAACATTGAAGGGAACGCTATATGCCATGCTATTTGCCGTTCCCCTCGCTATATTCGCCGCTTTTTACACCTCACAGTTCATGGACCCTGGCTTGAAGCGAACCATCAAACCTACGATTGAAATGATGGCCGCACTTCCTAGTGTTGTCTTGGGTTTTTTTGCCGCTCTTGTCATTGCCCCACAGGTTGAAACATTTTTGCCCGGCTTGGCTTTAATGCCGTTTGTCGTCACCGGACTCATACTTCTGGCTTTACTGGTTCATGAAAAAGTGCCAGCATTAAAATTCATGGCCCACAGTGGCAAAGAAATTTACCTGCTCGTTTTCATCACTTTCCTCGGAGGTCTGTTGTCATTTTGGATGGGCACTCTCGTGGAATCCTCCGTCCTCATGGGGGATCATCGAATATGGTTAAAACAAGTATTTGAAGTGACCTATGACCAAAGAAATGCACTGGTTGTAGGGCTGGCAATGGGGTTTGCCATCATCCCCATCATATTCACCATCGCAGAAGATTCGTTGTCAAATGTACCGGGGCATCTTAAAGCCTCGTCTCTGGCTTTGGGCGCCACACCCTGGCAGACCGCATTGAAAGTTATTTTGCCCACCGCCAGCCCAGGAATTTTTTCAGCCATCATGATCGGGTTCGGTCGTGCGGTAGGCGAAACCATGATCGTGCTCATGGCTACGGGGAACACTCCGATCATGGAGTGGAGTATTTTTAACGGGTTCCGTGCCTTGTCGGCAAATATTGCGGTAGAACTGCCCGAGGCCCCAGAAGGGGGAACCTTGTTTCGAATCTTGTTTCTTGCGGCATTTTTGTTATTTGTCATGACATTTGTAATCAACACCATTGCCGAAGTAGTAAGACTTCGTATGCGAAAAAAATATCAAGGGCTCTAATAGGAATTACAAGCTATGCAGAAGGTCGGAAAAAAAATATGGCAACGCGGCGACCTGTTCATATGGTGGACAGGTGCGGGTCTCGCCTTGTCTCTCATTATGACCGTGGCGTTACTGTTTGGAGTTGTTCTCAATGCCAGCCAATTTTTTTGGCCGGGTGAAATTCAAGTCGTTTCGCTGAAAGACAATTCCAGTATTCTGGGAATGCAGATGGAACGAGAAATGATTCCCGACCTAGGTGACGTCGCGAAAAAAACCGACACTTATCGAATCCAGATCAAGCGTGGCAATCGTGATATTTACAATTCCGACTTTATATGGGTCGATGAAAAAGACATTAAAAGCATTCATCTTCCCGATGAAGTGGTGGCCATTGAAAGAAGAGAATGGGGTTATTTTTTTGGTCATATAAAAGAAGTCCGAGATGGCGATAAGGTCGTTGCCCACGGCACCACCGAGAGTTTGCAAGCCATTATCGATAAACTCCCTCGATCCAAAACAATCAACGAACAAATTAAAAGGGTTCAGAAAAAAGAGATCGGCACCATCAATCACAAGATGGAGCGGGTTCGCCTGAAACTAAAAAAGCTCACCCTTGCTGATATTACAACTGGCAAAGAAGTTGACGCATTAAAGCAAGAAATCCCCAGATTGCAGGCTGAATATAAGATATTAGAAAAAAAATTAACCGAATTACGAACTTCGCAAACAGCGCAATTGGTTTTACAGACGATTGAAGGGAAAGAAAAATTATTGCCTCTTTCTCAGGTATTAGATATTTACAATCCCAACCAATTTTCTCTGCTCGATAAAGTGGTTTATTTTATGCGGAGCATCCAAAAATTTATTTGCGACGACCCACGCGAGGCCAATACTGAAGGGGGCGTTTTCCCAGCTATTTTTGGAACCATTTTAATGGTTTTGATCATGAGCATGCTGGCAACCCCTGTTGGAGTGCTGGCGGCGTTCTACCTTCGGGAATACGCTCGACAAGGTGCAATGGTCAGCATTGTCCGCATCGCGGTGAACAACCTTGCCGGGGTTCCATCCATTGTCTTCGGTATTTTTGGAGTGGGGTTTTTCATTTACACCCTTGGCGGGTCAATCGACCAACTGTTTTTTCCTGAGGCTTTGCCAACACCGACCTTCGGAACAGGAGGTATTTTATGGGCCTCGCTCACTATGGCCTTGCTAACCGTTCCGGTAGTCATTGTGTCCACAGAAGAAGGGCTGGCAGCTGTGCCCAAAGGAATCCGCGAGGCTTCTCTAGCTTTAGGTGCGACAAAATTTGAAACAACATGGCGGGTGGTTTTACCCTCTGTCATGCCCTCGGTATTGACGGGTCTCATTCTTGCTATGGCTCGCGCCGCCGGCGAGGTGGCCCCATTGATGATAACCGGAGTGGTGAAATTGGCTCCAACGCTTCCCATTGATGGGTTTTGGCCATTTATCCACCTCGAACGAAAATTCATGCACCTTGGTTTTCATATTTATGATGTCGGGTTCCAGTCGCCCAATGTCGATGCGGCACGACCCATGGTTTTTGCCACAACTTTATTGCTCATCCTAATGGTCATTTTTTTAAATATGGCGGCGGTTTATCTGAGAAACCGTCTGCGAAAACAACTCACCGCTTCGGCGGTCTAAAGCCAAAAAAACGGAAAAATGTCTAGTTTGATAATTGAAAATAAATCGAGTACCTTGAAGGCAATCAGTGTCGAAACTCCCTTGAACAGCAAAAATTTGAATGGCAAAAAAATGAAAAATCCCGATCCTTGGCTCGATCAAGAGATAATGATAGAAATTAAAAATGTCGATTTCTTTTATGGCGAGACCCAAGCACTTAAAAACATCAATATGACTCTTCCTGAAAAGAAGATCACCTCCTTCATTGGCCCATCCGGTTGTGGCAAATCTACTCTGCTCCGATGCCTCAACCGTATGAACGACCTAGTGGAAGGAACCCACATGCAAGGAAACATACAAATTGGGGGAATGGATACCACCGACCCCTCTCTGGATGTGAGCGAACTGAGAAAACGCGTCGGCATGGTTTTTCAAAAATTCAACCCGTTTCCCAAATCAATTTTCGAGAATGTCGCCTACGGTCCTCGCATTCACGGAATCACAAACAAAGCGGAACTCAATGAAATTGTTGAAAAAAGCCTGAAGAATGTTGCATTATGGAGTGAAGTCAAAGACCGATTGGATTCCACAGCTCTGGCTCTTTCTGGAGGACAGCAACAACGCCTCTGTATTGCCCGGGCCGTCGCAGTAGAACCCGAAGTGCTTCTCATGGATGAGCCCTGCTCAGCCCTCGACCCCATTGCCACAGCCCGCATTGAAGAACTGATGGTTGGGCTAAAAGAGCAATACACCATTGTTATTGTGACTCACAATATGCAACAAGCCGCACGAGTGGCAGACTATACCGGGTTTCTGCTCTTGGGCGAATTGGTTGAGTTTGGGCAAACTGACAAATTATTCACAAACCCTTCTGTTAAAAAAACGGAAGATTATATTACCGGCCGATTCGGTTAACAGGAAAAATAATATGTCCAGACACGCCATACACCTTCAAAAAGCAATCGATGCCCTCAAACGGATGATTCTTTCCCTGGGTGCAGATGTTGAAAATAGCGTCAAACAGGCTGTTCAATCTCTGGCGCAAAGGCAAATAGACCTTGCCACCAAGGTGATTGAAACCGATGCCGAAATTGATCAGCGCGAAGTCGATGTTGAGGAGGAATGTCTAAAAATTCTGGCTCTTCACCAACCTGTTGCCAACGACCTCAGGCTCATTATTGCTATTTTGAAAATCAATAACGACCTAGAAAGAATTGGAGACCTCTCTGTAAACATTGCTGAACGCGCCATCTACCTATCCAATGTAGCGAGAGTAGACCTGCCGTTTGATCTGCAAAAAATGGCCGAAAAAGTACAGTCGATGCTGAAACGCTCACTCGATGCCTTGGTGAACCGTGACGAAAAACTCGCATACCAGGTTTGCGCAGATGATGATGAAGTCGATACCATGAACCGTGAGATGTACGGTTGCGTGGAACAGGCCATTAAAAAAGATAGCGCAAATTTAAACAGCTATATTCAACTGCTCTCTGCATCGCGTTACCTCGAAAGAATGGCCGACCATGCCACCAATATTGCCGAAGACGTGATCTATCTGGTAACAGGGGATATTATTCGCCATGGCAGTAATTTCTCCCAGGAAGAAGCCGATTTTTAAAACAGCTTAACGCCTTTTATAAGGACAGTTGATCATAGTTTGGACAACACCCCGCGCCCCCAGGCACCGCCCTTCATTCCAGTTTATTCTTGCATTTGCACAGACTTCCCCTGATTATATTTCATATAACATATCTAAATTCTAAGCCTGACTGGAATGGCTTGATTTAAAGCCTTCCTATCACTGTATAGAGGCGGGTATCAATGATCTTTCATGAAAACACACCCAGTCATGCCATATGCCCCTACTTGAACACCTTCTGAATCGATCGATTCAGCACGCTGGCATTCATTTTATGCGTAAAACCTCTTTTATCTTCACCCTCATGAGAGATTGCCATGCTCAATAAAATTCAGCAACCAGAGGCTCTTCTTGCGGCCATTATTGATAGCACCGACGATGCTGTCATAGGAAAAAACTTAGAGGGGGAAATTCTCAGCTGGAATAAAGGGGCTGAAATTATGTATGGCTATTCAGCAGAAGAGGCTATAGGGAAAAATATTTCCTTCATCATTCCGCCAGATAAAATTTCTGAGAGAGACTTCTTCCTTAAAAGCATCCTTACGGGAAAAACAACTGTTCACCATGAGACAATCCGCTCAAAAAAGGATGGGTCCCCCGTTCAAGTTTCCTTGACGATTTCACCCATCAAAGATAAGTCAGGGGATATTATCGGTGGCTCCACAATTGCCAGAAATATTAGCGACAGTAAAAAATTAGAAAATCAGCTGTTAGAGGGGCGGTCTCGAACTCAGGCGATTCTCGACAATGTGGTCGATGGCATCATCACTATCGACAAATTTGGAGGGATACAAACGCTCAACTCGTCAGCAGAAAGATTATTCGGCTACTCTAAAGAGGAGAGCATTGGCAAAAATGTTCGGATGCTCATGCCAGAACCCTACCGAAGCGAACACGATCAATACTTAACAAATTATCTGCAATCAGGCAAAGCGCAGATCATCGGAATCGGCAGAGAAGTGGTGGGCCTGAAAAAAAGCGGCGAAGAATTCCCTATGGATCTGGCTATCAGCGAAGTATGGGTTCAAGGACAACAAATTTTCACTGGCATCGTGCGTGATATCAGCGAGCAAAAAAAATTGGAAACCCAGTTAACAGAAGGGAAAAACCGAACTCAGGCGATTCTCGACAATGTGGTCGATGGCATCATCACTATCGACAAATTTGGAGGGATACAAACGCTCAATTCGGCAGCAGAAAGATTATTCGGCTACTCTAAAGAGGAGAGCATTGGCAAAAATGTTCGGATGCTCATGCCAGACCCCTACCGAAGCGAACACGACCAATATTTAAAAAATTATCTGCAATCAGGCAAAGCGCAGATCATCGGAATCGGCAGAGAAGTGGTGGGCCTGAAAAAAAGCGGCGAAGAATT
>Ga0066610_10001978_pt1 | contig 11662 bp, 8 predicted proteins | sample SaaInlV_DNA_165m_FD_60375 | JGI IMG/M metagenome (GOLD analysis project Ga0066610, IMG submission 60375) | Marine microbial communities from expanding oxygen minimum zones in the Saanich Inlet - SI075_LV_DNA_165m | ecosystem: Environmental > Aquatic > Marine > Unclassified | place: British... | reverse complement strand
GGCTTTGTTAGTTACCGATGCAATTTTCAGATCTTGGGTTAGATGAAAAAACGTTAAAGGCTGTTGATGAGGCCGGGTTTAAGTCACCAACACCCATTCAATCAAAAACGATTCCCATATTTCTAGATGGGAAAGATGTTCTTGCTTCAGCGCAAACTGGAACGGGAAAATCGGCTTCTTTTTTGCTCCCGCTTATGTGTTTGCTTTCCCAAGGTCGTGCTAGGGCACGGATGCCGCGCGCGTTGATACTAGAGCCAACCCGAGAATTAGCGGCGCAATTGGATTCAGAATTTAAAAAGTTAGGAAAGCACCACAAACTGAATAGTGTTCTTATCGTTGGCGGAGAGTCAATGGAGGAACAAGAAAGATTGTTGGCAAAGGGCGCCGATGTCCTTATTGTGACGCCCGGACGTTTATTAGATCTTTTTTCCAGAGGGAGGATCCTTCTGACGGCTGTGAAGTATCTGGTTATTGATGAAGCAGATAGGATGTTAGATATGGGATTTATTCCCGATCTAAAGGAGATTGTCAGAAAGTTACCTGCCAAAAGACAGACGCTTCTATTCTCAGCGACGATGCCATCTGAAATTCGGAAACTTGCTCATGGCTTTTTGGTAAATCCAGAAGAAGTCGCGATTGAATCCAAGACGACAACAGCTGAAACCATTGACCAATATTTGGTTAAACTGGATTTTCTCTCGAAAAAGGCTACCGAACAGCAAGTAGGTGTCGTTAAAAGGGCTGCTTTGAGATACCTTTTAGAGAAACAGCATATTGAACAAGCTATTATTTTTTGTAATCGAAAAAGAGACGTTGATAGTCTTAACCTTTCTTTAAAAAGACATGGTTATGACAGTGAAGCTCTTCATGGGGATTTCCCTCAATCTAAGAGGCGAGAAATACTAGATTCGGTTAAATCTGGTGATGTTCACATACTGGTTGCAAGTGACGTAGCTGCACGAGGTCTCCATATAGACGAAATTAGCCATGTTTTTAGTTTTGATGTCCCAACAAACCCTGAAGAGTACGTTCATCGTATTGGTCGCACAGGTCGAGCAGGGAAGTCTGGTGAATCTTATCTTTTTGAGACGCCAAAGGACCATAAATTAATGCAGGCTGTTATTACTGCCATCGGTCATCCGATAGACGCTGTGGATCTCTCTGGTTTTTCGGCACCTGACTACTTAGCACCAGCTAGTAAGAAAAAGATGCCTGCTAAAGGACAAGGAGCTAAGGTAACTGAAAGCCAAAAGCCGTCTGTAGATGACCTGCCTCGTAAGGATGAGAGTCAGCCAAGAAAAGAAGCCTTAGAAGACAGACGAGAGAGGCGACACAACTGGAATAGGATTGAAACCGAAACTTTGCCAGAAGTTGGTTTTGGCGAGACAATCCCTGCCTTTATGAAAGTTATTCCAGCAAGTACAGGGCCTGATGCTAAAAAATCTCCTGAGAAATCAAAAAAGAAAAAGTAAAAAAGAATATTTAAGGGGCAATTTCTGCTTTTTTAGTGCTCTAGCGTGTGAAAAATACTTGCTTTTTTTATTGTGGCGGGTTAAATCCTTTAACCGAAGTCCCCATCGTCTAGCGGTCTAGGACATTGCCCTTTCAAGGCGAAAACACGGGTTCGAGTCCCGTTGGGGACGCCATCCGTCTTCGCTTCGCTACGACGTGATAATCCGTTAGGGTTAGAGAAGCTAGACGGGCTGATCAATACATCTTCGCTACATCTGTCTTCGCTTCGCTACGACGTGATAAATCCGTTAGGGTTAGAGAAGCTAGACGGGCTGATCAATACATTTTCGCTACATCCGTCTTCGTTTCTCTACGAAGTGATATATCGCTACGATGGGCTACGCCTTTCCACAAGCAGCACTACGTAAAAATCTGCTGCCCTGTATCATTCCTTGCATTAGCAATCATTGGCTAAGCCTTAGGCTGCCATATGATTCCTTAGGATCTGGATTCCAGGCACTCTACTACTCACCGGATTAAGACGCCGGGTCGCCTAGAGTGCCTAAAGGTTCTGACATGACACCATTGTGCTCGAGGCTCATCTCTCTTTCCAGTCATCTGTTACTAGCCAAACAAATATTCTGATTTTTCAAGCCATTAAAACCTATTTCGTGTAATAAAAACGAACATCTAATAAATAGAACGTAAAGGGATAGTTTTATTAATATTACACTACTTAAGGTTATTTGGTCACCGCATATAAAGGCTGGATGTGGAAAACTCTGTTGAAAAAATGAAATTCCTAATATTTATAGCTTTTTATTTGGGCCAACTTATCCACAGACATCAAAAAAGTGTTTTATATCAAAACGTTACCCTCTTCTTCTTTAGGTAAAAATTTTATTTAATTTTTTTAAAATTTGCTATTGATTTTTTTTTTGAGCATGCTAGATTATAAATAACAATAACAAAAAAATTAGCACACATGACCACAGTGCATAACTCTTGGGGTGGACGTAATGTCCACCATTTTATTATCAGCAGCTTTTGTATTCGGAACCGAGAGGATCAACCAGAGTTGATTACTTCTTAAGTTGGTTTTGTTTCTTCGCATTCAGAACAAAAAAAATGCCCCCATAAAGGGAGCATTTTAGTTGATAATGTAGCCTTACCTATGCTGGCAGCTTTCTGTGCCATAGTATTGGGGCTGCGCTCTTTAAATTCACACTAAAAATGGTGTATTCGGGGAGCTTCGTGGTTGGATTTATGCAGCTCAGATTGAATGTACCATTCTTTCGGCCCTTGGTGACACGCCTAACGTAGGTGGCACCATCTTCTGTTTCAACAATACAGTTATTATTGAGAGCAGCTTCAGAAAGGTCGTTACCTGACTTTCTAATACCACCAACATAATCTCCAGGCGCATAGAAGGGGAGCATGGCATCGTCAGAAACAAGACGAATATCAGCATCTTTATTTGCCTTTTGAAAAGTGCGGACCTCTGTCATCACACCAACTTCTTTCTGCAGATGCTTTAGGTCGTTATTTACAATGCTATCCACGGAGGAATCAATAACTGACTCTATTTCCTCAATGGGGCGCGGCGAGATACCTTTTCCAGACAGAAGCCACTCTACTGTACAAAAAACTTTCGCTTCCTTAAGCATTGTGACAATTCGTTTCGCGATCTTATCTTTGATTGGGTTCCTTCCAAGTTCCCAAGCATAGTAAGTATGCTTACTTATTCCAAATGTGTCGGGTATATCATTCAACGTTATCCCCGATAATCGTCGAGCAAGACGAAGTCGGTCCGCCCTTTGCTCAAATTCTAGTTCTGTTACATTAGTCATTTGCCCATTCTCCTATATTACAGCAAATTGGATACATAAAACTTGCTCTTTACTATACCAAAATTCCGTATCCATAGAATACAAATAAATAATACTTGAGCGTATTTCAAGTCAAATTCGTATAAAAATGAAATAAAATACACTTTTTATCTATTATTATGGCGGGGTTCGGCTTAACCCTTTGTTATATATTAATTATTTTTGCGCCTCAAAAAGGCTGGAATTTCCAGAGATTCTGTATCAATTTCATCCAAAGGAGAGTCGATTTGGTTAATCTTCGATGAGGAAGCCTGATTTTTGTTTCCGGAACTTTGGTCATGCCCTTTTTGTACGTGCGAAGAAGCTTCTGATTTGCGTGCCATGCCGGCTAATCTAGCAAAAAAGCCAGGGCGGCGAGTTTCTTTCTTCGCTGGAGCCTCTTCAGTTAGTTCTGCAAAAGCAGGAGGCGTTTCCTCTTCCTGGGGGAACAGGACAGTTTGTTCATTATTTCCCTCAATAACGCCCTTTTGAGCTTGGGATTCTTCGTCATTCTCTAGTATATGATCAAGATCTAGAGGATCTATTTCATCAGGAGAGGACAAGTCTGCTAAATCTTCGTTGCCTCCTTCTGTTTTATTTGCGGCTATTGAGCCCTCGAAAAGAGAAATAGTATCTGGAACTGAAGTTTGGGTTTGGTTTGATACAAAACCTTGATTTTGTGGGAGCGTAAAGCTCTCAGGAGATTCAATTCCAGTTGCAACAACGGATACACGTATTTTTCCACTTAATTTTTCATCGAAAGTGGATCCAAAAATAATCTGTGCATTAGAGTCAACTTCATCCCTAACTCTATTTGCGGCTTCATCGACCTCAAAAAGGGTCATGTCATGGCCACCTGTTATGTTAATCAGAACGCCTCTTGCGCCCTTCATGGAAACATCGTCCAGAAGTGGATTAGAAATGGCCGCTTCTGCGGATTCAATGGCTCGGTTGTCGCCTTCGGCCTCTCCCGTTCCCATCATGGCTTTCCCCATTTCACTCATGACAGATCTTACGTCTGCAAAATCCAGATTAATTAACCCAGGCATAATCATGAGGTCTGTGACCCCTCTGACACCAGAGTATAAAACATCGTCGGCCATTTTAAAGGCATCAGCAAAGGTCGTCTTTTCATTTGCAACGCGGAAGAGGTTTTGGTTGGGAATGATGATGAGTGTATCAACATGTTTCTGGAGTTCGTCGATCCCTTTCTCAGCTAAGCGCATGCGCTGGGCCCCTTCGAAGTGAAATGGCTTGGTTACAACGCCTACTGTAAGGATTCCTTTTTCACGGGCTGCTTGGGCAATTACTGGCGCGGCACCTGTTCCAGTTCCACCACCCATTCCAGCCGTAATGAAGAGCATATGAGCACCGCTAATGTGCTCTTTGACCGTTTCGAGAGCTTCTTCTGCCGAAGCGCGCCCAACGTCTGGCCGAGAACCTGCTCCAAGTCCCTGTGTAATTTCAAAACCCAACTGAATTTTCTTTTCGGCTAGGGACTCACCTAAAGCCTGTGCATCCGTATTGCAGGCTGAAAATTCTGCGCCTTCTAGTTTAAGGCGAATCATGTTATTTACAGCATTGCCTCCTGCACCACCGACGCCGATCACTGAGATACGCGGTTTCAGATCTTTTAGATTTTCAACATTTGATGAAGTCGTTAAATCAAGGGGCTCAGTGGTGGTAGAGGTAGTCATTCTATGTTCTCCATGTTTATCAAAAGACCTGAGGGTCAACCTACACTATTTCGTACTATTGTCCTAAAAATATTTTTGTATCCATGCTTGTAATCGTTCCACTACTCCCATGGACATTTTTCCTTCCGATAAGTAATAAGATCGAGATTGCAAAGCGAAGCTCAAAAGTCCGGCACTTGTTGCGAAAGAGGGCCCCGAGGCTGTTTCGCTTAATCCTTGTATATGCAGAGGTTTTCCCAGTCTTACCTGACGATCTAAGATAAGACTTGCGAGCTCTTTGATGCCAGCAATTTGACTGCCTCCTCCTGTGATCACCACGCGTCGGCTTGCTGCCTTTGCTAATTTATTTTGATCCAAATGATTTTTGACAATCTCAAGTATTTCTTCAAGTCTTGGGCGAATAATTTTGTTAAGGGTCGCTTTAGATATTTGAGTTGCTTGAGTTGGGTGGTCCTCCCCTATTTGGGGGACTACGATGGTTTCTTTTTCATCCTTTGGTGTGGAAATGGCACTTCCATAGAGTGTTTTAAGCCGCTCTGCTTGTATTACAGGGGTTGAAAGACCTTGAGCAATGTCATTGGTGATATGGATTCCTCCAATGGGGATGTTATCAATGTAGACACAGTGGCCTCCCATAAACGAGGCAATATTTGTGCTCCCTCCTCCTAGATCTAAAACTGTTACGCCAAGATCTCTCTCATCTTCTACCAGGATTGCGAGACCCGAAGCATAGGCGGAGGACACAAAATCACACACGTCAAGATGACAGTGTTCTATACATGTGGATAAATTTCGAATGAGTCCTGTAGGAGAACTAATAACATGCAGACTGACACCCAATCGTTCTCCATACATGCCTCGAGGATCTCTTATGCCACGATTCCCGTCAATAGTGTATCCGATAGGAAAGGCGTGAATTATTTTCTTTTCTCTCGTGCTAGAAATGGCTTGTTGGCTTTGACTCAATACCTTTTGGATATCTGAATCGGAAATCTCGTGTGAAGTGATCGGTGTATCAACATCTATAATTTGTGATGCTACTTTTCCGGAAATACTCACAAAAACGTCGTGAATGGTTTCCTTCGCCATTTCCTCGGCATTCTGTACGGCATTTAGGGTCGCATTTACAGCGGCCTCCATATCAACAATGAAGCCATTTTTGAGCCCTTTTGATAACTGATTTCCAAGGCCAATGACTTTTAAAGTATTATCTTCTTCGACGCGTGCAATAGCGCAGCATATTTTCGTCGTTCCAATATCCAGTGCGGTAATTAAGTCATTCTTAGAAAAGGTTTTTTTCATGATTGTTTGTGTGCTTTCTAGGCTTCTTTCCCACGTGACTTTCCAATCCCAGGTTTTCTTGAGTTAGGGCGCGCTGGTATTTTATCTTTCATCTGTAAGACTACATGAGGCAGAAAACGTAAATCAACAACAGAAATGTCTCTTGTCCCTAATTTTTGATTTTCTTCCATAGCAACAAGAGATTGAAGGGCATCGGCAAAATTTTCTTCTGGGAGTTTAACCAACACTTCGTTTGAAAGATGAAGATTCCACCTGCGTTTATCCACATAAACGGCAGCCTTTAGCTTTTTTTTCATAAAGGGGACTTTCAAAACAACTTCTAAAAATTTTGGAGCTTTTTCAGCTGATCCTTCTCCAATAATAATGGGGAGATGCCGGAAAGGCGAAACCGGTATCGTATCCATTGTGAGCCCGCGATCATCGAGGAGAGAAAGTTTTTTCTTACTCTGCCAGAGTGCAAGAGGCTTTCGCTCAGAAAGTCGAATATAGAGTGTATCTGGCAGGCGTCGCTGCACCATGGCAGAGCGCACCCAAGGGAGGCGCTCCAAGTTATCCTTTATCTCACTGGGGTCGCACAAAAGGATGGAATCGCCTTTTTTTCTGTTGAGAGCAGTATATATTTGCTCCTTTTCTGTTTTGTTGCGACCTTCAATGAGTATGCCTTCGATTATGAATCCAGCCTTTTCTGACAAATTGACAATACTGTTGTGTACGAGAGTCATCCCTTTGTCCAAAACATTTTGAGACTTTAACCAAATAAGTCCGAGGGTAATAAGCAACAAGACAAACGGGACTCGTCCTTTCCGAAGAGAGACTTTCCAGAGAGGGGCTTTTTTTCTGCGGGTTTTATTTCTTGGTTGAGTTGCTTTCTTCATTTTTTCTCTTGCCCAAGGAGTTGTATTTCCATTCTGAGATTAATTCCAGAGTTTTTCAAGACGCGTTGATGAACTTCATGAACAAGTTTTTCCAGGTCGCTGGCTGTGGCAGCACCCGTATTTATAAGGAAGTTGCAGTGTTGTTCAGATATAAGGGCGCCACCTATCTTCAACCCACGGCATCCTGCTTGATCTATAAGTTCCCATGCTCTTAGCCCTCCCGACTCAGAGGGATCCGGATTGGTAAAGGTACATCCTCCCGTTCTCGCACGTGTAGGTTGACTGGTTTCTCGGGTGCTCATGATTTCTTGTATTTTAGCTTTGATAACTTCTGCTTTTTCCGGGATTCCTTGAAGATGAGCATCTAGAAAAATCCATTTGTCTGGAATGCCACAGAATCTATGGGAGAAGTTCATCTCATTTACGGGAATGCTATGGATGGTACCATTAGGGTCCACGGCAGTGGCAGAAACGAGGATGTCTTTCATTTCTCGACCATAGGCACCTGCATTCATACGGAGGGCGCCTCCAATTGTGCCAGGTATTCCTGAAAGAAATTCGAGTCCTCCCAATTCTTGCTCCATGGCATACTGTGAAACAGAGCGATCGAGACAGCCTGCACCAACCAAAAGCGTATTCCCCTCCTCACGTCGGCACTGGATAAATCCTCTTCCCAGACGAATAACGACCCCTGGAATACCTGCCTCACGGACAAGTACATTTGAACCAACCCCGAAAATGGTAATGGGAACGTCTTGGGGCTTTCTTTGCAGAAAGGCAATCAAATCGTCCTTATCTTTTGGTTTAAACAGGACTTCTGCAGGTCCTCCTACCCGAAGCCAAGTGATGGTTGCCATGGAGGTGTTTTCTGTATAACGACCTTGAACGGGAGGCAGTTGGTTTAGTAAAGAAGTTTTGGACATTTTAGATCGCTGTAGAAAGGGGCTTGTCGGACGCAGAATTTTTCAATTCCTCAGAGATTGCATATGCCCATTGAGTAATGTTTCCAGCTCCCATGAAAATTAGGTAGTCATCTGGGGCAAGTCTACTTTCTAAGAGCGGAATAATTTCCTCGGGAGAATCAATGGTATGGATGCAGTCCTTAGGAACTTCTGAGATGGATTGGGCGAGAGTTTCATGATTGATATTTGGGATTGGAGTCTCTCCAGCGGCAAAAACGGGCGCGACGATGACTTCGTCAGCTCCTTTTAAGCAGGTTGAAAATTCTTTAAAAAGATCTTCTAAACGGCTGTACCTATGGGGTTGAAGCACAGCGATAACGCGACCTTTGCAAACTTCTTTTGCAGTATTCATCACGGCAACAATCTCTGTGGGGTGGTGGGCATAGTCATCAAAAACATGGACCCCATTTATGTGCCCAACTTTCGTAAATCGTCGTTTGACGCCGGAAAAAGTCTCAAGACCTTTTCTAACAAGTTTTTCAGGGAGGTTCATCTTTTCGGCAATAGCGATGGCTGCTAACGCATTCTGGATATTATGCTTACCGAGCATAGACAGTCGTACGTCTTTTAGGACCTTTTCCTCTTGATCGGGCAGAGAGATGTGAGCATCAAAGATGGAGAGGGTTTGATCTACAGTCCTAATATTAGTTCCTCGAATCTGGGCTGGGTTTTCCAGGCCATAGGTGACTAAGGATCGATTTTCAATGGTTGGAATGAGTTCTTTCACAACATCATTGTCTGTGCACATTGCGGCAAAACCATAAAAAGGAATGTTTTGGACAAAGGTGCAGAAAGATTTTTTGAGAACGTCAAAGGAACCATAATATTCCATGTGTTCAGGATCGATGTTTGTGACAACACCTATGGTCGCAGGAATTTTTAGGAAGCTTCCATCGGATTCGTCAGACTCAACAACCATCCAGTCGCCTTGTCCAAGATATGCATTGGTGCCATGGGAATTGATGATTCCACCGTTGACGACGGTAGGATCTAGATCTGCTGCCGATAAGACGGCTGAGACGAGGGAAGTAGTGGTTGTTTTGCCGTGACTTCCCGCAATGGCGATTGTCCATTTGAGGCGTGTAAGCTGTCCTAACATCTCAGATCGATGTACAATAGGGATCCCACGCTTTTTTGCAGCAACGATTTCAGGGTTGTCATCTTTAATAGCTGAGGAAACAACAAGGACGCTTGCAGAGTCAATATTTTGGGCTTTTTGTCCCAAAAATATTGGGATCCCAAGGTCTTTAAGTCGTTTTACATTAGCACTTTCAGATGCATCACTTCCTTGAACCAATTGGCCCAGGTTGTGAAGAATTTCTGCAATGCCACTCATTCCAATTCCCCCAATTCCTACAAAATGAAGGCGTCCAATGGAAAGGGGGGAAAGCGCAATACTTTTCATAATAATACTTTCAATAGGTGATATTCCTCTTCTTATCCAATGGTTTTGCAAGTGAGTCAACCACTTTTGCAAGCCTTTCAGCTGCCTTTGTATGCTGCTGAGAATCTAAGCTTGAAGACATTTCATTTAAGGTTGCTGGATTGGATAACAGGAAGGACAATTTTTCTGCTAGCGCCTTGGGAGAAAGAGATTTTTCTGGAAAGACGTATCCACCTCCAACAGTTTCAATATGGCGTGCATTTTTGGTTTGGTGATCATCTGTTGCATGGGGTAGGGGAACAAGAATACTTGGACGTGAAGTGACAATAAGCTCCGTTACACTAGAGGCGCCCGCTCTGCATATGACAAGATGGGCTTTGCCTAGTTTCTGAGTCATGTCACGAAAAAAGGGGGAGATTTCGTGTGAAATTCCAAGCTTCTCTATATCTGTGCACGTTGTTTCTAATAACTCTTCTCGGCATTGTTGGACAAGATGAATACGAGATCGCAGAGAGGCGTCCATAAGAGAAAGTGACTTGGGAATGAGTTGGCTAAAAACACGTGCTCCTTGACTCCCACCAAGAACGAGTAGATTAAATGGCCCCTCTTTTTTAGGGGGAGAATAGCGAGTGTTGGAGAGCTTTTTAATTTCTGGGCGGACTGGGTTTCCAGTCACAACACATTTAGCTTTTGACTTTTTCCCAATTCGATCAGTGTGCTCAAAGGAAAGTGCAATACTTTTTACGTAGGGAGCAAAGAGACGATTTACCTGACCAAGTACAGAGTTTTGCTCATGGATAATTGTGGGGATTTTCATTAAAATAGCAGCTAAGAGGGGAGGTGTTGATGGGTATCCTCCAAGTCCGATAACACAAACTGGATTGAGTTTTTTGAGCGTTTGCCGGGCACGTCTTGCGGCCTTTAGAATGGGAAATACTTTAGCTAATTTTGCAGTGATGGATGTTTTGCCAGAGAGCTTATTGAGAATTGGAATGATTGTCACACAATCGGGGAGATCGCTGTATCGTTGGCCACGATGATCTGTCAGGAGAGCCACGTCATATCCGCGTTTCAAAAGCTCATGGGCAAGGGCTGTGGCTGGAAAAATATGTCCTCCAGTTCCACCTGACGCCAAAACCACGCAGGGCTTTTTCATTCCTCCCCTCCTTTTCCTCTTTTGGTCAGGGCTAAAAGCATTCCCATTCCGAGAGACAGAGCAAGAAGAGAGGATCCCCCATAGCTCAAAAAGGGAAGGGTCATGCCTTTCGTGGGAATCAGATGAAGAGAAGAAGCCATGTTGATCAAGGCCTGTAGGGCAAATTGTGTGGTAAGTCCAGCAACGGCCAAAATATGAAACAAGTTGTTTTGACCAAAAACCCGCGAGAGGCTTCTTAGAACAATAAAGGAAAAAATGCCCACGACAATCAGGCATAAAATAAGTCCAAATTCCTCTCCAGCAACGGCAAAAATAAAATCTGCATGTGCGTCTGGAAGATGTTTTTTTACAATCCCTTCTCCTGGGCCCATGCCAAAAAACCCTCCATTCATGAAGGCATCTAAGGACTGGCTAATTTGATACTGATCTCCAGCATTCGGATCCAAAAAGCGGTCAATGCGGCTTGATACGTGTGGAAGGAAGATGTAGGCCCCTAATAGGCCTGTGACACCCAAACCAGAGCCAGCGACAACCCAGATGAGAGGGAGACCTGCCAGGAAGAACTGTGTGAACCATATGGCAGAAATAACAAAGGTCATTCCAAGATCTGGTTGCAGGAGGATCAGTGCAGCAGTGATGGCATAGAGCCCTCCAGCGATGAGCGGAAAAGGTGTTTCTGGGTTTTTGTGCTTTTCGGAAAAAAGCCAAGCCATGACAATAGCGAGTGATGGTTTTATAAATTCTGATGGTTGGAGTGAGAATCCGCCGAGGCTGATCCATCTGCGGGCTCCTTTTATTTCCGTTCCAAAGAGTAGTGTTGCAACTAACAGAAATAGACAGACGCCAAATAGAATAATAGATATGCGGCGAATTTGCTGTGGAGACAACAGGGATACGGAAATGAGAAGGATAAAGCTTGGGACCATCATCGCAAATTGCCTTCGAACAAAATAATAGGAATCCAAA
>Ga0066610_10001951_pt1 | contig 11741 bp, 11 predicted proteins | sample SaaInlV_DNA_165m_FD_60375 | JGI IMG/M metagenome (GOLD analysis project Ga0066610, IMG submission 60375) | Marine microbial communities from expanding oxygen minimum zones in the Saanich Inlet - SI075_LV_DNA_165m | ecosystem: Environmental > Aquatic > Marine > Unclassified | place: British... | reverse complement strand
CACATCGGTCAGAATCTCAGAGAGGAAATACCAAGACCCCACCCCCTGACTGATCAGATTGGTATGTTTTCCTATCCATCCTAAGCCCGCTTGTTGAGCTAAGGGTTTTTCGAGAATGGGGCCTGTGTCCACATAAATTCGGGTCTTACATCCCATAAACGTCTGCTGAATTTTTTCCTCCACCTTGCGCAAACGTGGCGTAACAATATCGTGATAATCTTTGTTCAAAGCATAGATAGAGATATCCCCAATATCTCGATGCTCGACATAACTCATATCCTTTTCTCTGCTGTAGTAGTTAGTACGAAAACATAGAATACTTTTCACTCCTTCCAACACGAGATCAGGGTTTTTCCGTTTCTCTTCACCACGCCGGATATAAGCCATTTCACCTTCATAGTCGGCATCCAACCATTCCCCAAACCTCTCACCTGCCGGGCCGACTTCAGGGCTTGCTACCCCAAAGCCATCAAAACCCAAACTTTTAGAAAAAGATTCTAGGCACTCCAGTTTCTCTTTATTTGCTACAGGGATCATAAGCCTAAGGAAGTTGATTCAATTTCGAGAGTCTGATACTCTCGAATGTATAAACAGATATTTTCACCACAATATTCTTGTTAAGCTATCAAGAACCACGAGGCTCTCGAACGGGAAGGTCCACATAATGAATAAAACGGGTTACGCATCAGATCCATTTTATCTTCTCCATGAAACGGAACCGCATCCCGAAAACCCCGGTCGGTTGACAGCCATTCAGAATAGGCTGGAATCTTCCGAATTTTACAACAACCTCACTCCAATACAACCCCGCAAGGCCACCGTCGATGAAATAGCAAACATTCACGATCTGGGCTATATAGCTAGCGTAGAGCAAAATTGCGCCGACCATAATCGTAATTTGGATGCCGACACCGTCATCTCGCAAGACTCTTATAACGCCGCACTTTTGAGTGCTGGTGCGGGGATGACGGCTATCGATCAACTCGTGGATGGCAAGATCAACAATGCCTTTTGCGCGGTGCGCCCCCCCGGTCATCATGCCGAACAGGACCGTGCGATGGGTTTCTGCCTATTCAATAATGTTGCCATCGCCGCCCGTTACGCACAAAAAATAAAAGCTTTAAATAAAATTTTTATTTTCGATTGGGATGTTCATCATGGCAATGGAACTCAACACTCGTTCTATAATGACCCCTCCGTATATTATGCCAGTGCCCATCAGCACCCTTTTTACCCAGGGTCTGGCGCAGAGGAGGAAACAGGGACGGGAGAGGGGCTGGGCACGACATTAAACCTCCCCATGGATGCCTATTCCGATGATGAAGACTATATTGCGGCAGTAGAAAACAGACTGATCTCAGAAATTCAACGATACAATCCGGACTTGATCATTATTTCCGCCGGATTTGACGCGCATAAAAATGACCCTCTGGCACAAATTCAGCTGACCACCGAATGTTTTGGAAAAATGACCGAATTGTTGATGCAGGTTGCGCAAGATGTTTGCTCTGGACGCATACTTTCCATGCTTGAGGGAGGCTATGACTATAATGCCTTGAGCGACTCGGTCCAGCTTCATATGCAGACTTTATTAACCTTCAATCCTAAGAGCTGACCCATGCTTCAACAACATATTCGCAATTTTACGGACAAGGTAATCGAGGCACTCAATGTAGGGTCTATGGAAATGATCAACCTGCATCAAGATGCACTGACACCTGACTTCGTTTTGCTCGGCATCTTGGCCATGGAAGAATCCATAATTCCAGAGATCCTTGAAACGGCTTACCCCCACGATCTGGAACTGGCTCAAAAAATCATTGAACAAATTTATTTGCTGCAAAAAGACGAGCCCAAAATTCATGGTGCCCCCATCGGGCATATTCAAGTTCCACAGGAAACCGAAGCGCTATTCAAAGGAGCGCAAGAGCAAGCTAAAATTCTGGGAGACAAATTCATTGGCCTAGAAGCGACGCTTCTCGCTCTCTTTGACCCAAGCCTAGGCAGAATACCCACCTTGCTTGAAGAAATGGGCCTGACCTACGATAAGGTAAAGAGCGAAGTCGATGCACTGCGTGGAGGCCGAACCATCGCGGATAAAGATACTGAAGGAAAATCAGACATTTTGGAGCAATACACAACAGACCTCACTGACCTGGCCCGTAAAGGAGCTTTGGACCCTGTCATCGGGCGTGAAAAAGAAATCAATCGCATCATTCAGATTCTTTCTAGGAGGAGAAAAAATAACCCCGTGATTATCGGCGAGCCGGGGGTGGGGAAAACGGTACTCGTAGAACGTCTAGCGCAAAGAATCGTTAACTCTGAAGTTCCTGAGACGCTGATCGGCAAACGGGTCAAAGTATTGGAGATGTCAGAAATCATTGCTGGTGCCAAAATGCGTGGAGAATTTGAAGAACGCATGAAGGCGGTGAAAGACGAGATCATCGCCGCTCAGGGCAACATCATTTTATTTATTGATGAGCTTCATACCATTGTCAGTGCCGGAGCGGGAGCGGGCGGTGTCGATGCTTCAAACATGCTCAAGGCCGCTCTTTCTAAAGGGCAGTTGCAATGCATAGGGGCCACCACTTTAGATGAATACAAATCACATATTGAGGAAGACAAAGCTCTGTCGCGTCGGTTTCAGCCTGTTTTAGTGCAAGAACCTTCTGTTGAGGGCACCATTAAAATTCTCGATGGGTTAAAATCTCGATACGAAAAACATCATTCAATCGTTTATCAGGAAGAGGCTTTGACCACAGCCGCAAAATTTTCTGAAAAACATATCTCCGACCGGGCTTTGCCTGATAAGGCAGTAGATTTATTGGACGAGGCCGGCGCTCAGAAGCATCTGGCCCTGATCAATGTCCCCACCCATATCAGAGAGCTGGAGAACGAAAAAAACCGCCTCAATCTCAAGCAGAAAGAAGAGTTTCAGCATCAAAAATTCCAGTCTGTCGCGTCCCTGCGTCAGGAAATCCTAACCCTTGACGAAAAGCTAGAAAAAGAACGTAGCGAATGGAAAAAAACGCTCTCGACAATGGATAATAATGTTACCGCTGAAGATATCGCCAACGTCGTGGCAGAATGGACAGGAATTCCGGTAAATAAAATTCAAGAAACAGAGCAAGACAAATTGACTCATATGGAAGACAATCTTCATAAAAGAGTCGTTGGTCAAGACAACGCCATCATCGCAGTCAGCAATGCCATCCGTAGAAACCGAGCCGGCCTCAAAGAAAAAGACAAACCCATCGGGTCGTTTCTCATGCTCGGCCCCACCGGAGTGGGAAAAACAGAGCTGGCAAAAGCGTTGGCAGAATTTCTGCTTGATGACGAAAACAGACTGATTCGACTCGATATGTCGGAATACATGGAAAAACATTCCGTCTCAAAAATTATTGGCTCCCCACCGGGCTATGTGGGCTATGACGAAGGCGGTCAACTGACCGAAAAAGTTCGCAGACACCCGTACTCGGTCATCCTGTTGGACGAATTGGAAAAAGCACACCCGGATGTTTTCAACATCCTTCTGCAACTGTTGGATGACGGCAGGTTGACCGATGCACATGGGCGCGTCACCAGTTTTAAAAATGCGATCATTATTGGCACATCTAACATTGGCTCGAAATCCATTTCTGAAACCAACAAAGGAATTGGTTTCGCCAAAAAAGAAGTCAGCAAACAATATTCGGCCATTAAAAGCATGGTGCTGAATGAAGCCAAAAAACTGTTCAAACCCGAATTTCTCAACCGCTTGGATGACCTGATTGTCTTCCACTCTTTAACCCAAGAAAATATTCGCGCTATTGCCGATTTGATGATTCAAAATCTCAACAAACGCCTGCACGATAAAAATCTTTCCATGAATGTCACACCCCAGGCCATCGACAAACTTTCTGAAGACGGTTATAGCGAAATTTATGGGGCTCGACCTTTAAAGCGTTTGATTGAGAGTGAGCTGGAAAACCCTATCTCTATGAAAATTCTGACCGGGGAGTTTAAGTTTGGCGATCAGATTAACGTGAATCTCAAAAAAGGGGAATTTCATTTCTCCAGCAACAAATGAAACCGGAAGACCTCTCGCCCGATTATGTTGCCCCCGAAAAAAAAATAATCATCATGGCTTTGATGGTGGCTTTAGGAGTGATATTACATCGCCTTGAAGCCTTGCTCCCATTGCCCACCCCTTGGGTCAAGCTTGGTTTGGCCAATCTCATGACCCTTCTGGCTCTCGTTTATTTGGGAGTTCGAGAGGCTTTTATCGTAACATTGCTCCGGGTCATACTGGGTTCTATTCTTGCGGGAACCTTTTTTGGGCCCACTTTTTTTCTCAGTCTCGCAGGCGGTCTGGGCAGCACCGCAGTGATGGGTGTGATTTATCATGGCGGCAAAGGTCCTTTCAGCCTCATTGGCATTAGCGTCTGCGGAGCCTATGCCCACACCTTTATCAACGCAACCTGTGTATATATTTTCCTTATTAAACAAACCACATTTTTCGTTTTGCTTCCCTTTTTTTTCTCACTGGCTCTTTTGACAGGAGTTTTAACCGGGATAGCGGGTAATCATTTATCTCGACAAATGAGGAATTCACTCAAGGAAATATAGTTGAATCCCGTTAAATTTATTTTAGACTTTGGATCGTTCTTGTTCTAAACTCTATTGAATGTAAATAATTAATAAAGGTTTCCAATGAGCAATCAGTCCGATCCAGACAGCAAGCTAGCCTTATTAACAGAATTCTGGGATTTCCTTAAAACCCGGAAGAAATGGTGGTTAGGGCCTATTGTCTTTATCATGTTATTGATGAGCTTGTTGATAGTTCTGACAGAGGGCAGTGCCGTTGCTCCGTTCATATACACCCTATTCTAAACATTATCTTGCTTAAACTTTCTATCGTCATTCCAATTTATAATGAACGCGATTCACTTCGGACTGTAGTATCCAAAGTGGAAGCGGTCGATTATGATAAAGAGATCATCCTCATCGATGATTATTCGACCGATGGAACACGAGATGTGTTGAAGGAATACGAAGGTCGGGAAAATTTTCAGGTTCTCTACCACGATTACAACCAAGGTAAAGGCGCCGCATTGCGAACGGGTTTTTCCAAAACCCAAGGCGAAGTCATCATCATTCAAGATGCTGACCTCGAATACAATCCCATAGACTATGGAATTTTATTGGAACCCATTCTTGACGGGCGAGCCGATGTCGTTTATGGATCTCGTTTCCTAGGGGGAACGCATCGGGTCTTGTTCTTCTGGCATTATCTCGGAAATAAATTCCTGACCACGTTGTCCAATATGTTCACCAACCTGAATTTGACCGACATGGAAACGGGATACAAAGTCTTCACCAAAAGGGTGAACAACTCGCTGACCTTCACCTGTGACCGCTTTGGCTTTGAACCCGAATTCACCGCCAAGGTCGCTAAAAACAAATTCAAGGTCTATGAAGTCCCCATTTCATACAGTGGCAGAGACTATTCAGAGGGAAAAAAAATCACTTGGAAAGATGGCTTTGCCGCAATTTGGTATATCATCAAGTTCCGATTTTCAGACTGATCGCTCAATCTTCGCTCTCGCCACAATGCGGACAGACAACATCTTCTACCAAAACCTCCATTTTGCAGGCAAAACAAACCAAAACCTTTTCTCGTTCTTCCAATAACTGACTCGCTCGCTCAGAATCTTCTCTCAATGTCCAGAGTCGAACCTTTGTCAGGTCGGCTACTGGAGCGGGTGCGGCATGAAAAGATATATTTTCGAGTTGGCAGGGAATGCCTTCGCTTTCCAGAAAGCCTCGCATGATATGAGCTTTGGCCTCGTCTAAAACCGTGCAGAGCACCACGATATCCGGAGCCTCTTCCTGCCCAATCCATGCCACCAGTTGCCCGTTACAGTCTGGGCAGAAGGAGTGCGTGTCGGAAAACCTTTCATCACAACGCTGACATAATTGCATGGTTTTATTTTCTAATATTTTAGACGGCGTATGGACATTGCCTACATTTGCTATAATTTCGAGGCAAACACTAATCGTTCAGGCTGAAATATGATGCCCTTGGTTCATGTATCTGAAAACCATTTCAAATTAAGAAAAAAAGACCGCGTCATAGGTTGCTATCTCTATGACAAATTCGATGAAGCCATTGCCCGAATTGATGCCGTGCTGGCAGACAGCAAAACTTATCACTGTTATTATTTGATCATAAATTTGGGAGGTTATCTACAAGTGCAAGGCAAGACCGTGATTCTCCCTGTTGAAATCCGTACCGTAATAGATTTAGGGAAAGTATCCACTGAGTGGAGAAAAGAATCTATGGCCGAGGCACCCACAGTCACCCATGTCCTGAACATGACAACCGTCGAAGAAGAATTAATACGCGACTATTATGGTCTACCCTCTGCCAGACCCGCCCTCTCAGGCCACCTCAAAAAATGACTGCGGGTCACGTTTAATACCGCTCCAACAAACGATGAATGGCCTCATGCATATCCTTCACTGTAATGTCTTCAAGGCAATACGGTTTCTGTAACGGAGAAGGCTTGCACTCCTTAAAAAACCTCTGCCTGCAGGGTGAGCACGTATAGTTCTTGCTCACCACCTCGTGTTTTTCTACTGGCATATAAGGGCCTGTCGAATCAGGGCTACCCGGCCCAAAAATTCCTAAAACCGGAACCCCGACCATTGCCGCAAGGTGCATCATTCCACTGTCATTACCAATGAACAATCGGCTTTTGCCCAGCAACCCCGCTAAAACTCTCAAGTTCACGGAAGGAACGACTTTGATCGTTCCAGGTTGACAGGAATTTCTAATTCGATCTAACAACTCCGATTCTTTTTCTGTACCAATGAGAACAACTCGTCTCTCATCCTCTTTATTCAGCTTCTGGCACAATATTCCAAATCTTTCCGCATGCCAACCTCTCTCCACCTTTGAGGTTCCCGGGTGCAAGATTAAAAACTCCTCGTCTTCATCCAAGCCCATTTCGCGCATGACCTCTCGAGTTGTCGCATCCCCTTCCTGCGCAATCAACCTAGAAAATTTACGGTCTGGCACATCCAGTTTTAAGGCCGAAAGAATTTTAAAAAAATATTCAACGCGATACTGTGTTTTTTTTAGATGAGACGTCGTCTTAACAGGGTGAGTGAGAAAAATATCTCTTGCATCGGTGGCATAGCCCAATCGATATTTCACCCCCGTTAAGCTTAAGAGAAATGCAGAACCAAATGAATTTGGAAACACCACCCCAACATCAAAATTGAATTTTTTTAGGTTTCTTGAAAATTGCACCTTTTGCCAGAACCCGTTGTCCGACCCAGAGGGCAAAGTCAAAACCGTGTCGATGGCTGGGTGACCCAGGAGTAGTTCGTCGGATGGAGATTTAACAACCACCGAAATGCGGGCCACCGGGTAAGCACGGCGCAAAGATTGGATAACGGGAAGTGTCAATACCACATCGCCAACCCAATTGGGCATCCACAACAAAAAACTCTGGATCTCCTGACTGTAAAGGGGGCGCGTTGTATCCATAACCCAAGCCTAAAGGTTAGTAATGACTGAGAAGATTAAAACGAGTTTAATTGGCAAGCCTTTGAATTCGGGCACCCAGGCTGGAAAGCTTCTTTTCCATGCCCACATATCCACGATCGATATGATACACACGAGAAATGACAGACTGTCCTTTTGCCGCTAAGGCCGCCAAAACAAGTGAAGCACTGGCCCGAAGATCGGTCGCCATTAAAGGAGCTCCTGAAAGTCCTTCGATTCCATTGATGACCGCCGTATGTCCATCGAGTGTGATGTCAGCTCCCATCCTTTTTAATTCCGCAACATGCATAAACCGATTCTCAAATACGGTCTCCATAATAATACTCTGTCCGCGTGCTAAAGTCATCAATGCCATGAATTGTGCCTGAATATCCGTTGGAAAAGCTGGATACGGATTGGTCTTGGCATTCACCGCAAGCAGGGGACGTCTGCCCTGAACGCGAATTGAAGTTTCTTTCACGTCCACATCCACTTGAGCCTCCTGAAGTTTCAATATAACCGGCTCCAGATGTTGTGGGATGCAATTCTCAACCAATACATCTCCGCGAGTAATGGCCGCCGCGATCATGTAAGTGCCGGCTTCAATGCGGTCGGGGAAGATGCGACACTCAATCGGTTGCAAGGAAGCAACTCCTTGAATGGTGATCATGTCGGTGCCTTGCCCTTTAATTTTCGCCCCGGCTTGGCTGAGAACATCTGCCAGAAAAACCACTTCTGGTTCCTTGGCCGCATTTTCCAGAACCGTTTCCCCTTCTGCAAGACATGCCGCCATCATCAGGTTCGCCGTACCTGTCACCGATACCGTATCAAAATAAAACTGAATGCCTTTAAGACAATCAGCGGTTCCGTGGACATAACCATGATCTAACCAGATCTTTGCTCCCATGGCTTCCAATCCTTTAATATGAAAGTCAATCGGTCGCGCCCCAATCGCACACCCACCCGGAAGGGAAACCCGCGCTCGGCCTAACTTGGCCAATAGAGGCCCCAAAACCAGACAGGATGCTCGCATGGTTGAGACTAAATCATAAGGTGCTTCTGGATTATTTGCCGAAGACGTGTCTAAAATAATTTTTTCATCTTCATAACTCGCCACTTCCGCACCAAGGTCTTGCAAGAGCCTGATCATGGTTTTCACATCGCGAACGTTTGGAACCCCTTCGATGATATTTCGTCCCCGCGTTAGAAGTGTCGCCGCTAGAATAGGAAGGACCGCATTTTTAGCCCCACTCACTTTTACCGTTCCTTCTAAAGGCCGCCCACCCTCGATAACAATTTTATCCATTTGAAGTCCTTTTGCGAGCCAGCACCACTCTGTCATAGCCTGAATAGTCCTGCACCACTTGAATATCTTGATAAGCCGAATCTCTTTTCATGAAATCGACCACAGACTCGGCCTGTGTATGACCTATCTCTAAAACTAATAAACCATTATCCGTCAAATTTTCCCATGCCTTCGGCACAATAAAGCGATAATAATCCAAACCATCTCTACCACCATCTAGAGCTTGTGCCGGTTCGTATTGATAGACCTCCGGCATGCACTGAGGCAGGTCTGCCGATTCAATATAAGGAGGGTTGGAAACGATGAGGTGATACGGCCCTTGCCAATCTACCGTCATCAGATCACCCGAGACAAAAGAAACTTGATGTGTCACAGCATGACGTAAAATATTTTTTCTAGCGACTTGTAACGCTTCGACAGACTGTTCAATAGCCGTGACTTGGCTCTGTGGAATTTCTTTTGCCAAGATGATGGAAAGTATTCCCGACCCGGTTCCTAAGTCTAGAATTCGCATCGGGACCGGTGTTTTTCCTAACACTTTCAAGCATTGCTCTATCAGGATTTCTGTTTCAGGGCGGGGGGTTAAAACTTTTTCACTCACTTCGAATTCGAGCGACCAGAATTCCTGAACACCGAGAATATGAGAAACCGGTTCGCGTAAGACCCTTCGCTGAATTCGATGCGCAAGCATCTCTATTTCAGCTTTACTCAAAATGCGCTCGGGGTGCGTCAGCAACGCTGTTCTGGAAATATTAAGCCCCTCTGCAATCAATATCTCCGCATCCAATCTTGGAGAAGAGACTCCTGCCTGCAAAAACTTTTCGCAGGCTTCCGTCAAAAAATTATGCAACGTTTCATCTTGAAAACAATTCCGTTTTGAGTCTTCAAGAATCTCCACCCTATTCCCCTTTCAGAGCTTGGGTCTGGAAATGAAGCGTTAGAGCATCGATGATCTCATCGAGATCCCCTTCCATCACAAAAGATAGTTTATGCAGGGTTAAGCCAATCCGGTGGTCTGTGATTCTCTCTTGCGGGTAGTTATAGGTGCGAATGCGACCGCTACGATCTCCGGAGCCAACCTGTTGCTTGCGTTCACTGGCCATCGAATCATGCTGTTTTTGTTGTTCCGCATCATACAACCGAGCTCTTAAAACTTTCATGGCTTTTTCCCGGTTCTTATGTTGCGATTTTTCATCCTGACAAGTCACAATCATCCCGGTCGGAACATAAGTCAAGCGAACCGCTGAATCGGTGGTGTTAACACTCTGCCCACCTGGGCCGGAAGAGCGGTAAACATCTATCTTAACATCTGCCGGGTTGATTTTAATATCCACATCCTCCACCTCCGGCATCACCGCAACGGTTACAGCAGACGTGTGAATGCGCCCCTGACTTTCTGTATCTGGAACCCGTTGCACACGATGTGTACCGCCTTCATATTTCAGTTTGCTATAAACCTTTTTGCCTGAAATATTAAAAATGACTTCCTTGAAGCCACCCTTGCCTGTCAGATTAGAACTCAAAATTTCCATTTTCCATTTTTTCTCTTCCGCATACCGCGAATACATACGAAACAGGTCTGTCGAAAAAAGGGCGGCCTCTTCGCCACCGGTACCAGCGCGAATCTCTACGATAACATTTCGTTCATCGCGAGGGTCGTTAGGAATTAAGAGCAGTTTTAAATCCGTTTCAGCTTTCTCTGCCTTAGCTTGCAGATCAACAATATCTTCCTCGGTCATTTCGACCAAGTCGGGATCGGTTTCCTCAAGCAGGATTTTTTTATTCTCTTCTAATTGCTGGGTGATTTTCTGCAGGTCATGAAACCGGCTAACGACAGGAGCCAACTCAGACTGCTCGCGCGCATATTTTTTGAACTCGGACTGCTGAGAAATTATCTTAGGATCGCTAAGAAATTGGTTGAGGTCGTCATAACGCTTCTCAACCGATTTCAGCTTATCAAACATGGATGGTTTGGTTTCTTATAAAGCCCTGGAGGATCCAGGGCAAGAAAAAAGAGGGTGAACGCGCTTATTGAGGGCCGCTTGCTTCGGGTGTACTCGCAGGCATTGCTTTGGCATATTTGCGCTTGAATTTTTCGATACGACCTGCAGTATCCATGAGTTTCTGCTTACCCGTAAAAAACGGATGACATTGAGAGCAGATCTCTACATGAAGATCTTTCAGGGTTGTATGGGTTTGCACTTCGCTTCCGCACGCGCAACGTACCGTTGTTTCATAGTATTCAGGATGCAGTCCTTCTTTCATTGGGTCACCATTAAGAGTTCATTGCCGCTAAAAATTCGGCGTTGGTATTTGTTTCTTTAATTTTTTGTAATAGGAGGTCCATCGTATCATGGATGCCCATAGGGAGCAAAACTTTTCTCAATAGCCACACGCGCTGAAGGTCTTCTTCTGGGAGCAATAGCTCTTCCTTACGCGTACCCGACTTGTTGATATCGATAGAGGGGAAGGTTCTCTTCTCTGCCAATTTACGGTCGAGAACAACTTCCAAGTTACCCGTTCCTTTAAATTCTTCAAAAATAACATCGTCCATGCGGCTTCCCGTATCGATGAGCGCCGTAGCAAGAATGGTCAAGCTACCCCCTTCTTCCAAATTTCTAGCCGCACCAAAAAATCGTTTGGGTCTTTGCAGAGCATTCGAATCGACACCACCCGACAAAACCTTACCACTAGGAGGTACGATTGCATTATAAGCTCTGGCCAGACGCGTGATGCTGTCCAAAAGAATCACCACATCGCGTTTATGCTCCACCAAACGCTTGGCTTTTTCGATCACCATTTCCGCAACCTGCACATGTCTTTGCGCGGGCTCGTCGAAGGTTGAGCTGATGACTTCACCGCGAACCGATCGTTCCATATAGGTCACTTCTTCAGGACGCT
>Ga0066610_10001946_pt1 | contig 11766 bp, 13 predicted proteins | sample SaaInlV_DNA_165m_FD_60375 | JGI IMG/M metagenome (GOLD analysis project Ga0066610, IMG submission 60375) | Marine microbial communities from expanding oxygen minimum zones in the Saanich Inlet - SI075_LV_DNA_165m | ecosystem: Environmental > Aquatic > Marine > Unclassified | place: British... | reverse complement strand
TGAAATACTTAGCACCACCTCACAAAAAACACCTAACTATAGCAGGCTCACTCATTGTAAATTCTCCAACAGGTTATTTATGTATCCTAATATTTAAGCAAATTATGGTATATTGGTTAAGGTGATATTTACAGATAAAACTAATAAAATACTAACAATTACAGATGATTAACTATGAAACTGCTGATTACCTTAACTAGTCTTTCCGTTCTATTTCTAGCATGGTCCATTCTTAGGTTGCTGGATTCCAGCGACTGCTTAGAAAGCAATAATATTCAGAACGTAGTGTATGCGGAAAAAAAATTAGTAGAAACTTACTCTCAATGTAGCCACACCAGAATCTATGGATTTAAGACCATTCCCCCAGAATCCTTAGAACTAGTAAAACACGTTAGTCGCACCCTTGATGAGTTCGAGCATATTTATCTATCCACACTTTCTCAAATTGATGTGCTTCCGCAAACACTGATTATTTATAAAAATCTAAACAGCTATACTAATTTTTCAGATGAATATATCCATCTCTCCAGTGATTTCTTAACAGATCACAACTCACTTTTTTCAACCATATTAAAAGCGCGAATCATTCGTAACAATCCTGACTTGGCTTTTAACAAAGATATATTGAGCCTCACTTCTCAATTTTACAGATACCTTATTAAAGATCCACTTTTGAAAAAAGATATCAGCCTAAAGGCAAACATAGTTATCAAATACTATATACAGCTGAGTGCTAATGATAAAATCCACTTTATTAAACAAATGAATGCATTTGTTTCACCAAACTCGGGTGTGTATCTTTTTTCAGAAAACTATAACGAACAGAATATTAAAAGTATAAAAAATGAAATGGAACGATTTTTAACCGCCGTTTATAACGGTCAACTGACCCAAAGTAAAAAACAAAAATTGTACAGTAGTGTATTTAACCTCACTGCCCACTTGAAGCCTCACAAGTCAGCTGCAATCATTAGGACATTAAATCAAAAACAATTAAAAATAGCTACGAATAATAAACTTAAAAGTGAACACTTAATATATTTAAATTGTATGCCCCCAAGTTTAAACGATATTTTAAAACTAAAGCCTATTCATTTAAAGCCCTACTGGATAAAAAACTGTGGAGAAAAAGCCTTTCAAAAAGATTTTGACTTACTAACTCGCAGACCAGAACTTTTTTTAAAAAAATATAGCCAGCTAAAATTTATTAAATTTCATATTCCATCTATTATTATCGCCAATAGGTATTACAAACTTAATTTAGATACACCTTTAAGCTCTGTTAAATTTGGCCAACAATTAAAATGGGTTTCCTTTAAAGAAGATCAGGAACACCTGGCTCAAATACCTATCGCAAATATTGAGGCCATTACACACTTCCGTGGAATTTAGCTGAAATATTATTGCTACTTACATATACTTTTGTAATAAATGGCCGTTTACTCATATTAGTTAAACCTAAGAACTTGAGTATTTTTTCATAAGCACTAATGCCCAAACTACACGATGCATCTGAGTCTAAGTTACTATAAAATGCTTTTACAAATGTAATTTTTAATTCAAGAATTAAGATGTCCAAAAATTATACTGAACTTTATACTCTTTCCCATATTGATTAATGATAATTTCACAACCACCAAAGTCCGTGTTTTCAGTCGCTATAATTTTTATCCAGTAATTCATAGTTTGAGTATTAACTTTATGAATATTTATAGACTCCAACTTACATTTAGATATGTTTTCAGAGTCAAAGGAAACCTTTGGTGACTTTCCCCAACTTAATTCGGCATCAATAATAAGTATTTCTCCAGAACCATCACTTAAAAAGTCCGCACTTGTTGTTTCCGCAGATACTTTTACAAAGCCAAAGTCTGCACCTTCTTGTACTTTAGTTGCCCATGTATTTGAAAAATACAAAAACGATAGTATAATAAATAGCACTTTCATACTGTCCTCCCCCTCATTTGAATATTTGAAATATCTCGATTGTTATTTTTATACAAGATCTTGTGAGGCAACGCCTCGAGTTATCAAAAACAAATCTCTAATATAAAAACTTTCCTGTAGAATCAGTGCTTACTCACAAAGAAAACACCTAAATTCAGATTAAATCACATTGCTGCAAACACTATTTGTTTCCTTTGACCATCATATAAAAAAAACACCAATTTGAAGTTTCCTGACAAGAGTCAGTTATTACAAGTTCTATTACTGAGCTACATTATCATCATTCACAAACAATTGGTTGGGCTCGTAATGCATAGCTTCGTCTTCGGACATCTGTGCATAACAGGCTATTATTACTTTATCGCCTTTTTGTACGTGTCTGGCTGCTGCTCCATTTAGGCAAATTTCTTTGTCTCCACCGTAGATGACATATGTTGTAAAGCGTGAGCCGCTATTACAGTTATATATGTCCACTTGTTCATACTGTCTTAATTGGGCCATATCACATAGTTTTGGATCTATGGAAATTGACCCCTCGTAAGTTAAATCAGCGTCGGTTACAGTGGCACGGTGAATTTTTGATTTTAAAAGTGTTAGGTTCATTTTATTTTCCTTTTCTCTAGTTCAATTATTAAATTTAAAATTTTTTAGTTATTTACACGTTATTCATTAGGGCTAAATATAGGCCTTTTAAAACTAAGTCAGGTTCAATTTTATCAAAAACATTTTCCTGTTGAAACAAAGAAGCAAATCCACCTGTTGCAATAATCTTAGGTGCTTCCCCAGAAAATTCTTTGTGTTTAATCTGCTCAACGATTTCCTTTACCATCCCTAAATTTCCATAATACAAGCCTGACTGGATACTTTCCACTGTAGAGCGTCCAACCACAGAATCTGGATTAATAATTTCAACTGAAGGCAGTCGAGATGTTTTAGTTTCCAAGGCCTGCATGGAAATCTTAAGTCCAGCGTGAATAACACCACCAAGGTATTCTTTGTGCTTTGTTACTGCGCAAAAGGTTGTAGCTGTACCAAAATCTATCACAATTAGATTCTCATTAGGATATAAGTGGGATGCCGATATGGCATTGGCAATTCTGTCAGCCCCTACTTCTAATGGGTTTCTATATTTTATTTTTAATCCTGTTTTAACACCCGCCTGTAATATAAAAGGAGATTTGCTAAAGTACTTTAGACAACTATTTCTAAGAGAGTGAATCACTTCTGGAACCACGGAACAAATGGATATTTGGTGAATTTGTTCCGGTTCGATATTATTCTCTCTTAAAACTGATCTAAGAAATAAACCATACTCATCAGATGTTGATCCCGTTTTAGAGTTTTTTCTAAAGTGTAGCTTTATTTGATCATCTTCAAAAACTCCACCAAAAATTTGTGAGTTTCCAACATCTAAACATAAAATCATTTTACTACCTCTCTTAAATTTATATTATCTATTAACCTTACATTATTCATTTTAACCGCACCGTATCTGCGACTATTGCGATCTTCAATATAATCCACTTCAAATCCCTTATTTTCCAGTCTCAATTTTGTATCTTTTGGATCACTGTGTAATTTGAGCTCTGTATAAAACTGTGGAGCTAAAATTTTATGTTTAGCCGTAAGCAAAGCATTACGCGAGCTTAAGGCCAAACCATCTTTTTCTCTCACCGTTGGTACAGCTACAATTTTTGTTTTCATAAAAAATACAGATACCATCTCCCTAATGAGTGTGAGCTGTTGATAATCTTTTTCGCCAAAATAAGCTCTTTTAGATTCCGCAATATTTAACAATTTCATTACAACAGTTAAAACACCATCGAAATGTCCTGGACGGTTTTTGCCACAAAGCTCCTTACTAAAACTATTTTCACTCAATCTAAAGTTATAATCGTCCTTATAAAGAACATCATAGCTTGGTACAAGTAGATATATATCTGAAGAGAAAGTTTCCTCCAACAAAAGCATATCTTTATCTAGATTTGACGGATATTTATCTAAATCATTTTTATCGTTAAACTGTGTTGGGTTTACAAATATACTCACTAAGGTTATTTGATTTTCTTCTTGCGACTTTTTGATTAAAGATAAGTGTCCCTTGTGTAAAGCTCCCATAGTTGGCACAAAACCAATGCTCCTATTCACATCAAAGCTATTTCTTATTTCTATCCATTGCTGAATATTTACTTTTTTTACCATACTCTCACTCATAACTTTCATTTATTGAGGGAAAGTCCCCCTGTTTTACTTCTTTATTATACTCGTTAAGAGCTCCTAAAATTAAACTATGACCTTCTAAATATTTTTTTAAAAACTTAGGTTTAAACTCATTATCCACACCCAACATATCGTGCAATACTAAGACCTGACCATCTGTGCTTGGCCCAGCACCAATACCAATAGTTGGAATGGACAGCTCTTTGCCAATAACTTCTGAAACCCGATTTGGTACAGCCTCTAACACTAAGGAAAAACACCCGGCCTGCTCTAACTGTTTTGCCCCAGAGACAATCGCCGATGCGGAATCTTCTGTTTTTCCCTGAACCTTAAAGCCACCCAGTTGATGAATAAATTGTGGTGTTAACCCCAGGTGTCCCATCACTGGAATCCCCGATTGAACCACATGCTCAACAATTTCAATATTTCCTGCAGCGCCTTCTAGCTTTATGGCATGAGCCCCTGCTTTCATTACTTTTTCTATGGCATTCATATTTTCTGTTAAAGACTTCCTATAAGATAGAAAAGGCATATCACCAATGATAAACTTGTTTCCCACAGACTTAGCCACAGCTGAAATGTGCATGGCCATTGTGTCCACAGATACATTCACTGTGGAATTTTCTCCATACATGACCATTGCTAAACTATCACCCACAAGAACACAGTCCATATCAGATTCTGCAATTATTTTTGCCGACCAGTTGTCATAACAGGTAATCATACTTATCTTCTGCTTTTCATTTTTCATTTTTTGAAAATCTAAAACATTCATTCTAATTAGTTTCCTTTGCTATATGTGCTTGATTAATCTGTTCATAAACTTGAAACATGGAGGTATACAGTTGAGCTAAACCAACTTTTTCTAATGCCTGTGTGTGCTTTTCTATGGTCGCAAGATCCTGACGTATAAAGGGACCGGTTAAGGTGCCTTTTGAATCTAATAAGTTATTCCTAAACACACGTTGCTTATACTCAGCCAACACATCCGGAGAAAGCTTCAAGCTACTTACGAACTCCTTCTCCACCGTAGCCCATAAAATATTAGTAAAATTTCCACCTACCACACAGAGCGCGTGATAAAGAGCTTTCTTATTACTTTCCAAATAGTGAAATGGGTTAGAAAGCAGAGGGAATATTTTAGATAAACCAATTTCGTTCTCATTGACCTTACTGTCAAAAATAAAGGGTATTTTCTCGTAATCTTTTAAGTCATATAGCTCATAACTAAAACTCATAAGCGGATGTGCGCCAATAATCTCACTATCATTTTTCTCACATAGCAGATTAGTAATACTTAAGGCTCCAGAGAAGTGCACAATAATTTTATGTTTATAGTTTTGTAGATGTTGGGAAATAAATTTTTCAATTTGATCATCAGAAATAGCCAGCAGAATATGTGAGGCCTCTTTAACGCTTGAGTTAAGCTGTTCAATGGAATGAGTGGATCGGCTCCAGGTTCTTAAAGACATGCCCTTACTTTTAAAGTAGTAAGCAAAGTGCTTTGCCAGCCGGCCCGAGCCAACTAGTAGGTAAGAAAAAGGTTCCTGTCTCACGATCAAGTCCTGGATAATCCATACGAGTTAAAAAAAGTCGCTGTTCTAAAATCAACGCTATGCTGTATTTATACGCATATATTCACTAAGAAGTAAGCCTTAATGCACAGAGATATATTCAATTCATTATGATAATAAGCAATCCAATATCGCGCTCAGTCGCAAAAAGGTACGCCGATACTTTCTGCGACCCAGTCAGTCGCAGAAAGTATCGGCGTACCTTTTTGCGACTCGGAGTCCTAATATTTATTGAGCCTAAATCCAAATACTTGTAGTAATGCTAGGGCTAGCCTACAGTTCATGAGCTAGTGGTCTTTTTGTGGAACGGAAGTAAGATCTTGGAGACATTTTAAGGAAATCCTTTAAGTCTGACATATAAATACAGGCGAAACGTTCCATTTGATGGGCAAAATAGCTTTCCTCTATCCCTGATCTGAAGGTCTCGCCCCAATATGGGTTAAAGAACTCCTGTTGCTTTCTGATCAATGGAGACACTTCTTTGTCGATTTCCGCGACCTCCAACATGAGTTCGTCAAATCTAACTTTTAATTGATCATCATTAGAACTTATAAGTTCAGCGGAAAGCCTATTTAATGCCACCTCTAATGGATGTTTTTTATCCATGAGTTGCTCAATTTTTTCTACATAAGGTTCTGCTTTTTTAAAGCCTTCAATCTCTTTTGATAGCTCCTCAACTACTAAGGCTGTTCGCCAAGCACAGTTTTTCTTTAATAGAACCACATCTCCGTAAATATGATCACCAATATACAAGGTCTCGTCCGGCAAAAGATTTAAATCTGATGTAAGGGTTGTTTCACAGCCCGCCTGATAAACTTTACCCTTTTCAATTTTTCCTGATTTGTTTTCCATTTTACCGGTTTCAGGATCTATCTCTAAAAAGTTTAACTGATCTATAAAGAAACGAGGTTTTTGTGCAAACACAATTGTAAATTCAAACAGCTCTTGCCAGTTACTACAATGAGTTAGAAAAGGATTAATGGTGTAGTCTAATAATTTTTTTGTATAGTAGAACTCTGAATTAGTTAGTAAAAAAATCTTTTTTCCACTCTTAATATAATACTCTAGGCCTTCAACTAATTCTTTGTCTTTAATAATATACTTTTCTAAATTCTCACAGACCACGGATTTAATAGATTCGTCCCTGTGAGCCGTATCTAACACATAATTTAAATCCTCTGCAATTACAGCATAATCTGGCATTTCCTGAGGGAATTTGTGATCTTTAAGGTCCACCAATTGAGCAAATAGAGTGGCAAAAGCTATGGAGAATGTAGTGTCTATCACATCGTAATTTGGATCACTTAAATCAATATAAGTAGATCGATATATTTTTTTCTGCTTAGAAAAACTAATATTCTCCAAGCCGTGATAACTTACACGGATAGCGCCGTAACGGCTTACTTTTAATAAATTACCAAATTTTTTATCAAGCACAAGACCACGAATTGCTCGGTCGTACTGAAGTTCTAAATCTAAAATTTCTGATGGATAACCCTTAGTTTCCACAAGTTTTTCCAGCATTAGCGTATGTGCCAAACACTCAAAATTTTCACTATGATACTTCACTAAAGTGTGGTCCATATCTAGACCAATATAATTAATTTTTTGTAAATTTAGTGTACGATTAACAAATACATTTGAGTCTTGTTTCAATATCTCTCCTACTTATCAGTTTCTAAACCAATTTGGTTCCAAAGCATCATTCCGCCCTTCATATTGTAGACCTCAGTGTAACCTTGAGAAACTGCAAATTCAGAGGCCTGTGCGGATCTTGCACCACTACGGCAAATAAAAACGATAGCTTTATTTTTTGGTAAAGTATTAAGTTCATTAGGTAGTCCCCCTAATGTCATCAATTGGCTTCCTGGGATGTGCCCAAGTTCTCCATGGTACTCATCTTTCCCACGAACATCAATAATCAATAGATCTTTTTTTAATTCTAAAACCTCATCTGGCGGAACATCCTTAACTGATGGGTTATAGGGGTTAGGCATTGCATTTTTAAATTCAACAATCTGTGACATTTATCTCTCTCCATGACATATTTGATTGATTTTCGTAATATACGATCATAACTCTACACTAGTGCAATTATCAAATCAAAATTTTTTAAATAAGGTCAAGTCTATGGATACTCCACAACTCTCCGCTCAGCAAAACCAAGCCCTGGAACTCATGCTTAAAGGTGAAAATATCTTTCTCACTGGTGAAGCTGGCTCTGGTAAAAGTTATGTCATTAGAGAGTTTATGAAGAAAAAAAATAAAAAAGACTATCCAATTCTATCTAGTACCGGAATGTCAGCTGTACTCATTGGTGGACGGACCTTCCATAGCTTTTTTGGTCTAGGAATAATGGAAGGTGGATTGGAGAAAACTGTTCTGCGTGCCCTAAAAGATAAACGTGTGATTAAACGTTTACAAAAAGCTCATGGTATCATAATTGATGAAATTTCTATGCTTGACGGTACCACACTGGAAGCCGCTGAAATTATCACACAAAAAGCACGGGATTTTGAGCTACTGCCTTGGGGAGGCTTACAGATCATCGCAGTGGGTGATTTTTTACAACTACCCCCTATTAGCAAATCCTCAAGGAAAAAATGGGCTTTTCAACACCCTATTTGGAAATACTCTCGCTTACAAAATGTCATTCTAAATGAAAACCAAAGAACAAAAAATTCTGAATTTTTAGATATCCTAAGCACTGTACGTGAAGGAAAAACAAATCCTCCGGTTCAGAAGTTTCTTGATAGTAAAATCCCATCAACTGAAGATGCTATGGAAAATATGGAGGCCACATATCTCTATCCTCGACGCTTCCAAACAGATAAACATAATCAACAAAAGCTTAACGGAATAGACTCTCCACTTATTACCTCTAAGTCCATCTATCTCGGACGAGATATCTTTATTCAAAAACTTAAAAAAGCAGCTCCTGTTCCTGAAGAAATTCACCTTAAAAAAGATGCTTATATTATGATACGTAAAAATGACCCAAAAGGAAGATGGGTCAATGGGTCTACTGGCATATTAAAAGAGATTCAAGATGGTGTTCTTGTGGTAGAGCTCCTCAATGGACGTGTGGCGGAAATAGAAAAAGCAACTTTTAGCATGCTTGATGCCGAAGGTAACGAAGTAGCCTCTGTTGTTAATTTCCCAGTAACTCTGGCATATGCAACCACGATCCATAAAGCACAAGGCATGACCATTGATCGTTTAGTTGTAAATCTTAAAAATCTTTGGGAGCCTGGGCAAGCCTATGTTGCTCTTAGCCGTGTGAGAGATCCCAATCATCTTTTTATTCAAGACTGGACACCTGCCTCTATTAAAGCGGATCAACAAGTTGTAGATTTTTACAATACTATGAATGAGTTGGTTTAAAATTGTAGGTTTGTGAGTGGACAGCTTTGATTTGTGGATCTCCCATTGACACCTTTCCGTCCATGGGAAATCGGGCCTATGGCGGCCCGAGCCCACCAATTCCCCCACGTCGTGTGGGGAAATCTACTAAAAAAAAGATTCAGTTCTTCTCGGATATAAATTTATTTATAGATCTAATGGCACGATGCCATTAGATTGCGGAGCTCGAGGCGGCAAGCCTCGATTGTCAGGATGCTCAGATTTCTATTTGAGCCAAAAAACTCACAAATACTTTATCATTTCCACAGCTGTACAAACACAGGGCTTAACCTTACAGCCAGAACACAAGTAATCCACATGTGCCCAAAACAAAGGATGCACCTTAACCTCTGCAAACCCCATTGCTTTTAAATACTGAGAAGAAGAGTTCCCCGGAGATTCTAGCCAACTATGTACTACCACAGCCTTAGTGTTCCGTTTCTTGAGCTCCTCAAGTGATTTTTCTGTAAGGGCTCTACCTACCCCTTTATTCTGATAAGCAGAATGAACAAACAAACTTTTAAAATAGGCCACCGATTCCACATCTGTAGACCATTTATTCATAGATAAAAATTTAGAATCAATATTTTCAGTGAGTTTTCCCGGCAACAAAGTAATGCGAATACCAACGATTTCTTCTTTTTGGTTTAAAGCCACAAAAGAAACCATACCCATACTATCTGTACTTAGTTTTAGCATTTTTCTAAAATCACTATCCACATAGTAATTCTGCCCGATAAATTTATCCGTAAACGCCTTTAATTTATCCAAGGCAATTTCATTCATAGTGACAATTGTATAATTCATAAGCTAATAGTATAATCAGTATTCTAATTAAGGTCTAACAAAAGGGTAGATTTTGTCATTATCACATGAACAGGCAATGCTCCTCGCCATTGAGGAAGGACAAAAAGGCTGGGGGTTCGTAAGCCCAAACCCTGCTGTTGGTTGTGTTATTTTGGACTCCAGCAATAACCTTCTGTCCAAAGGCTATCACAAAAAATTTGGTGGTCCACACGCAGAAATCAATGCTCTAAATGCAATTAAAAATAAATCCCTTTTAAAAGAAGCAACTGTTTACGTAACTCTAGAGCCCTGTGCCCATGAAGGTAAGACTCCATCTTGTGCCTTAGAACTTGTTAATTACCCTATAAAAAAAATAATCTACGGCATAACAGATCCAAACCCTCTAGTCGCCGGAAAAGGTCATGAAATTCTTAGTAAAAGTAATATACAGACTCATTGCTTTTCTGATCTTTCAAATAGTGATTCTGTAAATGTCCTACTAGAAGAACTTTGTGAAACATTCTTATACAATATCAATCAAAAGAAAGCTTTTATTGCCCTTAAAGTTGCAACCAGTTTAGATGGAAAAATTGCCTTAGAAAATGGTGAAAGCCAATGGATAACCAATGAACACTCTAGGTATTATGTACATTTCCTAAGAGGTAAATACGACGCTATCATTGTCGGCCGTGGGACTCTAGAAAAAGACAACCCAAAATTAAATATTAGACATGAAAAATATGCCAATAAAGATATTAAAATTGTAATCTTAGACCCTCAAGGGAGATCAGTGAATTTTTTGCCTCAGTCTAATATAAACAAGTTACATAATAAGAATAATATTTTTATAATTTGTGACAAAAAAATATCATCCACAGACTTTAACACTATTTACTGTCCCATGGAAGGAAGCTCCTTTAACTTAGCTGCTTTACAAAAAATCCTATATGAAAACCATATATATTCAGCATTTGTTGAAGGTGGAAACTTTGTTTATTCCGAATTTCTTAAACAAAAAACCTTTAATACGCTGTATCACTTTACTGCACCAAAAATTTTAGGAGCAGGTCTTGGCTGGAGTGATTTATTAAAACTTAAGTCCTTAGATCAATCCATTTTGTTAAAAAAACAGTCCCAGATGGAATTTAAAGAAGATTCCCTCTCGACCTACGTATTAAATCTATAATTATCCAGCGGAAAGATTATTATTATTTCTGAGTTTCCCGATAAGAATTTATAGAAAATAATTAATGAGGGAACATTTATTTTGAGTAATACTGCTAAGAAAAAACAAAATAAAACAGATTATTTGGAGTTACTTGATATTCCATTTAAGAATTTTATTAAAATCGTTCATGAGAATGATCTTAAAAACGTTATCGTTAGCTTAGATCCAACCCAACCTATTTTAATAACTGATGGATCCTTAACTCAAGAAAATTTCACACTAGCTACTGAAAAAAATATTGATCACTCTATTAATGAAAATCGTTCAGATTTTTTAGATGAACTTCATTGTAGTGCAAAGTTAATTCAAAACCCTAAAGATTTTTTTAAAGACCCTGTAAAAGCTATGTTTGACTCACATTCTAGCAAACAAGGCTCTGAATCCGAGCTTATATATAACCAAACATTCAACCAATCTAATATGAAACGATCAATGGCTAATGGAGTGGAAGCAGTGTTAACTCAAGCTCATTTTCCAAAATCAACAATTCGTATAGCTGTGAGTGTGCTAGATGAACTTTTTACTAACGCTATTTACAATGCTCCTTATATGGACGATGAAAATTTAAGTAGCGGGGCTGAGAGATCCATCAATAATATAATTCTTCCT
>Ga0066610_10001937_pt1 | contig 11817 bp, 13 predicted proteins | sample SaaInlV_DNA_165m_FD_60375 | JGI IMG/M metagenome (GOLD analysis project Ga0066610, IMG submission 60375) | Marine microbial communities from expanding oxygen minimum zones in the Saanich Inlet - SI075_LV_DNA_165m | ecosystem: Environmental > Aquatic > Marine > Unclassified | place: British... | reverse complement strand
ATGCCGAGTGGCACAAGCGGGGCCAGATAGGTCAACCCGACAAGGATGATATTAAAATTATAGTTTCTAACCAGACAGACTATAAAAACCAATGTATAAACGGCGAAATTGATTTTTATCTGTAATAGGGCATCCATCGTTTCAATCGCTCTCTATTTTAATTTGCTATTCTAATATATTAAGAGAAATGGCTTTCACGGCTCTAATAATGCACCTTTTTATCGTGCGATGGGTGCCTAAGTTCTTTAATTCTTGATGCTTGCCATATTTGGGCAACGCTATCTTTAAATCTAATTTCTGGTATAATATTGTTTTTTAGTACAGTTTTATTATAAAATACCAAACTCGCGCGCCCCATTTACAGATGTTTCCACAATTTGGGGTTTTAGTGAACTCATTTTAGGGCTATGTGCCTCTGCTGGCCTGTTTATTGCCCCGTACCTATAGAAACGAAGGAATGATATGGATAACAAGACTTTGAATATTCCGGACGAAGTCCGGCAGGAGATTGATGCTTTCGCCGCTGAGGTTGAACGGCTTAACCGAGGCGAAGTGAGCGATGACGATTTCAAACGTTTTCGCCTGCAACAAGGCATTTATGGTCAACGTCAGGATGGCGAGCAAATGGTGCGCACCAAACTGCCTGCGGGAATCATCTCTAGTGACCAAATGCGGTGCTTGGCTGATTTCGCTGATAAATATTCGCACGGTGTTTTACATATCACCACTCGTCAGGATATTCAGTTGCATTATGTGAAGGTCAATGATGTTCCACAAGGGCTTGAAGATTTAGCGCAAGCGGGCATCACCACGCGTGAGGCTTGTGGCAACACGGTGCGTAATGTCACGGCTTGCCATAAGGCGGGAACTTGTGCGACCGAAGCGTTTGATGTTGCGCCTTATGCTCTGGCGACATCTAAATATCTTCTGCGGAAGGATTTGACTCAAAATCTTCCGCGCAAATTCAAGATCACCTTTGGCGGTTGTAATGGTTGCGGCTTGTCGCCCATTCACGATATTGGGCTGAAAGCGTTGATTCAAGATGGGGTGCGTGGCTTCCGCGTGATGGTAGGCGGGGGCTTGGGTTCTTTCCCTCATTCTGCCAAACATTTGTTGGGTTTCATTCCGGCTGACAATTTGTTGCAAATGTGTGAGGCGATTGTCACGATCTTTGACAAATATGGAGATAAGAGAAACCGTAACAAGGCGCGTCTGAAATTTGTAGTCGATAAGCTGGGCATGGATAAGATCAAAAAACTTTATATTGAGGAATATTCCGCGCTTGACGGCAAAGACTACCCTGCTATTGATATTACTGATGCGGGCACTCCGACAATTCCTAAATATGTAGCGGACTCTCAGTTTGATGCGGACCCGGAATTTATAGCTTGGAAAAGCCGTAATATTGAGGCGCAGAAGCAGGAGGGTTTTAGCAATGTTCAGGTCAAGCTGGTTTTGGGTGACTTCACCATTTCTCAAGCGCAGGCTTTGGCTGATATCGCTGAAAAATATGCGGGTTCAAAGATCGTCTGCACGGTGAATCAGAATGTGATGATCCCTTGGGTGAAAGACGAGGCTATGGGTGGCATCTATGCGGAACTCAAAAAAATCAGATTGCATAAAGCAGGAACCGAAGAAATTCGCGATATCACTTGTTGTCCGGGGTCTGAAACTTGTAACCTCGGCATCACGGCTTCACGCGGGCTGGTGGAAGAATTGAGCTCTCAGTTGAAAGGCGACTATGAAACCAGCAATGATCTCAACCATTTTTCCATTAAGGCGAGTGGTTGCCCGAACTCTTGCGGCCAACATCATATTGCGTCTATGGGTTTTCATGGCGGAGCAAAAAAACTGAACGGTATTTTAACGCCGCATTATGAGATTTTATTGGGTGGAAGAATTTCAGAGGAACAGGCAGTCTTTGGCACCTCGGTAATCAAGATTCCAGCTAAAAATGCTCCGGCGGCGATGAAGCTGACACTAGAAGATTTTAAAGCTGGCAAACAAGGTGATGAGCAGTTTGGTGAATATTTTGACCGCAAGGGCAAAACACATTTCCGCGACTTATTAACCCCTTTGAAAGATCTGCCGGAGATTGAAAAATCACCAGAGTCATACATAGACTATGGTTCGACAGAAAGATTCAGCCTCGAAGACCGGGGTCAGGGCGAGTGCGCCGGGGCAGTGACAGACATGATCACCGACCGCATCAGCGAAGCGGAGCGTGCGCATTTTCAAGGCAAGCTCAGTTTGGAGAAAAAAGACTTCAAGGAAACCGGTGAACACGCAAGACGTTCTGTCATTGGTTCTGCCAGAGCATTATTGGTAACGGAGGGTATGGATTTCAATGATGATTGGGAATGTCTGAAAAAATTTCAATCGTTGGTCATCGATATGGAAATTGTATCGGCGAAGTTTGCCAAACTCATCGATAGCTTTGAAACGACCCCTGAGTGTGGGGATGAGAAAACAGCGCAATGGTGGCTGGAGGAAGCTGGACATTTGGTCGATGAATGCAACGCCGTGCAAAACAAAATGCAATCGGACAAGTCTTTGCGCATTCGAGTCGGTGGCGATGACCCGAAAGAAGCCAAAGGAAGTTCCACTACATCGGGTAAGGCTCAAAGCATTGACCTTCTCGGTGTGAAATGCCCGTTTAATTACGTCAAAACAAAAATTAAGCTGGAAACCATGGCTTCAGGAAGCACTCTAGAAGTATTGCTGGATGCTGGCGAACCCTCTGAAAATGTCCCGCGTAGTATTAAAAATGATGGGCACACGGTTGTTTCGCTTGCAGAAGAAAACGGCCATTATAAATTGATCGTGGAAAAGGCTTAAAAATATAATGCTGATTAGTATGACAGGGTTTGGTCGGGCTGAGTGTGAAGACGGGGATTATTCTTATAAGGCTGAGATTCGTTCGGTGAATAACCGCTTTATTGAAATCAGCACACGACTGCCTAAAACGTTTCAAGATCTTGAGGTGCCCCTGAAAAAATTGGTCAAGTCTCATTGTACGCGTGGCTCGATCAACATAACGATTACGGTTTCTAATACGAGTGGCAGTTCGGGAGAGTGCGAAGTCAAACCCAATTTAGCTCTAGCTTCTCAATATGTCGAGGCCCTGAAAGAAATTCAAACGTCTTTGGGGCTAGAGGGTAAGATTAATATTGATTCGCTGGTCGGGATTCGTGATGTCATTAAAATCGAGCCTATTGAGATTGACCCGGCTAAAGAAAGCCTACTGTTAAACATGGCTGAAACAGCACTGGTCTCGCTTCAGAAAATGCGTGAAGAAGAAGGGCAGCATTTAGAAAAAGACCTTTCTGAACGCATTGATAGCATCGAAAAACATGCCAATCAAATTGTAAAACGACAACCTGAGGTCATTCAGGAATATAAAGCTCGGCTCAAGGAAAAAATCAAACTGCTCAATGATGGCATTGAAATAGATGAAACACGCCTGGCGCAGGAAATAGCCATTCTTTCTGACCGCTGTGATATCACCGAAGAAGTCACGCGGTTTGTCAGCCACCTGCATCAGTTCAGGAAGCTGTTTAAATCGACCGAACCAATGGGGCGAAAGCTGGAATTCATCACCCAAGAAATAAACCGTGAAGTTAACACCATGGGTTCTAAGTCTAGCGATAGCGAGTTAGCCAATCTGGTGATAGAAATAAAAAGTTCGCTTGAAAAAATAAGAGAACAGTTGGCAAACATCGAGTGATTAGCGTCAATTTAACGCTATTTTAATTTTCACCTTTTTTGGATCGTGACCATGCGTGAAGGATTTGCTCTGATACTTTCAGCACCCTCGGGTACAGGAAAAACCACCACCTGCAAGGTGCTACTTGAAAGATTGCCTAATTTAAAAATTGCCGTTTCCCACACAACTCGGTCCATTCGCGAGGGTGAAAAAGATGGCACAGACTATCTTTTCACCAGCACTGAGAAGTTTGAAGAAAAAATCAAAAACAATGATTTCCTTGAATGGGCAAAAGTACACACTTCCTATTATGGGACATCTCTAAAATCTATCGAAACTCCTAAGAAAAAAGGTAACGACATCCTTATCGAGCTGGATGTGCAGGGCGTTGAGTCTTTAAGGAAAATGAAGTATGAGGGTATTTATATTCTTATTCTTCCCCCTTCCATCACCGAAATGGAAGCTCGCCTTAGAAAAAGGGGAACCAATTCAGAAGAAAGTATCAAACAGAGAATTGAAACTGGCAAACAAGAAATAAAGCAATACAAAATGTACGATTATGTCATCACCAATGATGTCATCGAAGACACGGTGAATTCAATTCTCTCTATCTTGTACGCGGAAAAAGTCAAATCAGCTTATTACAGACCGAGTTCTCCAGATATTGAAGCATTGTTTAACGATGAGGTCGATTGAACATGTCACAAATTGATCTCATGCAATGGGTTCGGAGCAATATCAAAAGCCTGAAAGCGTATCAAGTGGAAAACCTGGATGAAGGCATTAAGTTACACGCCAACGAGAACCCCTACCCTCCTTCACCCGAATTATTAAATAAAATTTCCCAACGGCTTAAAGAACTGGAACTTAACCGTTACCCCGACCCCGATGGCAGAAACTTAAAAACAGCCATTGCGAATAAAGTTGGGGTTCGTACCGAACAGATCATCATCGGCAATGGTTCAGATGAGTTGATTCAATATCTCATGCAAGTGCTCTGTGATGAGGGGCGGACCATTGCCTTCCCCGACCCGAGTTTTTCCATGTATGGCATCACCGCAAAATGTCTGGGGCTGAACCCAGTCAGCTTTTCTCTCAATGAAAATTGGGACCTTGAAGCAGACAGCACCTTAGAGATTCTTAACAAACACAAAGCGCGATTGGTTTTTATCAGTTACCCCAACAACCCCACAGGCAACTGTTTTTCTGAACAAGAGATTCAACACATCATCGAAAAATTTCAGGGCATTGTGGTACTCGATGAAGCGTATCAGGATTTTTCAGGAAAAACATTTCTCAAACAAATGGAAACACATAATAATTTGGTTGTTCTGAGAAGTTTATCCAAAATTGGTTTGGCGGGTCTGCGAGTGGGTTATGGAATTTTTCCTGCTGAACTGGCGGAACAGGTCAACAAGGTTCGCTTGCCCTATAACTCTAACTCTATAAGTCAGTGGGTAGCCACCGAGCTTCTCAACGATTTCACTCCAGTACAAAACCAAATTAATTCGATTATCAATGAGCGCAAACGTTTGATGGATGAATTATCTAAATTCTCTTCTCTAACCGTCTACCCTTCAAATTCCAATTTCATTTTATTTATGGATTCCAACGGTGGAGATCAGCTTTTTACGACACTCAAAAAAAATGGAATCTTGTTAAGAAACCTAGGTTCACACCCAAGGTTAAAAAACTGTCTGCGCGTCACAATTGGAACCCCACCCGAAAATGACCAGTTTCTGGATCAATTACGGAAAGCCGTTTCATAAACTGGATTTTTTATAATTATGAAGCGATGGTTTAAGAAAGTTTTCCTCACAGGTTTTTGGGGAGGGCTGATACTGGTGTGGATCATACTGGGTTTGTTTTACTACCAAGGCTCTCGCCCTGTCAGCTCAGACCCGAGTACTCAAGTTTTTGAAGTTCAACCGGGAATGCCGCTGAAACGGGTGGCGCAAGAACTCTTTCATAACGGGTTGATCCACAGCCCCAGTGCGTTCAAGGTGATCGCTTATATTCAAAATAAACAGACGCAAGTCATGGTCGGCGAATACAGTCTATCGCCATCCATGCTTCCTTCTGAAATACTTCTACGCATAACTTCTGGCAAAACCGTTCTACACCCAATCACTATTCCGGAAGGTTACCGAATCACCGAAATCGCCACGCTTTTGCATACAGAAGGTCTGGCTGATAAAAATGTTTTTATCGGTCACACTCGCGATCAAAAATTGATTCGGTCTTTGGGAATCACCGCAGAAAGTCTGGAAGGTTATTTATTCCCAGAAACCTATCATTTCAGTAAATTCACCCCCGAAAAGAAAATTGTTGAAACGATGGTGGCGACTTATAAATCCCATGTTTTAACACCTGAGTTATTAAAGCAAGCTAAAGAAAGTTCACTTTCCTGGCATAAAATCATAACTCTCGCATCCCTGATAGAAAAAGAAACCGGGTTGGAGACAGAAAGAAAAATAATCTCGTCTGTCTTTCATAACCGACTGAGAAAAAATATGCGTTTGCAAACCGACCCAACTGTGATTTATGCCATCGAAAAATTTGATGGCAATATCCGTAAACGCGACTTAAAGATAGACTCGCCCTATAACACCTATCGCTATAAAGGCTTGCCACCTGGCCCCATAGCCAGCCCTGGACTCAAGTCCATCGTTGCGGCAATCTCTCCGGTTGAATCGAGGCATTTATATTTTGTTTCTCGCCAGAATGGAAGCCATTATTTTTCGTCGACTCTCAAAGAACACAACCGAGCGGTACGAAAATATCAATTGAATAAGACCCGATAATCAGGTTCCAGAGTCAGTTATTATTATCCAGTCCCTTATTGAGAGATGACATCAGCTCCTGCAATTGCTGGTGTTGTGCTTGGAGCGTGGTGTATTCCTGATCAAGATTATAAATCGTTTTCGTTAACTCGTCATTGGCCCCGTTCAATAATAAAGCAATTTCTTTCCAATTCACTTCTTGATCATTCAGTTTCATAGCACACTCCCCAATAGCAGTTTGACTCAGTGGTTAGCAAATCTTGTTGATTCTTAATACTAGCTGGCATAATATATACATACGAACATTAACTGTCAACCATAATAAACAAATGAACTCAAAATTAAACAAACGTATACTTTTATCCAGAAATTCAAAGGGTTTTACCCAAAAACAATTGGCAAAATTGTTAAATATTTCCCTACCCAGCATGAACCATTATGAAACTGGAAAGAGAATTCCGAGTGCGCAATTGTTAGCAACCCTTGCAGATATAGTCGAATGCGACCCCGGCTGGCTTTTGACTGGAATGGAAAAGAAGGATGCGCCTCAATTGGGAATCTCTTCGGTCGTTAAGAGCCTCACCCTAGAAGATTTTGTTCTTGTGCCGCGATACAATGCGCCTTCTGGGAAAAACACCACTATACATTCTGAACAAATTGTGGACCACCTGGCTTTCAAAGCCGCTTGGGTCAATCAAGAACTGGGAGCCGACCCCAAGAACCTGCTTCTCATCCACTCAAAAGGAGACGCGATGGAACCGACAATCCGTTCTGGCGACTTGCTACTTGTGGACCAAAGCGAATCAATAATTAAGGGTGATGGAATTTATTTGATCCGCATCGAGGATGGAATGATGGTAAAACGCGTGCAATGGTTATTGGGTGGTTCATCAGCCATCCTATGCGGGGACAATTCTGCGGTGTCTAAAGAACAGACTCTATCGTCAGCACAAATGGAGAAACTTCATATACTAGGTCGAGTCGTTTGGGTAGGCAGCAAGTTATAACTCACGCCATGTTCTTTTCCTGTAAAAATAAAATTTGGTTGCAAATCATTTCATTACAAGAGACATCCATCTGCAATTTTCTGCCCTCTCTAACGATCACTCCATTGAGAGACTCAATTTCGGTTCTTCTACCAGCACGAAGATCTTGTAACATGGAGGATTCGTGCTCATAGGTACTGGGCAAGAGCTGACCGTAAAATGCATCGAGATAATCTTTGGCCCTGACCCAATGGCTGTCATACCGCAAACCTTGCATGACTTGAAAAACTTCATGCACAACCTTCTCCATAATGGCCCGACTATTTTCGTTCTCTCCAAGGTGACCATATGGAACTTGTAAAACAGCGCCCAGGGCATTCAGTGGGCAGTTATAGAGCATCTTGGCCCATAGGTCTTTACCCACATCATCGGTCACCGCACTGGCTAGGCCGCCTTGATTTAAAGCGTCAGACAAACGATGCAAGCCTTCCAAGTTGCCACCATAAAGACTGCCGAAGTGAACAGGTTGCGCATGAACCGTTATATTCACAATATGAGGCTCAGGTCGAATAAAGCCAGTGATAATACGGGCATTAAAAACTTGCTGAGGTGGAAAATACTGGGAAAAGATTTCGGCATTGCCCCAACCGTTTTGACATAGAACGATGGGAGTATTTGAATGTTCCAGAGTTGATTCATTTTTCAATTGTTGGGCTGAACCTTCCGTATCAAAAGATTTCACACAGACTAAACAAAAATCAAAATGTTCCGCATTCACATCAAAAAGGTTCGTCGAGGTCGTTAATTGTTGAGGTAAAAAACTCGCCGTCCCAAATAGGCCTTGCCGTTTCAACCCATGTTTTCTTAATGCCAGAACGGTTTGCTCTCGCCCTACTAAATGAATACTATGACCAGCCTGCATTATAAAGCTGGCAAGCCCCAACCCCACCGCACCCGACCCCAGTAACAAAATCTTCACAATTTAAAACTCCCAACCAAGACCAACACGATTAATTAAAATAATCATAGAGCAATGATAACAAAAATTTTAGATGTTTAATGACTTGTAAATATAAGCACCGGCTTAAACAAACTGCTCGGCTCCGCCATTGAAAATAAAATCAAATAACGATAGACTGTAATATAATATTACGGATGATTGCTTTCATCTGAATTGTTATCATGAGTTCTTGAGAAGGGAGAAATGTCATGAATATGGAAAATAATCCAACACATTTCAACCATGAAGAATGGCTCAATAGTTTTTTCCGCTTTGCAGAAACGGCGCGGCATTTTTTCCAAGAGGCATTGAAGGGCCTTAAGGCTCTTTCGCAAAAAGGATTTATCGGTGCATGGAGGGAAATTCGGGCGGCTGCTACCCGACTCACGCCACAAGATTTTTTGATTTCAGGGTTAATCACCTTTACAGGTTTTGTGGGTGGGTTAATTTTCACCCTTGGGCTGGGCCTTTTTAGCTATCAGGCTATTCTCTGGTTACAAGATGGGGTCTGGACGGAGTTTCCACTTTTTGCAGTATTTAATTTTTTATTTGCAAACACCGCCCTTCATCAATGGTTGATTCAACCTGAGTCTTGGATGGGTTTGCAGAAACTTGTAACCTGGGTTTTGCAATCGACGCCACTTTCTTTGGCATTAATCGTTCCCGGATTTTCTATTGCCCTAACCATGGCGGGAACCTTTGCATTGGCTCTATTATTGCGTTTTAACCAATTGAAAAACAGGAATGATTAAAAATACTCAAACGCTCAAGGAAAAACTTGAAGGCTCTAAAAAATACCTTCTCAACGCCAACCTTAAGGGTTCCGACCTCGAAGCCGCCGAGTTGGAAGGGGCCATTTTAACTGGGGCCGATTTAAGCGGATCTAATTTAAAAAAGATATACCTCAGCCGAGCTCAACTCGTTAAGGCAGATATGTCTCTATCTGATTTGACCGAAGCAAATCTCAGCGGAGCTGATTTAAACAAATGCAACCTTGGGGGAGCCAACATGTATAAAGCCTATTGTCGGCGTGGCGATTTTCGCGGTGCTAATTTAGGTAACACCAACTTGATGAATGCCAATCTCAGAGAATGTTCACTCTTTAAAACTTGGATGAAGAAGGCTAATTGCAGTGGTGCCAATTTGCAGAACGTTAAAGGCGCACAAGCAAAAATGCAAGACATCAATCTAAAGGGTGCAAAAATGGAGGGGGCCGACTTTTCTGGAGCGCAACTCGAAAATGCCAACCTCGAAGATGCGGGTTTACAAATTGCCAACCTCAACCGCTCCGTTTTAAGGAATGCGAACCTGACCCGAACAGACCTGCGGGGAGCTAACTTACGTTATGTTGTGGGGTTGACCCGCGCCCAGATTCAATCAGCGGTCATCAATAAAAAAACACTTTTGCCCAATTACATGAAGGTCAAATGGAATTCTGACACAAGTTTTGATTTTTTAGACGAGTCGAATTGACGGTGTCTTAAATATTATTTCTTCTGTCAATTTCACCCAATAGATCTCCCACCGTTCGAATATCGATCAGGTCTCGATAACCCGAGATCATGCCAATGATCCCAACACTTAAAGGGAACGGTTCGTCTCGGTCACGCAGAATAATCGTTCCCGTTATGTCTCGTTCATCGAACCGGGGAATCAGCTCAACCTTCAATGGAACCTTCACCTCCTCCACCTCAATGGAAAAAGAATATTTTTTAGCAATATATCGCTTCAGTTCATCAACTTCCTCGGCAGACAAATAATAATTGGCTCGACGTAGAACCCACTGCTTTTCCTTTCCCGTTTGATCTAAGTCTTGATAGTTTTCAATCAACTGATCATAGGAAATCAAAGGTTCATCACGTAAATAACAGACCCAATCCACCTTCACAAAGGGTTCCGGGTTTTGACCAGACAAAAGCCGGGTAGATTGTATTAAAGAAAAGGCATGATAGAGTTTCACCGTCAAGCCCCCCTACTTTCATGAACGACCCGTCTCGCAATCATAAATCTATGAACCCTGAAAATTAATATACTTTCCCCTGCTCCCAGTAGCGTATGATGAGGAAGGTTTAATTTTAACCGACACCCGTTAATTTTTCATGGACAAAAAATGAATAGCGATAGAAAAATACTTCAGTTCTCTGCCGCAACAGGGTTCTTAGTGGTTTTAGAATTTGGAAATATTGAAGAAATGAAAGAATATGAAGACAAAATCACCCATGCAGGGCTCAAATGCAAAACCCTAGAGAATTTCAGCTTTAATTTTGACCAAGCCGATTTGTTTATGGATATGCGAAGCCCAGACTGCCGGGCTCAGTTTGATCTGGAGGATTGGATTTAGCCCTTCTTATAATACTAAGCAATTAACTGTCATACGGGGATGCATGAAGGAGCTTTCAAGGCATTATTTTCTGGTTTGCACGTTGAGATGCTCGCAAAGTCTGCAGTCTTTCTAACAAGGTCTGAGGTTTTTCTTTTCGGTTTTGTAAAAGCCGGGTGAACCAGTCTAAGCCTTCTCCCAATTTAGGTTCCATTCTAATGGCCCGATCATAGTCGGCAATGGCCTCAGGGTAAAACCCCATTCGATCGTGCAAAATACCTCGGTTGGCAAATGAAACGGCCGACTCAGGGTCACGAATCAACACCTCGTTAAATGCCTCCAAGGCTTCTCGATCATGGCCTAATTGCATCAACGTTCTCGCCCGGCCTCTCTGCGCATGAATGAAATCTGGGTACTCTCGGATGCTGGCTTCATACTGCCCGAGAGCTTCCTCATAATTCCCATCGGTATAAAGCCCCACAGCACGACTGAAAGACGGGCCCCCGGAAAGTTTTTTTTCCCCAACACCGCGATAGAAAGACCATATCAACGAGGCAAAGATCAGGCCAATGCCTAAATAACGGACTGCCCTGTAAACTGTTTCAGTTTTCATGAGAAACTCCCAGCACCCAACTGTTAGGAAGTCGCATGACTATTATAAAAAAAGAGGTTCAAGCCTGAAGTTTCCAATGCGCAAGGCGCGTGCCCTCTTTTTGCGACTTACTGATCACCCTCGCAACCGAATTAGCACTAATACTGGCATCGTCATAAACAGCATTGACAAATTTCGCGACAAGGTCGGAACAGTCCTGTCCAAAACAAGGTACTTTTTTTCCAACCCAATCAAACAAAGCTTCATTGGCCGTATAAAATTTCAAGAAAGTCGAAAGATGGATGATCAAACTATTTCGCCCTATATTAGCAGGCTTGCGTTGAGAGCGACCTTTAACGGAAGAGGTAGACAGTTGGATGCCCCCTATTCTTCGACGCGAATCGACCTGATCTTTTTCAGGCAGATATTT
>Ga0066610_10001915_pt1 | contig 11905 bp, 10 predicted proteins | sample SaaInlV_DNA_165m_FD_60375 | JGI IMG/M metagenome (GOLD analysis project Ga0066610, IMG submission 60375) | Marine microbial communities from expanding oxygen minimum zones in the Saanich Inlet - SI075_LV_DNA_165m | ecosystem: Environmental > Aquatic > Marine > Unclassified | place: British... | reverse complement strand
CCCGAAAAAATGAGCCGCCTGATTTTATAACAAAAGTGCTCAAAGCCAAGGACAGACAGGCTGCTAAAGACACTGCTCCCGCTCAAGGCTTGTATTTATACCAAGTAAAATATCCAAAAGGTGTTGACAAAGCTTGCCTAAAAATTTAACAATAACGGCTCTTTAGCTAATTGTAGCCAAGATTGCTTAAAAAAACTGTGGTTTTTTTGTAAGTTGTGATTATTTTCATGACTTCAAATACAGCTTGTGATAACAACGGACCCTGGTGTTTTTAAGTTGAAATATTAAGAGTTTATAAAGGAAATAAGATGAAAACTTGGATTGCTAAACCGAACGAAGTGGAAAGAAAATGGTGGCTAGTAGATGCTGATGGGTTAACTGTTGGTCGCATGGCTTCTGAAATCGCTCAGGTTCTAAGAGGAAAAAATAAACCTCAATTTACTCCTAATGTTGATATTGGTGACTTTGTCGTTGTTATTAACACAGACAAAATGAGATTCTCTGGTGCTAAGTGGAGTGATAAAAAATACTACACACATTCACGCTACATTGGTTCTTTAAAAGAAAAAACAGCTCAACAATTATTAGAAGACGATTCTACTAAAATTATTAAAGCTGCTGTTAAGGGAATGTTACCTAAAAACAAATTGGCCACTAAGCTTTTAAGTAAATTAAAAACATATACTGGTGCTGAACATCCTCATGCTCCACAAAAACCAGAATCATTAGCTTTAAATTAAGATTATTTATAAAAAGGGAAACAAAAAATGTCTGAAGAAATTTATTATTCAACTGGAAGAAGAAAAACAAGTGCTGCAAGAATATTCCTAAAAAAGGGATCTGGCCAAATGACAGTGAACGGCAAGAAAACTGACGAATATTTTAGAGCAACAGACAGAATGATTATCCAACAACCATTTGTTGCCACAAGCACAAAAGGTCAGTTTGACGTAATGATCACTGTAAGAGGTGGTGGAATTTCTGGACAAGCCGGCGCAATCAGACACGGTATTTCAAGAGCTTTAGTTTTGGCTGAAGAAACTCATCAACCCAGCTTGAAAAAAGAAGGCTACTTAACTCGTGATCCTAGAATGGTTGAGAGAAAGAAATACGGTAAAAAGAAATCCCGTAAAAGTTCACAGTTTTCTAAACGTTAATATCCAAATCCTATTTGGAAAACAAAAAGCCAGAGTTTATCTCTGGCTTTTTTTATTTGCGGAGGGTCCAAAAGATAATTTGGGAAAAGTTTCTCAAGTTATTGATCAACTCACTTTTAAATTGCAATATTTTGCGCCAAAAGCGAGTTCGGATCACAGCCCGAAGGGCGAGAACCGCATGTCTGAGCCTTTTGGTGTTAAATATTGCAATTTAAAAGTGAGTTGATCAATAACTTGAGAAAAAAATGCCCTAGGACTCCTTGATACCTTATCTATATTTATTTTTAAAGTTCCCATTTTGATACCAAAATTATATATATAAAATTAAAAATCTCATATCAAGCCACCTTAAATACTGCCTTAGATCGATGGTGAAAAAATAGGGAAAATTCTGAGATATATCAAGATGTACTAGGAGGTAATAGCTAAAGCCACAGGGTAAAAAAACCGATAAGTACAGTATGATCCCGGTACGTTTAACTTTCAGTTCCATAAGATTTTTAACTCTTCTAATGAGTGTGGTTGCCATACTCGGATGCAAACTTGATGACAATACCATTCAGTCAAAAAGTGATCCCACATCTGCACCGGTCTCCTCTCCTGATGATACAACTCCTGTTCCAATTCCTAGTATCACAATTTCAAATCCATCTTTATCTTCTACAGCTGCAGGGCCCGTTATTTTTACAATTACATATGCCAATGCAAACTCAATCAGTCTTGACTCTTCAGATATAATTTTAAACTCAACGGGGGATGCTACAGCAACCATAGCCGTCTCTGGTACAGGATCTACATCAAGAACTGTAAGCCTTAACTCAATTTCTGGAAATGGAAGCTTAAGTTTTAATATTAACGCTGACACTGCAACTAATAATACAGGCAATGCTTTGGCAAAAGGACCATCAGAAACCGTAACTGTTTCTAATGCATTGAAAATTTACCGCTCAGTAGGGCCGGCTAATACAGTAACCCTTCAAGCTGGTGCAGGGATAGATCTAACCATTGTTAATTCCACAGCTACTTTTTCTACGCCATTGCCAGATTCCGTGGGCATTGGAGATATTATCCAGTATGACGCCGACAATGACGGACCCAACGACGGTAGTAGTGGCGATGTGAATCATGATGCCCTTGCCGTTATTCATGGTCGAACCTCATCAACAGTTTATACCGTAAAATCTATTGATGGCTCAACACCAACAGCAACAGCGGGTGGCACTGACCAAGACTGGGATATTTTTCGCGCATACACAAGTTTATTAAATGCAGAAACAGGTACTGAAAATACAGCCTTTAAAGATAGTTTAGAAAATTTTGATACATGGACTGGTGGAAAAGATTTATCAAAAGCCACAGGGTCACACGAACAATGGAATATTACTCTATATGCGGATGAAGTGGACATGGTAAATGAAGTGATGATTACAGGATGGGAAACCACAGCCGAAAACTACATAAAAATATTCACACCCGTAGGTGCTAATGAAGTGGGTATCTCTCAAAGGCACAAAGGTTACTTTGACTCCAGTGAAGGCTACACCTTGGTTCAAAATGATCCTGCAGGTAACGATCACAATATACACGTTGACGAAGGCTTTGTTCGCATAGAGGGCTTACAAATTGGACATCGTGAATTTGCCAATACCTACACTGGAGCAATCTACATTGTTGGCGACACTCAAGCAGCACAAGAGCACCATATTTCTAACAATATTATTCGAGGTATAGGAAATTTAACCAGTACAAACCTTGCTGGTCGAACAGGAGTGCTTGTTGCGTATAATAATGCTCCCAGTAACTGTACAGCAAAAATTTGGAATAATATCATCTATGGCATATACAGTTCTGACCAGGGACTCATCACCGCCTCGGGTGTAAACACAACAGCGTATGTCTATAACAATACGCTTTCTGATACTACAAACACTCTTGTATCCAGAAACTCCGCCAACATTATTGCTAAAAATAATATTTCACAAAATTCTGTAAATGGTTTTGTGGGAACTTTTCATGCCGACTCCACAAATAATTTATCAGAACTTCCCGGTGATGCTCCAGGTAACAATGCTCAGAATTCAAGTATTTCTAAGTTTATGAATGCTAACGCAAAAGATTTTAGATTAGCTTCAGTGGATACAAGCTCTAAGGGACAAGGGATTGATTTATCTAATGACCCAACCCTGGCTTTTAATAATGACATTGCTGGGGCTTCAAGATCTGGTAGTTGGGACCGTGGAGCAAGCACTGGAAAACATATTCGTCCCACGCATATATACCGCTCAGTAGGTTCAAATCTAAATCAGTATTTAGATTCAGGAAATAATATTTCCCTAAGTATCACCGGGTCTGTGGCCACCTTCTCTGCACCAATAGCTACAAACATTGGAATTGGTGATGCTTTACAATATGACTCTGACAATAACGGAAGTATTGATCGTATTGCTTTTATCCATGCAAGAACTTCTAGTACTATTTTTACAATTAAAAACTCTATTGGCAATGAACCCACAAATACGTTTGCTGTGGACAACGATTGGAAAATTTTTCGTGCTTACCAGAAGCTTGCACACTTTACTGGAGATGCCTCAGGCAACAATCCAGGAACAGAAAATACCAATATAGATGTTACGGTCCAAGATTTCGATGACCTGTCCGTGCTGCCATATAATTTAATTAGTAAAAATCAGGTGCTCAATATCGTCACATACGGTGGGCCTGAGGTAGATAATGTTTATGCTTCTCCACGCGCCATAAATTGGAAAACATCCCCCTCACATTATATAAATATTTTTACACCCACAAAATTATCTGAAGTTGGATTTTCACAAAGACACGCTGGAAAATGGGACGACTCGAAATATCAAAGAAACGAAGGCATTGGCGTTAGAGCACCATTACATATTAGAGTCACCGGGCTACAGTTTACGCTGAACGGTACAGGAAGTACCACTAGCTTAAGAACTGAATACGATTTCTATGGAACACAGTCTGACATCCAGTTTTCTGCAAATATCATAAAAGGGGGAACACTGTCTGGAAGCTATAATCGGGGGATCCTAGCCTCATCGGGCTACACAGCCATCTTTAATAATATTATTTATGACATTAACGGAGCTTTGGATTACGGCATTGGCATTGCAAGTTCATACCGTGGCATTTCTTATGTTTTTAACAATACCGTGAGCAATTCTAACTATGGTTATTATACCAACGGAGGAAACTCTCATCAGTTTTTAGTAAACAATATTGGAGTAAACAATACTGGGTATAATTTCTCGGGACCATTTGCTAGTTCATCAGATTTCAATATGTCCGACCTTACAGCACAGGCTCCCAACGCTACTTTTCCCACCACCATTATGACACCTACATTTGTGGATGCAGCAAATAAAGACTTCAGACTCAGCTTGGCTGGCAATACCGATGCCTCTGGTAATTCTATGGATCCATCTACCACTGAGCCTTATTCTTTCACTGGTGATATCTCTGGTAATTTAAAAACTGGCTCTTTAGATATTGGGGCTTCTAATCTTGGCCAGTATCCAACAAGTATTTATCGCTCTCTAGGTCCTGGCAAAACCGTCGCTATTTTAGAGCCTGCAACCACAGAAGCTATTCGCATAGACAACAACCACCTTTATATAAATATGGCTGTTCATGGGAATATGGGTGTAGGAGATGTAGTTCAATACGACTCAAACGATGACGGTACTATTGATGCCGTTGCCTTTGTAGAAAAAAGAATTAGTTATAACCGCTATATTGTGAAAAATGCATCTGGAAATGGTGCAATATCAACCACTTCAAGTGCCGAGCAGCAATGGGGTGTTTACAGAGCCTATACCTCAATAGCAAATGCTGTGGGTAACCCCAGTGGTGGTACTGAGAATGTCGGTATTAATGCAGCCGTTGTTAATTTTGATACCTGGTCTGGTGGAAAAAATTATGCCACTACAAATGAAAATTGGTTTTTTACACTCTATGCTGATGCCGCAGAAACGGTTAAGTTAGATATGAGTACTAATTGGTCCTACGGTACAACAACAAACTTTGTACAATTCTACACTCCTTCTGAACCCCATGAAGTTGGTGTTCCTCAAGGCCATAGTGGTTTATGGAGCAGTGATGTAACAGAAGCCTTTACCTTCGATTACTCGGCTACAAGCGATGATTATTTGATAATTAGAGGTCATTTTAAAATAAAAGGCGTGCAGGTACTTGCTCGAGGAGGTGCAAATAATGGTACCGATATTTTCAGTCAACGCTTTTTAAATGATACAGATGATATTGAAATTGCCAACAACATTATCACAAGGACAACTGGATCAGGAACAAACCATGCCGCTTTTAACCTTTCTGAAGGTAATGGCTATGCAGGAGGGCTTAAACCGCAAATAAAAATTTATAATAATATTATTTCAAATTATGATGATACTGGCAATACGGCAATACAACTTGGAGCCTCAAATTCAGGTCATGGTGGTGGCGACTACTACGTCTACAACAACACTATATACAACTGTACAAATGGCATCGAGATAACTAATCAAACTGAAAACAACACCACACTGATAAATAATATTGTGCAAAATTCTGTTGGAACTAATACCGGGTACATTGGAACATTTAATGCCAACTCTGATTACAATATTTCTGACCAATCTGCTGATGACATGCCCGGCAGTAACTCTGTTGTCTCATCCACTGTAAGCTTTGTGGACCCAGCTACTGGTTACGGAGATTTCCACTTACAATCTGGAGACATAGTAGCAAAGGATACTGGTCAAGATTTATCTAATGATGCCAATCTTTCTTATCCTTATGATATAGATGGAGATGCCAGATCTAACTGGAGCATTGGTGCAGATGAGTAATTTTATTTGATATTAAAAGAATAGACATTAACTCAAAAATGTAAAACCAATGACTTATGTTTTATAAAGGCTCTTATTGACCTAAAATATAATTCATAGGATCCACCGGCATACCATGAATTCTTACTTCGTAGTGCAAATGGGGACCTGAAGATCTACCTGTATTACCCACGGCCGCAATCACATCTCGCCGAGTTACTTTTTGCCCCAGTTGAACATACACTTGTGAAGTATGGGCATATCTAGTGACAACGCCGTACCCATGATCAATGGAAATTAATTTTCCATAACCAGACTCGTAGCCTACATAAGACACTACCCCATTACTTGGAGCATAAATTGGTGTGCCCGGAGACGCAGCTAGATCTAATCCATTATGCATGGTGGGTTTTGAGGTAAAAGGATCTAATCGATAGCCAAACTTAGAGGTAAACCAACCTCGTGTTGGTCGTAAACTAGGTGTGGCATTTAATAAATTTTGACGTTCAGACAAAGTTTCCCAAAGTTCTAGCACGCTTTGTTCCCGAAGTTGAGTATTCTTAACGGCCTTGTCTATGCGCACAGATAGTAATGCGTAGTCTTTTCCCTTTGCTAAACTCAGCTCACCGCGTGCATGATTTAATGGAGGGTTTTTAAGGAATAATGCATCTTTTTCTAATTGGTTTAAAGGCAAGTTCCCCTTAAGTCCCTTACCCTTTAGAAAACCATAATTCTGCTCACCTAAAGAAGGTGTCATACTTAAAGCGGCATCCACAGACCGATCTTCAATATCATCAATATTTGTAATAATTTTTAATTTCTTAGAAAAATTCTTAACATGTTCTAAGCTTCTCTCCAGCGTGGAAAGCTTACTTTCTACCACCTGAAACTGTTTTCTTAAATAACCACGCTCGGCCTTTAACTTTTTATTTTCTCCTGCCTGTAAAAGTAAACCAAGGTAGTCCACCAACACTGCGCCCGACACCACAATAACTACACCCAAAAGAAATCCAGCTGTTTTTACCCAAGCCGCCGAAATAGAAAGTGACCTTGTCTTGCCTCTGCGGTTAGTTGATATTAAGACTGTATACGTTTTATTATCCATAAGTTTTCTATTTTACCCTGTCTGGCAGCTAAAAGGAAAGTATCACTTTTCCTTTAGTTTTGCGTCAAAACACCCTGAAGGCTCTCTATTTAAATTGGACCACTATTACGGAGATATTATCATCTCCACCTGCTTTTTTTGCCTCTTCCACAAAAACTGGAGTGACTTTATCTATAGGGTTGGCTTGAAATAAATCTGATATATCTTGATCACTGATTAGCCCACAAAGTCCATCTGAGCACAGCATATAAGTTTCTCCAGGCGAGATTTCCCTTTCAAAAACATCAACGTCCACTTCTTCCGCAAAGCCAACGCTTCTAGTAATCACATTTTTACCGGCAGCCGTTTCCGACTCTTCCTCTGAAAGAAACCCAGCCTTAATTTGCTCGTTTATTAGTGAATGATCTTCGGTGACTTGCCATAAATTTTTATCTTTGTACAAATAGGCTCTAGAGTCCCCCACATTTCCAAAATAAATATTTTTTTCGGTAATAATCCCCACTACCATTGTAGTTCCCATACCCTGGAGTTCAGTGTTAACAACATGTGCTTCATGAAAAATATTCTTATTAGAAACTGTGATAATTTTTTCCACAAGGTCTCGAGGATTGACCTTATCACCAGTCATCAGCTGATCTTGCATAATTTTTTTTGCAGTAGTTATGGCAATATCAGATGCCACTTCGCCACCCTTATGACCGCCCATACCATCTGCAACAACAACTAAACCTAATTTTTTTTCCACTAAAATAGAGTCCTGGTTTTGCTTACGCTTTAAACCAACATCTGTTTGTGCCCATATACTAAAATCCATACTAACCATTCTACGCTCAGACTTGGCGGACTGCAACCGGTCTATGGTCCAGGTCCATGATCACAATAGAAACAATTTTATCTTAAAAAATCTCTATATATTACAAATCCACACAAAAGAATCTAATCCCAGTTTTTTTCTTTATTTATAGGCAAAAATTGCCGACTAAATAATATGTTTAAACACTCTATTTTCTTTTTTTTACTCTCATCTTTCCTTATCCATACCTTCCTCGTATCAGGTATTTACTTCACCCCGAAAAAAACTAAAAAAATTCAGAAAAAAGAAATCATTGAAGTTGCCTATGTAAACAGCACCACAAAAAAGAATCTGCAAATTGTAGATCAGAATAAAAAAGCTATAAATAATGAAACACCAGAAAAAGAAGCTTACTTAGGTAAATATAACCAACGCGTAAAAAAACAAACTAAAGCTCGTCATATTGGTAAATTTATCAACTCTAATAATGGTAATCCTTTAGCAAATAATAAATCTCAAAAACCACAACGAAGACATAAGAAAAAAACCTTAAAAGATCTTATGCCCAAATTTAACCTAGAAAAGCTGGCAGAAAATGCCAACTCCCCAAAACAGCCACAAAATGTTCCTAAATCTGCTCCGGGAAGAAAAGGACACCTCAGCCAAACAGATGACCACCTTAAAGGCGTAGACTATGGCATTGAAACTGTTTTAAATTCTCGAGAATTTTTATACTATGCTTACTATTCACGTATTAAGGATAAAATTAGACAACATTGGGGACCCACCATACGCTCTAAAATCCAAAAGCTATTACAAGGTGGTAGAACTATTGCTTCCAACCAGGACCGCATTACAAAAATTATTATTGTTTTAAATAATCATGGTACACTTGTAGGAGTAAAGGTTCTTGGAAAAAGTGGAATCTCTGACTTAGATGATGCTGCTGTAGAAGCATTTAAAGCGGCTGCGCCTTTTCCAAACCCACCAAAAGGAATGGTGGGTAATGATGGAACAGTGAAGATTCATTGGGACTTTATTTTAGAAGCCCAAAATAAAAAGGAGTTTATGGATGAACAAGGTCGCTTTGCTCGCCGGAGTTTTTAGTAAAGATTCTCTATTTACTGAAGTTCAAGGCAAATATCTTATCGATTGGCAAATTGATAACTTAATTTCAATGGGTAAAGAAGTGTATGTGATTTTAGATCAATACACTGCCGATGATATTATTCGTAAATCTAAAAGTTTCGATCTCTGCGAAATGGTTTATGACACCAACGATCACTCAAACTTTTACACAAATTTTCGTTCAGCACTATATATTACCCAAGAGGCCTGCTTCGTTCAACCTGTGAACACCCCCATTGCTGAAAAAAGCATTTGGAATAAAATTCAGCAAACCTATTTTAAATTTGGCACACAGACAAACCACCATATGATTCAAGCTCATCAGTTATTTCATGGAGAAATCAAAGATTGTCTCCCGCTCTTAGTTACGCCTAATGGCAACCAGTTTTTAAGAAGAAAAGATGTATTGGAGTCCTTAAAAGATCCTAGTATTTATATTTACAACTGCCTTGTTAAAAACTCAAAAGACGAACCATTAAGATTATAATTTCCTAGGGCTTCTTTTTTCCTGTAGTTGCCAAAATAATTCCACTATTTTAGCCATTCTTATAATCTCATAGTCAGTAAAAAATGTTATTCTGCCCATATTGCCCCTAAGTATCTTCATAAAAAACAGCTTCTCTTTTGGACTATGACTCTCTGTTAAAAAATGACTAATTGATACAAAGAAAAGGTTTCTGCCAATTTCATTTAGTTTTTTGTACAGTTGAAGTTTTTCCTGATACTTAAGCTTTTCAGGTAATGCAGATTTAAACCTAGATATGATTCCAGCGATACTATTCACAACATAAAGCTGGTTTCCATATACATCGATCTGCTCAATGAGTTCCTTTAAATCATGTTTAACATATTCTATTGTCGGGTTTACTTTCTTTACAATCACAGGATCATAATCTGTAGTTCTCTCTAAGCTTCGTCTATAGTTTAAAAAACTAGCTTTTGACATTGGCTTTGACCCTAGTGAAGCCACAACCTCAGAAATTTCTTTAAGATTTATTTCTGCTATTTTTTCTAAATGGATATCTGCCTGATCTGTTGCCATCATACGAGCTAATTTCTTCTGAATTCTATTGAGTCTCTGCATGTATCTAGGATGTGTTTTAAAATTTGAATTAAGATCAACAACTGCTCTTAATAGTCGACGCCGAGTTAGAGGCTCAACATTATATTCAGCCGAAAATAAAGATAAGCACGAACTTTGCGCAAAGCAGAGAGGTGAATTTAATAAAAATAAACACATAAGTATTAAAAAATGTTTGTGTTTTATTCTTAGCTTGTCGTTCATCAAATTTCTTTTCCATAAATATACTTCTTACATTATTACACACCCATCTACATAGGTATAATAGCAGTTAAACACTGGCTATTATAAAAAATGAACGCATGTTGTATTGTCTACATAAACCGTCAGAAATTGACCATAATATCTACGATATTCAGTCTCTTCTGCATTTAAGTTTATACTGAAAGCTATAGCATTTGAGGATCTGTAATATACTTTGAGTTTAGATAACCGCACATTTGGAGTATTTTAAGCTTGAAATAATGCATATTTCGATATCCATACCCACTTCTTTTTAAAGTTTTAATAACATGGTTCATTCCTTCAGCTAAACCTGAGCTAACTCTGTAGATAAAGTAGTTTTTTAAAGTTTCCCACCTCGAAGTCATATAGTTGTGCCATTTATGGAGTATTGTAAACCCTGATTGCCAAATCCAACCACCAATTTCATCAAATATTTCACGCGCATCCGTAACAGATCTTGCATTAAAAAAATCATGCATACGTTCTTTAACTAATTCCAGTTTAAAAAAATCTTCATTTTCAGTCATTAAATCAGAAATATGCCGCTGTTCTGTCTGGTCTCTTCTTGATGCTTTTTTTAAAAATAAAAATCTATATTTTCCTCGGCTTAACATTTGTGTGTTTGAACCATTTTCAGTTTCACCATGAAGTGTTTTTCGAGTTTCGTTCACAGCATTATCAAATGATTGCATCACATGAAACCTGTCCCAAACAAGTGTAGCATTTGAACAATGCTCTTTCACTGAAGCCCCGTAAGCATCATGCATGTCGGCAGCTACAACTAATATTTTTTCACAAGCATTTTTACCAATAATTAAAAAAAATTCATCTAAGGCCTCTTTACGCCTTGAAGATGATGTCCAGATCACGCGTCGAGTATCTAAATCACAAATTACAGTTATAAATAAATCATCACGTGTTTCCCCTTTTTTTAATTTTCTCCGAGCATAAACTTCGTCCACACAAATTCTACTTATTTTAGGAATTCTATAACTTGATAACATTGCTTTCATTCTTTTATAATCAAGTCGCCATGTTGTTGAGCTATCTTCTTTTAATATTCTTGCTACTTTCGCTACGGGTGAAATCTCACACATGCGCCCAACCCACCATGCATAATCTAATGTTTTATGTGGGGTTTGTTTGGATAAAAAATTTAATTTCTCTGTGCGAACTTTTTTACAAAATTTGCAAAAACCCTTTTGTCTTCGAAATATTATATAACAGTGATTTGTAAAAATCGGCATGTGCTGAACTTTAACTTTATATGAACCATGGCCAGGCTCCATCAGGTTATTGCAGGTAGAACAGTTCATTTTACTGCTTTGATTTCGTACTAAATGTATTTCAATTAAATGTTTTGATAGATATTCTTTAAAATCTATAACTTTATGCTTTTCAAATTTAAAAACTCTAGGTAGATTTAACATATAGGTGTCCTCCTGAAATTATTTGTGCAAATTTAATTTCATCAAAGGTTGGACGCCTTTTTTTATCTTTTTTTCTTGTTTTGACGCATTCTTAAGTAAAACTAGACCTCACTTAAGTGCAGAAGAACCC
>Ga0066610_10001907_pt1 | contig 11937 bp, 12 predicted proteins | sample SaaInlV_DNA_165m_FD_60375 | JGI IMG/M metagenome (GOLD analysis project Ga0066610, IMG submission 60375) | Marine microbial communities from expanding oxygen minimum zones in the Saanich Inlet - SI075_LV_DNA_165m | ecosystem: Environmental > Aquatic > Marine > Unclassified | place: British... | reverse complement strand
TTGGGTCAATTATTGCTGATTTAAAAATTTAACACCTAAAAAAACTCGCGCTCGATCGAAAAAACTGCGTCCCCTTGAACTTGAAGGAGAAATGTAACTTCCTATCGCGGATTTTGGGATAAAATAAAAACTTTGTTTTCCTTGAATATTATGTCAGAATATAAGGAAATATGGAGCCTTTGGAAGCTAATAAGAAAAATCAGTTTACCCCAAAGGCAAGGGAGCTTCTCTTTCGGTTACTCGGAGGAGGCGAGAGTAATACGTAGGGAGACATGATTATGAAAAAGTTTATGGGAATATGTATGAGTTTGGCAGTGCTATGTTTTATGCTGCCACAGAATGCAGAGGCGCTTTTTGGTTTCAAAACCCCTGATTTCCTAAAGGGTGTTATCGGGGACAAGTGTACTAATGAAAACTTCGACTGTACACTTGATGAAGCCGACTGTGGGGATGTTTCCTATTTTGCTGAATCAAGATGTTTTAAGAATTGCCTGAAGGGTGATGCGCAAAAGTTTGCCCATAGCAAACACCTTAATTGTAAAAGCCACGTTAAAACATCCTGCCATTCTATTAGTCAAGAACAATACAATAAATATGTTCATATTTGTAGCGCCCTTGGCGTACATAAAAAAGCACATCATAAGGCTAAGGCACCAGCTGCTTGTCATACATGCCACTCACATGCACAAAAGGTCGCCTGTTTGAAGGCATTCGGTAGCGGAGAAGAGCCTACGGTACATGAGGGATGCAATGACTACCTCGACACCATGGGGGAAAAATGTGATATTTCTGGATTTGAAAAAAGTCATAAAGCCTTCTGCGAATGGTACGAGGATAGCGAAGAAGACAAGGACGAAGAATAGCCTCTAGCTCAAACTTCAATATCTCTGGAAAAGGCTCCTCCCTGAGGGGCCTTTTCTTTGCGTAAATACTATCTCAGGGCCGGATAGCTGAACAGTAGAAAGTGTATGCTATTAAAGGCAAAGTGACACAGGATAGAAGATTCTAGCTTGTCTGATTTGAAATAGGCCAAACCGTATCCAATTCCGGCAATTCCTGCCAAAACCATGTAAACGGGTCCCCCTCTGTAAGAGATAGCCCCATAGGCGATTGACGCAGCCATAAGAGCAAAAAACTTGCCCGGAATGCCATTGCCACATAATTCAGCTATCTCTTTCTGGACAAAGCCACGGAAGAAAGCCTCTTCGGCCACGCACACAAACAGCAGGTTTACCGGCGCCCAGAGGAAGAAAAGCGTTGGGAACTTGGGATCAAAGCGGACATAGCCAATATAGAAGGTGGCGGCACTCAAAAGAACAACCAATGCAATAAGGGGTACAACAGCACCCTTGATGCTTTCCCACCAATCTTGAACCGAGGATACACGGGATATGCCCAGACCCACGAGGAGGAGCCCAAACAAAATCTTGTCGGCATTAACGAACAATCTGTATGCCGTGCTATCTGAAGATAAATGAACTCCCGGCACAATAAGCCAGTTATGAAAGCCGGGAACATGATGGGTGTACAAAAGGCCGCCTCCGATGAGGACGAGAGCTCCTAAAATAATTTTGAAAAGCTTTTTTGATCGCCATTTATAGAAACACCAGATAACAAAGGCTGAAACAGCAATAACCAACGTCCCAAATAATTCAATGCGGTACGCAAGATACCCCAGGATAGTGGCCGTCAAAAGAAAAAGGCTCCACACCTTCGACTTGGGGAAAACCCAAAGTGATAGGGCTGAAAACCCCAAAGTTAACATAAAAACAAATGAAAACGGGTCTGAGAGTAAGTTTATCATTTTATGAGCTCCTGAAATGTTTTTGATACTTTTTCGGTTGAAAGATTTTTGAGGAAGTCTTCCCGAATATATGTGGTCTTTGGCCCATGTGGGGCACATAGTTTAGGGTCCGAGGCACGGGAAAATAATGTAACTGTTGGGGAACCGGAAAGGGCAAAGACATGCGTTGGCCCCGAGTCGTTTCCAATGGTCCCAGAGGAACCAGCCCCCAATGATACCAGATCTTCCAAGGAAGTCTTTCCTGTAAGATCCAGAATTCGGTTGTCCTGATTCACAATCGCCTGGGTTACCTTTTGCTCCGTAGGGGTGCCCACCACAACTGGCTGGTATCCCTTTTTTATGAGCCAATCACATAGTTGCCCATAGGATTCAGCCGGCCATCGTTTCTCTGGTCGATGGGCAGCCCCACCGGGGACCAAAAGAACATAAGATTTTTTGAGATCAAAACCCTTTAGGGACTGTTTTAAAAAGGATAAGTCGGCCAATGGCGTCTTTTTAATCCCAGCCATGGCCAACTGTTCCTGCTGGCGATCCACCGTATGCATATGATCACGGCTAGGATTTGCATGGGGATGGGAACATCCTCTTGCAATTCCGGACCACTCAGGCACTTTTTTGCCTAAAAATCCGAGCCGCAAAAGCTGAAAGTATAAGCTGCTTCGATCGGACGTCTGAAGATCATATACCCGATCAAACTTCCCTCTATAAAGACGATTTCTAAGTTTGCAAAGCTTAGACAGCTGCCAAATTCTAGGTTTCGTATCGAGCCAGATATCATCAAATAAGCCTGACTTTTCAGCGATCCCCCGAAAAGACTTCGTCGTCAGTAAGGTAATATGAGCTTTAGGATGATGCTCACGAATGGCAGCAAAGGGACCCATTGCCAAGATAAAGTCTCCAAAGGCACTTAATTTGATGACAAGAATACGCTCTGTGGTTTTCATTATTTGCGTTTTCCTGATGCAGCAAGTTCTTTATAGATGGCCAAAGTCTTTTTACACATAGCCTCTTTTGTGAAGTTTTTGAGGATATGATCCCGTGCTTCTTTTTTCAGCTCTTCTCGCTTATAGTTTGGAAGCGCGAGGGCTTTTTGAAGCTTCTCGGCCAGCCTCTCTGGATCATAGGGTGGAACGAACCATCCCGTAATACCGTCCTTAATAATCTCTAATGCTCCCCCATGATTGGTCGCAATTACCGGACGACCCATGGCTTGTGCTTCCGCAATGACACGGCCAAATGCCTCTGGATCGGTGGAAGCAGATACAACCACATCTGCCATCATATAAGCACTGGTCATATCGTCGCAATTTCCCACAAATTTGACAACATCCCCTAAATTAGAGATTTGCGCCAAAAGAATAAGTTCTTTTGTATACTCGCTCCTTCCCTGATCCGAGCCTAGGAAAATACAACACAAATCCGATGTTTCCATGTGCATCAAGGCCTTAATAAGCGTCTCTTGACCCTTCCAACGCGTCAATCGTCCAGGCAAAAGAATAATCCGCTTCCCATCGGGAATGTTCCATTTGTTAGCAAGCTGAACAAATCGTTCGACCTTTGTTTTCGTAGGGTCGAATAGATCTGTGTCCACACCTCGTTGGATTATTTTCAAATTCTTTTGAGGGACTTCGTAATTTTCTTTAATATGGCCTGCAATAAACTTGGAATTTGCAATGACCCGATCCCCTCGAACCATGATTCTGTTGTACCACTTTTTAAAGGGACCAAAAAGGCCGTAGGTTCCATGGAAAGTTGTGACAAAGGGAACACCCTCTCGGCGCGCCGCATAGTAAGCACTCCAAGCAGGAGCACGGCTGCGCGCATGTACTATCTGTACCTTATGTTCCCGTATAATTTTCCGAAGACGTCGAATATTCGCAAGAATGGTAAACAGAGATTTTTTATGAACAGGCAACCTTATATGCTGAGCCCTATGGCGCTTGAGGGTGTTTTCTAGGTCACCTCCCGAGGACACGACGATCGCCTCTCCACCTACCTTGTAAATAGCCTCAGCAATTTCTACAGTTCCCCGTTCAACACCCCCGCCCCCATTTAAAGAGGGAAGAACTTGAAGTACCGTGGGAAATTTTTTTACTTTTGAGCTCAAAGAAGAGTTCCTTCCTTAAAAATCCAAGTTGGCATAATAAGAAGGTGGGCTCATGCCCCCCACACGATCCGTCAAAAGTGGGCGAAAACTGGGGCGCGACTTTATGCGCGCATACCATTCTTTTGCGGCTGGATGATGCTCCCAGGGAACATCTCCAAAATAATCTAAAGAGGACAGTTGGGCAGCCGCCGCAATATCAGCAATAGAAAAAGCATCTCCTGCTAGCCAATTTCGCTGCTCAGAAAGCCAGCCGATATACTCCATATGAAAATGGATCGCATCGTGGGCTTGCCGGATGCGCAGCGGTTCTGGAGACCCCTGGCGTGTCAATCTCTTGAAAATCTTTTCCGAAAGAATCGGCACCGTAACATCACTATAGAGTTTTCCCTCAAACCAACCCACCAGACGTCGAACTTCAGCCTTGGCACGAGGTGTTTCTCCCATCAATGGTCGCTCAGGATATTGATCATCCAAATACTCACAAATTGCATTACTATCTGCAATGGTAAATTCGTTCGACCCCGTGGCATCCTTCGGCACTTTATCTACGAGCACGGGCACTTGTGCCAGGGGATTTTGACTTAAGAACTCTGGCCGCCTATCCCAGAACCGCTCAAGGACAAGCTCCACCTCCTGCATCTTTTCTGCAAGAGCCAACCGCACTTTACGGGAAAAAGGACAAATAGAAAAATGATATAACTTTCGCATGCTATATGGTATATATCCCTCAGTTTAGGGACTCAAGCGTAAAATAGAGTTAAGACCAATGACTTTCCTGCCTCTCGCACTTCTCGCACTTATCCAAGGTATAACAGAATTCATTCCCGTGAGTTCCCAGGCCCATTTGATTCTTTTGCCAGAATTTTTTGGATGGGATGCCCATGATCGCGTTTTAGATGCAGCTGTGCATTTTGGAACCCTTGGTGCCGTTTGTGTCTATTTTTGGAAAGATCTCGTCAATCTGTTTGCGGGCTTCTTTAGAATGATGTTCTCCCGCACCATGAACGACCATGGGAAAATGGCTCTATTTCTCGTCATTGCGACCCTCCCATCGGTATTTTTTGGCTTCCTAATTCAAAAATATACAGGAAATGCTCTGCGAGGCATTGCCATTATCGGTTGGATGAGCCTTATTTTTGGCCTAATCCTCTACCTCATTGATCGTTTTTGTAAAAACGACTCCAGCCTTAAGGAAATGTCCTTCGGTAAAGCCTTTCTTGTAGGATGCGCCCAAGTGTTTGCTTTTTTGCCCGGCGCAAGCCGCTCTGGTACAACAATTTCAGCTCTCCGGTTCTTTGGATTCACTCGCATCGAATCAATCCGCTTCTCTTTTCTGATGTCAATTCCCGTTGTTTTAGGAGCTGTCACACTCACTGTGCTTGAAAGCATTGGAACAGAGAATGATTTGTTATCAGTTCCTTTCTTAAGTGCGATCGTCATTTCTTTTCTCGCCGGTCTTTGCACCATTTCTTTTATGATGCACTGGTTAAAGCATCATAGCTTTGCTCCCTTTATGATTTACCGTATTCTATTGGGCATCGGAATTATTTTTTGGGTATCTTATTGATATAAGGGAAAATTTTTCTCGATTATACTACTGTATTTTTTTCTAGTAGCAATTTGAAATATTTTGTTGTAAAAGAGGGCCAATCAGTGAATTACCTCCTAATAGAGTGCACGTTCATTGATGCTGTCGTGAGCCCAGGTTGCTTACCAGTCACTTTAGAGATTTATATATCAAAATTAAGGATTTACAATGTCGACTCAATCCCCTGTGGACACATCGAACCCATCCACATTAGAGAAAATTAAAGCTATATTTTGGCCAGTGAATGGGTATGAAAACAAAAAAGTCATTCCGATGGCTTTAATGATGTTTTGTGTTCTATTTAATTATACTATTTTACGAGACGTTAAAGACGCTATTATCATTACCGCACCGGGATCAGGTGCAGAAGTTACAAACTTTTTGAAGATATACGGCACCCTTCCAATGGCCATCTTGGTCATGATTCTCTATGCCAAAATGAGTACGCTTCTGAAGAAAACAACTCTCTTCTATTCGACACTCTCCATGTTTTTGATTTTCTTTGCTCTCTTCGCCTTTGTCATTTTTCCGAACAAAGAATTCTTTAATATGAGCCAAGATACGATCCAGCAGTTGAAGGGTGAATATCCACGCTTGCAGTGGTTCATTCCTGTCATCGGTTATTGGACATATTCATTGTATTACGTGTTTTCTGAATTGTGGGGAACCGTTGCTCTCTCGGTTCTCTTCTGGACATTTGCCAATGAAACTACCCGTAGTTCTGAGGCACAACGTTTCTACGCCCTTTTCGGACTTGTAGGAAACGTTGGACTTATTTTCTCTGGTGGACTTTTGAGATGGATCACAAGCTCCAGTGAAGTTACTGGCGCTAGTCTGGATCAGGTCTGGGGAACAAACCTTAAGTACATTACGGTTGCGTTTCTGTTTTTTGGCGGACTCATCATGTTCTTATACAACTGGATTCAAAAGAATGTCCTGACAGATCCACGACTTTATGATCCAGAAACCATGGGAACATCTAAAAAGAAAAAGAAGGTAAAGCTCAGCTTTACTGAAGGCTTAAAGGTTGTATTCTCCTCTAAGTACCTCTGCTTTATTGCCATGCTCGTTCTTGGATATGGTATCAGTATCAACTTGGTTGAAATTACTTGGAAAAGCCAACTCAAACTTCAGTATCCTGATACAAACTCATACGTTAACTTTATGGGTTTCTTCTCCCAAATGACAGGGTTTACAACAATCATTTTGATGATCGTTGGAAATAACATTCTAAGGCGGCTAGGTTGGTTCACAGGAGCTATCATTACACCTGTAATGGTCCTTATAACTGGGGCTTCCTTCTTTACCTTTGTCATTTTCCGGGATGATATGACCCCATTAATGGCAGCATTAACGGTAACACCAGTGCTTCTTGCTGTGATTGTGGGGGCCGCCCAAAACATTCTGAGTAAATCTACAAAATACTCATTGTTTGATCCAACCAAGGAAATGTCTTATATCCCGCTGGATGATAACTTAAAAGTCCGTGGTAAGGCCGCCGTTGACGGGGTTGGTGGGCGTTTAGGAAAATCAGGTGGTGCTATCATGCAGCAGATTCTTCTTGTCAGTATCGTTGGAAGTACACAGATCACCATCGCACCGATCCTAGCTGTTATTGTTATGGCTATCGTTGGTGTCTGGCTATTTGCGGTCTTCGGACTCTCAAAGCAATACTACGCTTTAAGAGCAAAGCAGGAGACTAAAAAGTCTAAGACTTCCGCTGCATAGAACGTAAACTATAATATTTTGAAAAGCCGGGCCTTGAATTAAGTGCCCGGTTTTTTTATTTGGATCCTACAGGACAAAACCTATCTAAATAAGTTGGGAGAATAGCTTCCATTGCCAAAGGATCTATCCCAAAATCCTTAAAACCCAAAGCTTTTTCAGAAACAATGTTATTTCTTCGCAGAAGACGCACTTGATCTAGGGTCAGGGGTGGATTGGGAAGGAGGCCAAATACGGCTCCCATACAAGATGCCATCCAAAAAGGGATGGGAATCAACAATCGTTTCCTATGGATTTGCTCCAGCATAATCTGCATAAGCGACTTAAAGGAATAGATATTCGGCCCTCCCAGCTCATAGAGCTTTCCTATGGTCTGAGGCGTCATGAGAATACGACAAACCACTTCGGCAATATCACACACGTAAACGGGCTGAAACTGTGTTTTACCTCCCCCAATGAGCGGCAAAAAGGGGCTGATGCAAGCCATGGAAGCAAATCGGTTAAAAAAGGCATCCTCTGCCCCAAAAATAATGCTTGGGCGCACAATGGTTACTTCCGGAAACTTTTTCCGTAATCGTGTCTCCCCTGCAAACTTTGTCTTGCCATATTTAGAGCGCGATTGAGAATCCGCCCCAATGGCTGAAATGTGAACAAACCGTTCAACTCCAGCTTTTTTGGCCAATTGAGCCATACGCTCTGGCCCATTTTCGTGGACACCTTTAAAAGTCTGTTTTCCTGCCTCAAAGAGAATGCCCACTAGATTCACGACCATGTCTGCATTCTCCAGAGCCCTCGCAACTGACTTTGGATCTATAACATTGGTGCTGACGAGTGATATTTGGCCTATTTCTCCCAAAGTCTTCAGAAAAAGTGCACGCTCAACGTTACGGCAAGCCACCGTAATCATAGCGCCATTCTTTGCCAAACTTTGAACCACATACCGACCCACAAAGCCTGATCCACCGAAGACTGTTACTCTTTTTCCCCTCAAGTCCATAAGCTCTCCCTGGCCGCCCTCTCTTTAGTACAGTGTAATGAAAATATGTATTTTAGGAAAGGATTTGAATGATTCAGGCACATCTATCTGACGATAACATCAAACGTAATGCCTTATTTTTCAATCAGCTGAGTGAAAATTTAAACGGCAACTTCCATATTTCCAAGCTTAGCAGCACATATGGCTTCTATTTCTCGGCAAATGTAATGGTATAGACACAAATGTCCTTCCTGGATGTGTGACGTTATGGAAGAAGGAACCTTCAAAGTATAGTCAGCCATAGGTGCCAATGCGCCTCCTGATTCACCCGTAAGAGCAACTGTTTCCATGGAAAGGGATTTGGCAACCTTAAAAGCCTCAATGACATTCTTGGAATTTCCACTGGTACTTAGCCCCAAAAGAACCCCGCCTGCTTCTCCATAAGCTTCCACCTGACGGGCAAAGACCGTTTCATAGGAGTAGTCGTTGCTCCAAGCCGTCATGAAGGCCTGGTCAGCACTAAGGGCGATTACCTTTAATCCAGGACGTTCTTTGACAAAGCGTCCAACTAACTCCCCAGAAATATGCATGGCATCTGAGGCCGATCCCCCATTTCCACAAACAAGAAGGGGGAGGCGATTAACGAGCGCCTGCGAGATAACCTTTATGACATTATCAACTGTAGAGAAGACATTTTGAGTCTCCAAAGCTTGAAGAACCTTAACTGTTTCCTGAAGATACTTTTGAAAAGACATGGCAACCCTCAATATTGTTCATCTATTATGCCCTCTTTTACATGAAATAAATCTTTTTCCTAGGAAAAAAACTCCAAAACCTTTAAAAACACCAGTAATAGGATGAAAGGAATACTATGATTGTTGTTCTAGCCGCCACTGGAATGATCGGACGAAAACTTGTGGAAAAGCTCTGCGACGCTGGACACGATGTGCTTGCCACTGGGCGCACCAAGGAGAAACTCTCCACAATCGATAAACGTGCCCAACAAGCGTATGCTGACTTACAGGATCCCAGCTCCTTGAAGCCACTTTTGAAAAAAGCAAAAATTGTTATCTGTTGTGCCCACGGAAGCCATGCTGAAACCATTATCCCTAACCTGCCTAAAGCACTTGATCGACTGATTCTTATGGGCTCCACGCGCGTTTTCACCAAGCTTCCTGATCCCCAAGCGGATGCTGTGCGCCAAGCTTTAGAGCTTTTTAACAAATCAAAAGTACCAGGCATCATGTTGCTCCCATCCATGATCTATGGATCCCCTCAAGATCGAAATATAAATCGTATATTATCACTGGTTCAACAATTTCCCTTTATTCCCCTACCAAATGGCGGCAAGGCTTTCGTCCAACCTGTTTTCGTAGATGACGTTATCGAAGCTCTCTTTAAAAGCGTTTCAGCTGATTTAGCGAAACTTGATAGAACAATCACGGTTGCGGGACCTGAACCGATCCCTTATTCATCATTAGTCAAAACATGTGGAAACGCCTTAAATCGGAAAATCCATATTTTGCCCGTCCCCATCTCACCACTCTCTTTGGTAGCCAAACTACTCAAGCCCCTAGGGATGACTATCAACCAAGACGAGCTTGTACGAGCTACGGAAAACAAGTCTTATGATGTTACGCCCTTACGCCAACAATTAGGAATTACCCCCATAAGCTTTGAAGATGGACTGAACCTCAAGATTCAAAGAGGATGGTATCCCAGAAAAAAATTGTCTTTTTAATCATTTGAGCTCAAACTAAACGTACGTAATGATGACTCATATGGAAGCAAAATGGCAAAGTGTCTCTTAGGATCTAAAAAATTCGATCAACACTTACTTGTAACCGTAGAAGACATGGTTTCCATTGAACATAAAACAGTCAAAGAAACCAAAATTTCCTTTTATGATCTTATGGAGCGGTCTGGCAAAGCCGTTTCCAAAGAAATACTGGATCATTTTCCCAAACCACAAAAAACAATTGTCCTCTGTGGTCCTGGAAACAACGGCGGAGATGGATTTGTTGTTGCGCGATTCCTCAAAGAGGCTGGATGGCCCGTCACCGTGGCTATTCCACCAGCGTATGGTCGCTGGTCCGACTCTGCCACTGCACACAAAGCTCTCTGGACCGAAAAATGCACAGACCTAAACCCTGAAATCACTTCGGGGTTCGATATCATAATAGATGGCCTATTTGGCATTGGCTTAGATAGGCCCCTCAAAGAACCCTACGTTGACATTATTAAAACAGCAAATCAGCAAAAAGCCTTTCGGGTATCTATTGATATTCCTAGTGGCATAGATGGGGCTACGGGAGCTCTCTTAGGTGTTGCGTTTAATGCAGACTTAACGGTTACTTTTGGGCACAAAAAACTTGGTCACGCCCTCCTACCTGGTCGCAGTCACACGGGCATTTGCAAAATACATGATATCGGATTTGTCGCACCGGATGACACGCAAAGAAAAATCTATTTGAATCACCCTGATCTTTGGAAGAGTGCCTATCCATATCCCAAAATCGAAGGCCACAAATATACAAGAGGCCACGGGGTTATTCTAGGAGGCTCCACATTCACCGGGGCAGCACGGCTTGCGGCCATGGCAGCCCGCCGCATAGGAGCAGGACTGATATCCATTGCAACATCTCCAGAAGCCCAAGAAATATATGCCACCAGTTCTCCAGGAATTCTCCTTTCTATTCTCGCCCACACCCATGATTTTGAAGAACTTGTTAAAGATGACAGGAAAAATGCTTACCTACTGGGCCCAGGATTCTTGGGAGGAAACCGTGATCTGATTCCTTCTTTGCAAAATAAGGTTCGAGCTGTCCTGGGCAAAAAACGATCCTGCATTTTAGATGCTGACGTTTTTACGGCATTTGAGAAACATCCTAAGGATCTTTTTGCGGCCATCAAAAGCCCCTGTGTCATGACGCCCCATACAGGAGAATTTTCTCGCCTCTTCAATGACAAAGGATCAAGAATATCCCAAGCCCAAGAGGCTTCCAAACTTAGTAAGGCTATTCTTGTTTTAAAAGGCCCCGATACCGTCATTGCAGATCCCTCTGGCCACACAATCATCGAAAATCATGGCACACCGTTCCTGGCCACAGGCGGCACAGGAGATGTTCTATCGGGCATGATCTTAGGACTTTTGGCCCAAGATATGGATCCCTTCCACGCGAGTGCCATGGCCACTTGGATCCATAGTGAAGCAAGTGACTTGATCGGACTTGGCCTCCTTGCAGAAGACATCCCAGACTGTATTCCTGAAATTATGGATGAGGTATTTTAAAGAGAAGAATGAAATTTTTGTACAGTTTACAAAAAACAAATTCTGTATTACTTTTCGACATCAAGAATGTTTTTAAATAATTAAGTTGAAATCAGAGAGAGCTATTGGAAGGTTGACCCAATTTTCGGGTCGTGCATTTTTTTCATTTTGAAATAGGTTAGGTTATGAAAATACTAAAATTTCCTGTTCTGATTTTTGTACTGTTTATTTTACTTTACCAAACAACACTTGCGCATATCATTGTGGATATCGATGAGTTTAATTTTCCTAGAATAAGTAAAAAGGGCATTAGAGTTGTCCAATTCGATACAACTGAACAAAAATTACTATACCCAAAACGAATCAAAGTGCCGATTTCAGTAATTGAAAATCATCATTGATGCGATCCACCATATCGTGGGAAATTTTTGGCCAAGTGATTTCAAAAAAGTCCATGATTGATCTT
>Ga0066610_10001904_pt1 | contig 11943 bp, 10 predicted proteins | sample SaaInlV_DNA_165m_FD_60375 | JGI IMG/M metagenome (GOLD analysis project Ga0066610, IMG submission 60375) | Marine microbial communities from expanding oxygen minimum zones in the Saanich Inlet - SI075_LV_DNA_165m | ecosystem: Environmental > Aquatic > Marine > Unclassified | place: British... | reverse complement strand
AGCGTTTAGTCGGTATATTTTTTCCGTATAAAAAATTATTTTTTTTGCTATAGAATCAACATCCATAGAATTAGGCATAGGAGCCGGATTTTTATCTCTAGTCAATTGATCCTTATAATAAAAATAAACATATTTATACATATTTAATAAGTTTTCTAATGCCAATGATATTAATACGAAATTATTTTGTTCTTTTTTTATGCTGAGAAAATATCCTTTTAGAATATTATCTATATATTTAAATTTCCAGATTGAATTTAATTTATAATCAGTACATCCCATGTCTTTATATAAATATATTTTCTGCAAAAATCTTGAATCAATGTTATAAGCTTCTAAGTAAGAATCACTATTTAACTCTAGCCACCTGTCAATACAATTATTTAATTGTCCTAATTCTATTAATGAATTGAAGCGAAATTTCCGTTGATAATAATTCAATATTATTTTTGGGCCAAATCTACATGAAGTTACCAAAGATCTTATGTATGAATTCAATATAAATGTGTGCTTAAAATCATCACCTGGGCAAAATTCACCACATATTTTTTCAATATTATCACTAAAAATTTCATCTATACAATTTGTGATCTCATTGCTTTCTAAATTATCATAATCATTACTACCTAACACAGTGCTTAATCCATTTACTAATCGTTCTATTATCAGCACTAACTTTAATTTATTCTCCAAGCCCTTTTTCAAGCCATGCAAGAATTTCTCTTCATGGGTATATAAAAGTAAACTCTCTCTAAGAAACATTATATTTTCATTATATTTTTCTAATATATCATCGGTTTTGTGCACCTCTAATAAACTTGATAAATGTTGATTTAAATCATGCATTGAGGATGGTGACAACCTATCAAGCTTTACTTTGAAATCACTTATTTCCCACTTTTTTTTCTTTTTCTTACTTTTATCAATATGTTTATGCATAAACTTATTTATAAGTTTTGTTAAAATTACAGATTCTGCCTTGGTTTTATTTGCTTCATCAAATTCTAAAAGCATTAAATTAATAAATTCAATGCTTTTAGCTCGAATTTTATATATTGGTGTGAATACTTCCTTAATTAAGCCAAATTTATATATGGGTTTAGCTATAATATAGTTGCTATATATATTAATCATTGTTGCATGTAAATTTAGTGCTGCATTATAGATGTTTTTACTTCTATCATCACTAGCTAAGCGAAGCTGCTCAAGAGACTGATAAGTATTAATGTTATATTTTTCACATGCAAGATTATATATTGTTTGTGCTTGAAATATAGTGCCAAGACGAATATTTTTAAACTTCTTTAAAAACATCACCAGCATACTTAATGTTGGTAAGCGCTCTTTTTCATCCATATATTTTTTTAATATTAAATATGCTTCGTCTAAGGTCTCTAGCCTCATTTCCCCACATATGCAACACCTGCAGTCTTCACTTAATTTAGTATCTTGATTAATTCGTAGAGTATCACACTCATCTACAGAGCGTTCTAAAGAACCTGAAGTCAGCTTGCTAATAAATGATTCTAAGCTTCGATCTGAATAGACGGCATGAAAAATTTTAGACTGATTCGTCCAAGATTGATTAGGATTGCTCATTTAAAAACCTTAAAATAACAATGATAATAACAATTATATAAAATATCTATGTAATAATTTATGCACCACCAATATTTTTTGGCACATGTGTTTTAAATGATTTCCTAGTAGTTTTTTTAATTTTATGGGCTGATACGTTAATACGATTAACATCACCATTTGAATCAATTACATACTTATCAATCTCACTATTTTTCATTATTTTATTTATATCTAAATTATTTGATTCTCTCACGCTTAAAACTTTTATATCTCCATGCATATATATTGACATGAGATAGCCAAAAAACAATGACATAGTTAAGTTTAATAATATTAGTGGGACTATATTAATATGGTTAGCTAAAAAATATATATGGCTAGAAACAATAAAAACTGGAAGATTAGTTATATATAGAATAACTGCTATATACGTGATAGCTGTTAGTAAAATATTTAAAGAAAATACACTTATACATCGGTATGAGTATTTATTCCAGCCAAATAAAGTATTAGCAGATACATATGCAAGCGCAATAAGAGTGAAAATAGGGGCTGAAAGTTTAATAGCCATTATTAATACTAGTAATAGCAAACATATAACTATACGTTTTTTAGATTGCTGTCTGAATAGCTCTATCTCATGAGATTTAGGTGCTGACCCATATGCTAAAATATTTTTATTTCTATCAAATAAAGCTATAGATTTTACATCTACAGAACTTTTTATAAGCTTCCTTACAACTGTTTTACTATTTCTATTAAAAAACATATTACTTAATTCTCCCTACCATATATATTATATATAGCATATTTAAATGACTTTTGTATAAAGCTATTCAATTGGGCTAATTATTCGTGCATAAGTTATACAATTATTATCATATTTCGTATTTATAGCATCTATAACTCTGTTAAGTCTCTTAACTTTACAATTACTATCTAAAATATCTATTTGTTTAGATGAACACAAGCGTAGAGCCGTTATTTGAACTTGGGTTATGCAGTCAGAATGCCAATTTTTTTCTATAAAAAGCTTCACTAAATTCATTAAACCATGCTGAGAATTATTACTTATTGTTAGCTTTACTTTATCTTTAAACCACTTTTTATTTTTAGCTCGCATAGCAATAAGAAAATAATCCGAATAAAAATTATTAACTCTCATCCTGCGCATTAACTTAGCCACCATATGTGCAAAATAATACAAAATAATGTTTTTATCTTTAATATTAGGTGGCAATATTTTCCCATGACCCATTGTCTTTGCATTTCTATAATTGTGCTTAACATTAGATGGATCTAAGCCCTGACACATAAGCCAAATTCTAGCACCTGTAACACCGTATTTTTGTGTTACAACTTCTTGTTGAATTTTACTCATGTCTGAGCATTTGTAAACATTATGTTTTGCCAGGAAATCTGAGATTTTTATTGAAATGCCACAAATGTCAACGACCGGCACATTGGCTAAAAATTGGCCAGAATCTGCTGGCCTTACAATTTTTATACCAAATGGCTTTGCTAACTTTACCGCATGTTTTGCTGTGGTCTTATCACCACTTATTCCAAGTGATGCTTTCAGACCAAATTTTTCATATATCTTGCGCTGTAACTTATTTGCGATTTGTTTTATAGACCCTATATGAGCCTGACATTTAGTTACATCAATAAATGCCTCATCAATAGAAAACTCTTCTATATCTGGGCTAACATTTTCTCTAATGTACTGCATTATTTTGTTTGATAACAAACTATAACGTTTATGGCGTGCAGGAAAGTTAATTAAATCAGGGCACAAAATGCGGGCCTTATACAAGGGCATGCCTGTATGAACACCATATTGGCGCGCCTTGTATGAACACGTTATAATTGTATTGCCGTGCAAACCATTTGTTACTGAAATAGCTCCACCACTAACATTGGGATTATCCAATTCCTCAACAGATGCAAAAAATGAATCCATATCAAGAAGTATGATCGCTCGCTCCCAATGCTCTGTGCGCATATACTAATTATTAGATAACCGCAACAAGCCAACGTATACGCCTTGTATTTTAACCCTGTCAGCCGCATATGTTTGTGGTTTGTGCTCTGGGTTGGAAGGAAACAACGTAATTGTTCCATCTTGGTTGTTTTTAAAGCGTTTCAAGGTGGCATTTTCATTATCAACCAGTGCAACAACGATTTGATTATTATTTGCAGTGGCCGTTTCCTGACAGACAACAATGTCTCCATCAAAAATACCCTCATCTATCATAGAGTCGCCCTTTACCTCCAGAGCATAACGCCCATCTCCAATAAACATGCTAAGAACATCTAGTTCTTCTGCATTTTCTATGGCTTCTATAGGCATGCCTGCTGCTATTTTACCAACCAAAGGAAGTGATGCTTTATTTTTTATAATTATGTTGCGTCTTTTACCTGAAACTAGCTCTATTAATCCTAGTGATTGCAGAACCTGCAAGTACCTATAAACTACTCCTCTCGATTTAATAGCAATTCCCATTGCAATTTCTGCTGTAGTTGGTGAATAACCATATTCATTGATATAGTTTTGAATAAATTTAAATGTTTGGTGTTGTTTTTCCGTTAGCATCTTTAGTCCTCCAATAACCATTCACAATTAATTATAGAGAACAAATAGAGAACAAGCAAGTTTTTATGCAACTAATATAAACTCTTAATATTTCCTTAATATTATATACAGTATAATAAATCATTAATGTAATAAAAAAAGAAAAAAAGCTTATGAAAATAATTAATTACTTAAAAAAACTCGACTTAGAAGAAAAAATACTAGCCACTAACTGGTTATTATGTATTTTAACATGGCTAATATTTTTCGGTGTAATAACCGGTGGTATTATTCCTATTGTATTAATCTCTATAACACCTGTTCTCGGTTATTTCACACCTAGTTTAATAAAAAAGATTAAAGAATATTTTTTTAAGAGATCTGCTAGTGACAATGAATATAATAACAGTAGTAAAATTAATGCTAATAAAGATTCTTCTTTGAAAGCGACAAGTAAATTTATATTACACTCCTTTATAAATGTAAATATATTATATTACTCTATAAAAACCTTATTTATTACATATGGCTTTGCAAGTACTGGCTGTATTGGGCTAATTTTATCTGCAGCTATTTTGCTAGTTATGATTCCTATAATAGCAAAAGAATTTCGCGCATTATGCACTGTCTATAAATATGGAAAACCTTTTAAAAAACATATCATAAATAAAGCAAATTTACTCAAAAGCATCTTGATTGCTATAGCAATAAGTTCAGCCATTTTCTTTATTTTGTGTGCTGTAGCCACTAATAATTTAGTGGCTTTATCAATCCTTTACCCATCTATAATATTTATTATACCTCTTGTTGTAATTGAGTTTTTATTACTAGTTACTTATCTTTCTTATGTTATTTTAAATAATCAAAATATAAACAAATGGGAAATTACATGCAATATAATTACTTTTATTGGTGGAACATTTTCACTATTATTTGCTGTATTTGAACTATCTGCAGCAACAGGGGTAATTAATATTACTGCGCTAACACATATGAGCATATATCTGGCAGTAGGTACTGCAACAATGCATTTTTTATTTCCAATTATAGTAGTATTTAGCCTAGCAGTCATAGCATTTTTAATCGAAGCCCCAGCTATAACTGAAGAACCAAAAGATAATCTAGATAAAACACAAAAATATAATAATATGAAAAATAATCGGCATTTAGTTAATATAGATAACGGTAGGCTAGTTACACCAGTTACAGCTGCTAGTTTAAGTCCCCAATCAAATAATAACTCAGCTGCTGTAAGTAACATTCATAATAAACAAGAGGAATTAGGCCAGCAGCCAGTACATATTAACTAGGGAATGGTCGCGAGCAAATGGATGCAAAAAAGACTGAGATACCCCCTATTCAAAAACTCTTAATATTTAGCTAAAATAATGTTACAATTGTTTATTGTTAGTACTATGTTTAGCAAGGCTATAAACAACAGGAACATGAATGTTTAATAATTTAAAACTACATGAAATTTTAAAATATTTATTGTTTGGTGTTTTTTTTATGTATGTAATCGGTGGTGTTATATTGCGAGCTCTAATAGAGGCAGAGTTTGGCGTGATAATGGTACTCCACTTCCATGTGCCAATTGCGTTATTCTTAACTGTTGAAGCCATTCTTCTTTTTGCTACAGCATTTACAAAATACCTATATGAGCAAAAACTAACACCTGTGGTATACAACCAACAAAATGGCTCTGCCGATAATTTGCATAGTTACAGGAATCCACCTGATCCTGCGGACATTGAGACTAATAATTACGAACAAAAAAGATCAATGGAAATAAATCCTGAGTAAATAACCTTATTATCTTATAAATATTACAATTAATGCCCACCAAAGATTGAGGCGGACATAAGCCAAAGTAGAAAACATGTATTAACCTAAATAGATACATTTGCAGACATAATTGATATTGTAATTAATCTACTGGAAGAATATAATATAGTATTATTTTATTTTAGGCAAAATCATTATGAAAAATAATATTTCTGCAATTTTATGCTATACAGTTGCAACACTTTTCTTAGGCTATGAAATGGGGCTACAAGTATCTCCGGCTGTAATGGTAAATGAGCTCATACAAGACATAGGCTTAAATGCAAGCAGCTTAAGCTTAATATCTGCAGCTTATTTTTGTGCATATGCAGGTATGCAAATACCAGCAGGTATAATGTTTGACAAATTTAATGCTAAAATAATCCTTACAATAGCATCAGCAATATGTACTCTTGGTATTTTTGTGTTTGTTATCACAAAATCACCACTTTTATTAGCAGCAGGACGTTTTATTACAGGGTTTGGTTCAGCATTTGCATTTATTGGTGTTCTAATCATGGCAAAAGAATGGTTTGATAAAAAATACTTTTCTATATTGGTTGGAATAGCTCAATTAATAGCCGCATTAGGGGCTATGTTTGGTGAAGTGCCTCTTTCAATATCAATAGAAGAAAATGGTTGGCAAAATGCTATTATTGGCCTCACTATAATAGGGGTTGTATTAACAGTTTTAATCGCAATTATCATAAAAAACAACCCTCATCATGAAAAAAACATAAGTTCTGATAATAAAATATCGTTAATTAATAGCCTAAAACTGATAATTAAATCGAAACAGAATTGGGCAATAGCCTTATATGCTTTTGCATGTTGGGGGCCTGTAACTTCCTTTGCTGAACTGTGGGGGGTTGAATTTCTAAGACAACATCTAACTGTAACGAAAACAGAAGCTGCTGGCATTGTATCTAGTGTTTGGGTTGGGATTGCCATAGGAGCTCCAATTATTGGCATTATTGCAGCAAAGAAAAACAAGTTTATAAGTATTTTGAGGGTTACGTCTTTAGTAGGTTTTATCTCAACTTTTTGGTTGATTCTAGGGCCTGTAAAAAGTGTATATATGGCTCATACCTTAGCAATTGGATTTGGAATAGCAGCAGCAAGTCAAATACTAACATTTAGCATGATAACTGCAAATATCCCAGACAAATTAGCTGGTACTGCAATAGGGTTTATGAACATGGCTGTTGTCGCAGGAGGCGCCATATTGCAACCACTAATTGGAACTATAATTCATTATTACTGGGATGGAATAACTAAAAATAATGCTCCTTGGTATACATCAAATGATTATCAGCAAGCACTTATAATTATACCTATTTGCTTTTTTATATGCTGCCTCATAAGCTTGTATGCATTAAAAGAGGATAGCCCTAGCAATTAGACTGTTTAATAACAGAAATAGGAATAGATGCCCTATTACCCCAGGTTAAACAACCTGGGCACAACCAGTAAATTGAGTTAGAATTAAAACCACAGCTAGAACACTTATACGAATAGCTACTACAGCAGACAATATCTAATACATTTAACACGTCATTATAATAACTAGAATCGTATTTTTCTTTCATATCTTTAATATTAACAAGGTTAGCTACGCTTTTAGGCATGGAGTCATTACTAATAACCTTTATTAGAAGAGCTCTTACATCCTCATTATAATAACTATGGCTATTTATAAATAATAGGGTTTTTATAATAACATTGAAATTAGAAGCCTTTAGCAGAATGCTTATTACATAACTAAAAAACTCTTCTTGTTTTTCTTCAATATTATAGCAGTAATATAATTGTTGGTGAGTAACTAGTATATATGCTGGATCTGTAGCTACTAATTCTATTATATTTTCAATTGCCAAATCAATACATCCCACATCTATATAATATGAAATAAGAACTAGGTTTAAACGAATATGTGTTTTATCTATTGCTTGAGCTGACTTAATGTTTAATAATGCCTGTTTGAAATTTTTTTGTTTTAAATTATTATCGATTATTTCACAATAAAAATGTACAGTCTCAAAATTCATATTAGACTTACTAGCAGAATCTAGCTTATTTGCAGTTTTAATTGCTTGCGGCCAATCAGACAGCTTTTGATATATATTTAATAAGGACTCTAATGATCTTCTTCTATATTTTTTCACAGACTGCATTTCTATAAATATATTCTCTGCTTTGTCTAATATTCCAGAATGCAAGTAATCAGTTGCAAGTTCAATTAAAGCATTGTATCTAAAGTCTTGTTTTAATGTTTTTTTTGATATTATACTTTCATGAACTAAAATTGCCTGATCAAGCTTTCCTTCATGTCGATATAAATTACCAAGAGCTAGATATGTTTCAAAACTATATTTGTCAATATGAGATATTTTTTTAAAGATACTCTCTGCTTCGTGTGTCTGTTTATTCAGCAGGTAATTAAAACCTGCGAATAAATCTTTTGATATATCTGTTTCAATTTTTTTGTATTTTAAATATAGGTTGCACGCTATAGATAAAAATATTAAAGGAATTAGTATTATAAACCCTAGATCCATAATCTCACTCCCCTATTGTTTTCCTGCGTCTACTTTTACTTTAGCAATTTCTTGCCTAGCTTTATCAAGTGAGCGCTGTAATGATTTTACAGTCGAATGATTTTTTATGAGCTTAGGCATTATTGATACATAAGATAATAGTGCACCAACAAAAAGCACTATCACTAATAATATACCCAATGAGATATTATAGCTAATAAAATAACAGTTTAAGAATACTTCATGGTTGTTAAGAGTAGAAAAAACTATTCCAACTGTAATTGTTAAAAAGCTTAACAACCATGAAAATATTCTAGGTATAAATTTCAAAAATATTAGCCTTCGTCAGATTTTGAAATTTTATCCTTAATTAAATCACCAAAGGTAGTTCGAGAAGGAGCTGCATCTTCAGCTTTTGATTTTCTACTCTCACTTTTAGGCTTTGCTGATAAATTTGTTTCATCAAGAGTTAGGTTGATATGACAGCCTTTACGCTCATGACTAGCTATATATGCTTCAACTTCATCACCAATGCTAGGTACTGTATCAAACTCAGCATCTCTTATAGTTCCAGAAATATCATCGGCTAGAGATACAATTACTTTTTTACTCTCAACAGCTGTTACAGTCCCTTTAACCATCCCTTTATTTTCTTCAAAGAATTTAACAAATGGATCATCAGAAGTCTCTTTGATACTCAAAGATATTCTTTCTCTTTCAGGGTCTATAGTAAGAATTTTTGCAGAAATATCATCACCTTTCTTGTAATCTCTGATAACTTCTTCGCCAGTTTTAACCCATGAAACGTCGGTCAAATGAACTAAGCCATCTATCCCACCTTCTAATCCTACAAACACTCCAAAGTCAGTAATTGATTTAATTGTTCCTGAAACTTCTTCTCCTATTTCATGATTATTTGAGAATTCTAACCATGGATTTTGTATACATTGTTTTATACCTAGTGATATGCGACGCTTGTTTTCATCAACATCAATAATCATAACTTCTACTTCATCGCCAACGTTAACAATTTTATTTGGTCTTATGTTCTTATTAGTCCAGTCCATTTCTGACATATGAACTAAACCTTCTATTCCTGTTTCAATTTCAACAAAGCAGCCGTAATCAGTAATGTTAGTAACTTCACCAAACACTCTGCTATTTGATTGATATCTATCTGCAACACCATGCCAAGGATCATTACAAAGTTGCTTCAATCCTAATGAGACTCTGTTTTTATCTTTATCAAAACTAAGTACTTTTACTTTAAGTTCTTGCCCTACTTCTAGAACTTCAGATGGATGTTTTACTCTTTTCCATGAAATATCGGTTATATGTAGTAAACCATCTAAGCCACCTAGGTCAACAAAGGCACCGTAGTCTGTTAAATTCTTAATAATACCAGATACTTCATTTCCTTCTACCAACTTCTCTTGTAGCTCTTCTGAATTCATTAGCGCTGAACTTTCTAATACAGCACGACGAGATACAACAATGTTGTTTCTCTTTTTATCCATATTTATTATTTTAAATTCAAGCTCATGAGGCTCAAAATCAGTATTATCTCTGCTTGGTCTAACATCTGCCTGTGATCCTGGTAAAAAAGCCCTTACAGAGTCTATATCAACAGTAAATCCGCCTTTCACTCTATCTGAAACTAAACCTACGATTAATTCACCGCTTTCTTTCGCAGCTTCTAATTTTGCCCAAACACTCGCTTTATGCGCTTTTTCACGAGATAAATAAGTAATACCATCACCAAGTTCAATCTGTTCAATTAGTACTTCTACATCATCACCTTCACTAACATTTAGCTCAGTACCTGTCATAAATTCGGATGTTGGTATATCTGATTCAGATTTTAATCCAGCATCTACAGTTATATAATCAGAGCTAATTGCAACAACTTTTGCAGTCACTAGCTTGCCTGGCTTCAGAACTATATTTTTTAAGTTTTCTTCTATTAAATCGTTAAAGTTAGTTTGAGTTATCGTAGTATTTGTCATTTATTACCCCGGGTTGCAAGCTGAGCTGCAACAAGATTGTTAATTAAACCAGCGTTTTACCGCGCCAAAAGAGCTTTATTATCCCATATACTAAATAGTTTTTCAACTACTTCTGCAATATCATATAAAGTTGTGTCGATATTAATGCTACCAAACGGCTCAATCAAAGGAGACACCTCTCTTTTTTCATCCCTTTCATCTCTTGCCTTCATTGTTAACTCTATCTCTGAAAGATCTGTAGCCACCCCATTATTTTGGATCTCTAAGTATCTTCTTGCTGCCCTTTCTTTTAAAGAAGCAGTTAAAAACACCTTAAGCGTTGCATTTGGAAACACCACTGAGCCCATGTCCCTACCATCGGTTATAAGATTTGAGCTGCAACCGTAATTTCGCTGTATATTGATAAGAGCAGTTCTAACTTTGCTGTTTTTTGCTAGTTTAGAAGCCTCCTCACCTATTATCTCATCACGTATAGCATCAGTTACATCCTTAGAGTCAAGGTATACCTTGTATACCTTATCTTTAAACTCAAAATTTATATTAATTCCCTCAATCATCTTCAAAAGATCTGTTTCAGTGCGACAATCACTGTTTAATGATTTGTAAGCTACAAGTCGGTAAATAGCACCGCTATCAAGGTAAGACCAACCTAACCTTTCACTAAGCAGCTTTGCTACTGTACTTTTGCCTGAGCCACTAGGCCCGTCTATCGTAATTACTTTTCTATTCATTCTTACCAAGCCAGGATTTATTCGACGCCAACTTCTTTTTCTTCAGACTCGCATGAATCTTGCTCATCACCATCGTCAGAATCTATTAGTGCCTGCATTGATATCAGGTCCTCAGAGTTAGCCAATCTAATTAAACGAACACCCTGAGTGTTCCTTCCTACAAGCGAAATCTCATCTACCTTAGTACGTACTAACGTGCCTTTGTTTGAGATCAAAAATATTTCGCCATCATTTGCAGCCTGCAAAGCACCAATTACTTTGCCATTTCTCTCATTTACTTGAATAGATATAACACCCTGACCGCCACGACCAGTTATTCTATAATCTTCAATACTTGTTCTCTTGCCATAACCCTTCTCAGTAGCAGTTAAAATAGGGCTGTTCTCAGCGACAATTACCAAAGAAATCACTTTATTTTCATCTGCTAACTTAATTCCTCTAACACCACGTGCCTGACGCCCCATAGTTCTAACTTTATCTTCAGGGAATCTAATAACCTTACCTGCATCTGAAAATAACATTACATCTTGACTACCACTAGTCATAGCTGCAGAAATAAGCTTGTCACCATCATCCAAAGCTATGGCAATAACCCCATTACTCCTAGGCCTAGAAAAACTCTCTAACGATACTTTTTTTACTGTGCCACGCTCAGTAGCCATGAACACAGATAGGTCTTCATTAAACTC
>Ga0066610_10001900_pt1 | contig 11954 bp, 9 predicted proteins | sample SaaInlV_DNA_165m_FD_60375 | JGI IMG/M metagenome (GOLD analysis project Ga0066610, IMG submission 60375) | Marine microbial communities from expanding oxygen minimum zones in the Saanich Inlet - SI075_LV_DNA_165m | ecosystem: Environmental > Aquatic > Marine > Unclassified | place: British... | reverse complement strand
GTGGCGGCGGCGGTGATATTGCCATTGAGTGCTAGCTTACAAGGCTTGGATGATTCTAAAAAACTATCTGAGAAAAAACGTGAGGAGCTGTTTCCTAAAATACAGATAGAAGCCATTGCCTACGGAGTGGCTATCGTCAATTCGCAAGTGATTGATGACATCAATATCCTTCAGGCAACACGATTGGCCATGAAACAGGCGGTGGAAAAATTAGGTTCCGTTCCCGATCTCTTGCTCATTGACGGAAACCAGAAGATCGAATCGAGTCTAGATCAATGGGCGATTGTAAAAGGGGATGCGAAAAGTTTTTCCATTGCGGCGGCTTCGGTTTTAGCGAAGGTGACAAGAGATCATCTCATGGAAGAGAATCATCGCAAGTATCCACAGTACGAATTTGCCCAGCATAAAGGTTACGGTACAAAACAACATCGAGAATTGATTGCCCAACACGGCCCATGCCCCATACACAGACGCACTTTCAAGGGTGTTAAAGAGTATTTATAAAGGTGAGATTGCATGCTTTCATTATTGAATAAAAATTGGTGTCAGGCTGAACCCCCTTCCGTAACGGTGTCACAACTAGAGCGTGGTCTTAAAATACCAAAACCGGTGGCAGTCCTTTTAGCAAATCGAGGCGTGACCTCTGAAGAATCTGCGCGAGAATTTCTATCTTCAGACTTGAGCCGTCTGCACGATCCTTTTTTAATGGCCGACATGCGTCAGGCAGTAGATCGAGTTATCAAAGCGATGGAGCAAAAAGAAGCCATCACCCTTTTTTGTGATTACGATGTCGATGGAGTCACGTCGGCCGCTTTTCTGACGCATTTTTTTCGTGACCTCAATTATCCGGTAGAAGCCTATTTGCCAGAACGCAAGGCAGAAGGTTATGGCTTAAATTCCGATGCGGTTCGAAAAATCCGCGCGCAGGGCGCAGGCTTGATGATCACCGCTGATTGTGGCATCACTGGAGTGAAAGAGGTGGCGTTGGCGAATGAAATCGGTTTGGATGTCATTGTCACCGACCACCATCAAGTGGGGGGAGAGGGCTTGCCGCCTGCCGTTGCCGTCCTCAACCCGCATCGATCCGACTGTGAATATCCTTATCGGTTTTTATGCGGAGTGGGTCTGGCCTTCAAATTGGCGATAGCTGTGCGCAATGAATTATATTCAGCAGGATGGTCGAAAGAAGATTTGCCTAATTTAAAACGCCATCTAGATCTCTTTGCCTTGGGCACGATTGCTGATGTCGCCCCGTTGACGGGTGAAAATCATATTTTGACTCAGCATGGACTCAAAATGTTAAGCATCACATCCAAACCCGGGCTGGTGGCATTGAAGGAAACCGCAGGCATTGTGGGGAATGTCGATGCCCGCTCAGTAGGCTTTGGTCTCGGCCCAAGGCTCAACGCCGCAGGCAGGTTGGGCCGAGCCGATAACGGTTTGCATTTATTGGCATCGCAAAATTTAAAAGAAGCCAAAGCCTTAGCTCTAGAATTGGACCAAACCAATCAGGAGCGCAAAGAAATTCAGGAAGAAACTGTAGCAGAAGCGGAATCTCTTTTTAAACGCCATATCAATTTAGAAGAAGACCGAGTGATTGTGTTGGCCTCAGAAATTTTTCACCCCGGCGTGATCGGCATTGCGGCTTCTCGTTTGGTAGATAAGTATCGCCGACCCACTGTATTGATCGCCTTGGAAGAAGGGCAGGGCAAAGGTTCGGGGCGTAGCATTCCCCGCTTCAACCTGTTCAAGGCCTTCACCGACTGTTCAGAACATCTTGTTCAGTTGCGGCCATGCTTACGCGGCTGGGCTGAGTATCGCAGAGGAGCAAGTCGAAGCATTCCGTACCGCCATGAATGAGGTGGGGCATAAATATTTGACGGATGAGGATTTGATCCCGGAGGTGAAGGTGGACGCGGTCTTAAATCTGGAAGAAATCACTCGGCCTTTATACAACCAGATTGCTTTGTTAGAACCTTTCGGGGCTGAAAACCCGGTCCCCAGTTTTTTATCTCAAGGCGTTCAGTTACAGGAGATAAAATTCATGGGGAAGGAAAAAAATCACGTCCGATTCCGAGCCAAACAGGGGAAGGGCAAGATTGAAGGAGTGGGTTTTGGTTTGGCAGATATATTCTCATACATAGATCCTGCCACAGACCTGTTTGATGTTGTCTACGAACTCGACCTCAACACTTGGAATGGTAGAGAAAAACTACAGATGAAACTCTTAGACATTCGACATAATACATCGACTTCAGGTTAGGCCGAAGTCACTCTGCCCGCACCGCTTCTTTGGGGTTGAGTTTTCCTGCGAGGTAGGCAGGATAAAGCCCGGATAATAATGAAACGCCCCAGAACAAGACCACCATCAATAAGATAAATGAGGTGGGAAAATGAACTTGGATGGTCCAGCCGAAGGACTGTTTGTTGATCACAAAAATCAAAATATAAGAGACAATCACCCCTGCTACAAAACCCATTGCCGATCCGATCATCCCCAATATTCCCGCTTCAATCAAAACCATGCGTTTTATTTGCCCGGTGAATGCACCGATGAACCGTAGGATTCCGATTTCACGTTTGCGTTCGAGAATCAGCGAAACCAGCGTGTTGAACAATCCGAGAACGGCTACCAGTATGGCGATGATTTCCAAGGAATAGGTGATGGAAAAAGTTTTGTCGAAAACTTCGAGCACCTGCTGTTTCAATTCGGAGTTGGAGCGGATAATGAGCTTATGATCCTTGAGGGTTCTGAGAATTTCGCTTCGCACTGATTCCAGGTGAAGGGTGTCTGCCAGATAAACGACAAAGCTGTTGATGTCGGTATCTTGGTAATACTTCAAAAATGTGGTGCGATCCAGAATGATGTAACCGCGTTCGCGGGAATAGTCGAAATAAATAGCGGTGACTTCTATTTGGGCCGGGCCACCGGGGGTTTGTAGCTTGAGGGTATCCCCGACATCTACCTTATGTTTGAGGGAGAAGGCTTCAGACACCAATGCCCGATTCTGGTTCACCATAACGCGGTCAAGCTCTTGCGCTGATGGCCCAGACTTGATCACCAGATTGCCATATTGGGAGAGTACAGAAAAATCACCGGTGGCGAGCACAACAGGAAGATGATTGTGGGTGATGTCGAGGGCGCGAAACTGATCAACGGCGGCAACGCCTTGAATTGTTTTTAGCCGTTCTATTAAATCGGAAGGCAGGGTGTGCTGATAGTCGATATCGCGACCTCCGGCGATGCGCACAAAGAGATCTGCACGCAAGGTTTGGTCGATCCAGATAATCACGGTTTGGCGAAAGCTATGCACCATGATGGACATGCTGATGACCATCATGAATGCGATGGCTAATGATGAAATGGCGAGTGCATTGCGTCCTACATTTTGTGAGAGATTCATGCACGCTAAGAGGCCTTCTGCCCCTAACTTATTTTTGAAAAAGAAATGCAGTCTGTCGCGGGACCAGAGCAAAACCGCTGGGGACGATAATGAAACGCCAAGGATGATTAAGAATACCGAAAAGAATCCAAAATAAGGGAAGTGGTCAATTGGCGGCAATTGCGTGCAAAACCCTGCCAGAAGAACCACGGCAAAAGCGGCCCCGTTGAGCTGGCGACTGCCGCGAAATAATTTAAGATCATAACTGCCGCGCCGCATCACAGCGGTGGGTGGGGTGGTCGCCGCATCCCAAGCGGGGATAAGCGCCGAGATGAATGCTAGAACCATTCCCAGAATAAAATAAGGCCCCATTTGGCTCCATTGAAAATCCACTTCTGTCACATAACTGGGGGCATACAGGTTGTTGACCGTCATGGAGACGGCATCGAGAGAAAACTGGGCGAAAAAATATCCCATCCCGATTCCCAGTATCGATCCGATGGCTCCAATGACTCCGGCCTCTAGGAAAAAGATCAGCGCAATCAAGGTCGGGGTCGCGCCGATGGCTCTTAGCGTGCCGATCTCTACGCGACGGCGGACAACGGAAAGGGCGATCATGTTGTAGATCAGATAAAGGGCCACTAATAATGCGACGAAGCTCAGGGCGGTTAAATTATATTGAAAAGCCTGCAACATTCTTTCGACTTGCAGGTTCTTTCGCTGTGGGCGTTCGACCTTCATATGCTCAGGAAGGAGTGAGGCAATTTTAGTGCTCATGGTTTCGAAATCGCTGGCGTTGAGAAACTGAATATCGATGCGATCGAGCCGTCCTATTTTTCCAAATACATTTTGGGCGGCGGCGATATCCATCATCGCGAAATTTCCATTGAGGGCTTTGGCGATGCCTTTATTTTCCAGCACTGCGTTGACGTTGAGAGAGGTTTCTTTGCCGTTGATGAGGAATTGAATGGTATCGCCGGGGCCAAAGCGAGTGCCGGGCACGAACTTTTCAGGTAGGATGATGCCCACTGGGTCTAATAAGAGCGGCAACAATCCTTTTAAATCATTTTCAACGGTCTTGATGGAGAAGTCACGAATGCCACTGTCCTGCAACAAATCGGTGCCAATTATTTCTACCACTTCACCGCTCACCGTCTCGACTCCATAGCCTTCTATCACCGGGTAGGCTTTGATCTCTGATCTCAGGATATGTAATTTTTTGAATACCGATTCATCAAAATCTATGCCCTCGACCCGAATGACGGCATCGGATTTACCGAGAACTAGGCCTACGCTTTCGCTGAACGACATCATGGTTTGCTGGTTAGCCAAGCGGATGCTGAGAAAAACAGCCACCCCGACTGCAACTCCGAAGATAGTGATAGCCGTGCGAAAGGGGTCACGCAATAAAGGTCGTAGGATGAGGGCGGTAAATAGATTCCTAAAATAAAACCGAAAACTCACAATGTTTTCTCGGTCAATTTGCCATCGCGAATATTGAAATGGCGGTTGCCCCGTTCAGCGACTTGAGGGTTATGAGTGACCATGATCACCGTTGTATTGAAATCGACCGAAGCCTGTTTCATGAGATCCAGAATTTTCAGCCCATTTTCTGAGTCTAGATTTCCCGTGGGTTCATCGGCAAGAAGAATATTGGGTTGATGCACCAATGCCCGAGCGATGGCGACGCGTTGCATTTCTCCTCCTGAAAGTTCAGCCGGGAAAGAATCGGCCCGATGCCAAAGACCCACATAATCGAGAAGTATTTTAATGCGCTGGTCATCTTTTTTGGATGAATGTGCAAGAAGGAGAGGCAGTTCTACATTCTCCAGAACCGTGAGTGTGGGCATGAGATTGAAAAACTGAAATACGATGCCGATTTCTTTGCGGCGTAATAAAGTCAAGTCATGGTCAGATAGGTCAGACACTTTTTGGCCGTTCAGGAGCAGGGTGCCTTGATCGGGCACATCCAGCCCTGCAAGAAGGTTGAGCAAGGTGGTTTTCCCACCGCCGCTCGGGCCCATAATAGTAGCGAAGTCCCCGGCATTGAGGCTCAGGTTCACCGCTTCCAATGCGGTCACGGGTTGAGATCCGCTTTGATATGATTTGAAGACCTCGATGAATTGAATGATGGGTGTAGTCATAATTAGAAATAATATTAGAAAAAGGATTCCACATCAATATAGCATGGGTCGCCGTTGATCCTGATTGAGGAATATGATAGGAATGAAGCCATGAATTCGAACCGTCCTCCGCTTGCAACGTTTGCGGCTTAAAGTGGTTTTTATATTGGAGTTTTAATATGGCTATTTCAAAAAAAGTGACAGGGTTCATGGAGAAATCTTCCTGGATTCGGAAAATGTTTGAGGAAGGCATTCGGCTCAAACAGCAGTTCGGTGATGAAAATGTATTCGATCTGTCGTTGGGCAACCCGGTGATGGAGCCACCGCAGGAAGTTCGTAACGCCTTAATAGAGAGCGCACAAGATGAGTCTCCGGGTTTACACCGTTATATGCCCAATGCTGGGTTTGCCGATGTACGGACAGTCATTGCTGACTCGCTGTCTCCAGAATGCAAAATAAAGCTCTCTGCCAACGATGTGGTGATGGTCTGTGGAGCGGCAGGCGGTATTAATATTACTTTGAAAACTCTGCTCGATCCGGGTGATGAGGTGATTATCTTCACACCTTATTTTGTGGAATATCTTTTTTATGCCGACAATCATGGTGGCAAAGCGGTTGCGGTGCCGACGCGAGATGATTTTCACCTCGATTTCTCAGCTCTTAAATCTGCCCTCAACGAAAAAACCAAAGCTGTGATCATCAATTCTCCCAATAACCCGACGGGGGTGGTTTATTCGCGTCAAGAGTTACAGGAGCTGGGTCAGATATTGAAAGCGCATTCGGACCAAACGGGTAAGGTCGTGACATTGATTTCTGACGACCCGTATAAAAAAATCGCCTTTGACGGGGTGGAGGTGCCGAATATCATGGAGTTTTACGATAACAGCATCTACATCACCTCGCATTCGAAGGACATTGCGCTTCCTGGTGAGCGCATTGGCTTTGTGGCATTGCACCCGCGCTGTGAGGATGCGGGTTCGCTCATGGCAGGGTTAATTTTCTGCAACCGGGTATTGGGTTTCGTGAACGCACCAGCTCTCATTCAGCGTGTGATAAAAAAAGTGCAGGGGGTGACAGTGGATGTGGAGCTGTATCGTCGAAAACGCGATTTTTTATATCAAGAGCTGACGCGAATCGGGTATCAGGTGGTGAAACCTCAGGGCGCATTTTATTTGTTCCCGCAATCTCCTTTGCAAGATGAGGTGAAATTCGTGCGCAAATTGGCAGAGAAAAAAGTATTGGTGGTGCCCGGTCGAGGCTTTGGATTGCCGGGTTATTTCCGCATCTCATATTGTCTGCCAGATTCGGTATTAGAAGGTGCGATAGCTGGGTTTGAACAGGCCTATCAGGAGTGTAGCTAGCGCGATGAGTGGCTATCAGCCTCGGCATTGTTATAGGAATCTTTTCTGGTAGAATTGAATCTAAAGGGTAACAAGAAAAATAGTGTTTGTTTTTTAAGGATTATTCGTTATGGCTTTGACACAGGATCAGATCAATCGTTACAGTCGGCATTTACTTCTGCCGGAAGTAGGGGTTGAGGGGCAGGAAAAAATCTGTAATTCCAAGGTACTATTGATCGGCACAGGTGGGCTGGGCTCGCCTTTAGCTCTGTACCTTGCGGCGGCAGGAGTGGGCAATTTAGGTCTGATTGATTTTGACGTGGTGGATCTCAGTAATCTGCAAAGGCAGGTGGCGCATGGAGAATCAACCGTAGGAAAGTTGAAAGTGGATTCTGCCAAGGCTCGCATTGCGGACTTGAATTCCAGCATCGATGTCACCACTTACAATACGCGTTTGTCCTCAGAAAATGTGATGGAAATTTTTGCCGACTACGACATCATTGTTGACGGCACAGATAATTTCCCCACCCGTTATCTGGCTAGCGATGCCTGTGTGTTGTTGAAGAAACCTTATGTTTATGGCTGTATTCTGCGCTTTGAAGGCCAGGCTTCCGTTTTTGATTCGCGCGTCGGGCCTTGTTACCGGTGTTTATTTCCGGAACCCCCACCACCGGGCTTGGTGCCCAGTTGTGCAGAAGGCGGAGTCATCGGAATTCTTCCTGGTATTGTTGGGCTGATTCAGGCTAACGAAGTGATCAAGTTGGTTCTGGGTGTGGGCGAAACATTAGTCGGCAGGCTTTTGTTGTTCGATGCCTTGTCGATGAAGTTTCGGGAAATGAAATTACGCAAGGATAAATCTTGCCCCATTTGTGGCGATAACCCGACCATCACAGAGTTGATCGACTATGAACAGTTCTGCGGCATTGTGCCTCCTGACGACTCAGCGGCAGATCTGGATAAGGAAATCACGGTGGAGCAGGTCAAAGAAATGCTGGACGCGAAGCAACCTTTTAAATTGATCGATGTGCGTGAACCGTCCGAATATGGAATCTGCAAAATCGATGCGGCGACCTTGATTCCACTTGGAGATATTGAGGCCAAAGATATTGCTAAGTTGAACGGTTTGAACCCCGATGATGAGATTGTGCTTCACTGCAAGGCAGGGGTGCGTTCGATGAAGGCGCTGAAAGCGTTGGAAGAAATGGGGTTTAGCAACCTGAAAAGTATGCGTGGCGGCATCAACGAATGGTCGGAGAAAATTGATTCGTCAGTGCCCTTGTATTGAAGTTTTCTAAATACTTGTAAAATAAGGGTTGCCCCGTCTTATTGCGGGGCGACCTTGACAAGGTTACATGAGAGGTTTAAGGTTAATTGATGAAGCAAAGTGGAGGTTGGCTGTTTGGGCTGACCATTTTTTTGAGGCAATTGAAAGGGGGGTTTTGTGAGTGATTCTGATGGGTCGGAGCATAGTTTTGAAAAATTGTCCAAAGCGATCACGGAAGCGGTCATGACATCACCAGAAGTTAAAAAGATCGTTGCTGAAATTCAGAAAGATGACCATATATGCCCCAAGAGTTTTATGGTATTGGTTCTTAAAATGGAAGTGTTGACCGATTCTCTCGAATTAGAAATTGAAGAAGACGTTACTGAAGAGCCCCCTGCTCCTAAGAAACGCAAAACTAAAAAGCCAGTTCAAAAACGGCAGTTCATCGATGGGCAAGAGCTCACTAAAAAAGAAATTGAATTTCAGGAGTTTGCCAACAAGAAGTTCGATAGCGATGATTGGCTCAAGAATAACGGCCTCATCTTTTAAAACATTTTTTCTTTATCTGGTAATCGTCTTCGGTTCGACAGCCTCAATGCCTGAGTCAGTCTTTCCAGCAGATTTTCAATCTGCGCGCAGGTCAATGGTCGAAGATCAAATCAAACAGCGTGGCATCCATGATGAGGCGGTTTTAAAGGCCTTGCTCAAGGTCCCACGTCACCTGTTTGTAGAGCCGGAGTATTTAAGTCGAGCTTATTCCGACTTTGCCCTCCCCCTGAAAGAAAACCAAACCATTTCACAACCCTATATCGTTGCTTTGATGACGCAGAGTGCTCGGTTGAATGCTGAAGATCGTGTTTTAGAAATTGGCACGGGCTCGGCTTATCAGGCGGCGGTGCTGGCAGAAATTGTCAAGGAAGTTTACACCATAGAGATTGTTGCATCTTTGGCTCAAACCGCGACCGATAAACTGAAAACATTAAATTATAAAAATATTGTTGTGAAACAGGGTGATGGATATTGTGGCTGGCCAGAAAAATCTCCTTTCGATGCCATTCTCGTTACTGCGGCGGCACCGAAAATTCCCCAACGATTGATCGATCAATTGAAAGTCGGAGGGCGGATAGTACTTCCTCTGGGGTCGGCCAGCGGCTCGCAAGACTTGATTGTTCTGACTAAGCTTGCAGACGGCAGTTTAAAAGAACGGTTTATCACTGCTGTGGTGTTTGTGCCGATGACGGGAGAAATTCGTAAATGAAAAAAAACAGCCTCCATGCAGACAGGGGTGAGACACGTCAACCCGCCGTAGCGGGGCGATTTTATCCAGCCAAGTATGAGGCTTTGGTGCAAGAAGTGGAAACAAATATTGAGAGCCATGCAAATAAATATTCGGCCCTAGGTATTGTCGTGCCGCACGCTGGTTATATGTATTCGGGGAGTGTGGCGGGTGCGGTGTATTCGAGAATAGAAATCCCTGAGACGGTTATTTTAATTGGCCCCAATCACACAGGCCGAGGCGAGACGATTTCGCTCATGAATGAGGGAGTCTGGGCCATGCCGATGGGGGAGGTCTCCATAGATACTGATTTAGCACAGACCATCTGTGAAGAAACGCCGCTGGCGAAAGTGGACGCATCGGCGCATCGGTTCGAGCATTCTTTAGAGACACAGTTGCCGTTTCTGCAATATTTTAAAAAAGATTTTAAAATGGTTCCGATCTGCCTCAAGAGATTGCAAGTTTCAACTTGCAAAGCATTGGCTGAAGCCATTGTGCGGGCGGTGAAGCGGTTGCGGCGATCTGTTTTATTGGTGGCAAGCTCAGACATGACCCATTATGAGTCGCAGAGTGTCGCGCAAGCCAAAGACGACAAAGTCATTGCCTGTATTGAAAATTGTAACCCTGCTGAGTTATATGAAACAGTGCGATCAGAAAAAATTACTATGTGCGGGGTCAACCCAGTCACGGTTATGTTGTGGTGCTGTGAAGGGTTGGGGGCGACAGAGGCTGAACGGGTCAAGTATATGACTTCAGGAGATGTGAGTGGAGACAAGGATAAGGTTGTGGGGTATGCAGGGATGATAATTAGATAATTATGGAACCTCTAATTATGTGGGCATTGCATCAATTCTATTTCGTATTTATCCGGGTCTTCGGTGAAAATGAACCGGGTTCCGTTTGAAGTTTCAATGGGGCCTTCTGTAATGGGAACTCGTGCATGATTCAGCTTGAAAATGCAGTTGTCCAGATTTTCGACTTCAAAGGCTAAGTGTACAAGATCTTCAGGGACTTCAACCTTGCCCGAATTGGGAAACGAACACAGTTCCAGCTCGCAATCGGTATTCGGGAAACGCAAGAAAACCAATGTTGACCCGCGCGGGGAGGTTTTCTGTTCCAGAACTTTCATCCCCAGAATATCTCGATAAAACCGGATGGATTGCTCGATATCTGAGACTCGAAATCGAGTGTGGAGGTATTTTTTAATCATGCTTGATAATCAAATTGGATAATGGGTTGATAGGTGTCCATTTGTTTTTTTATGATGCCGACCAGTTCTTTGAGGCGGGGTTGGGTTTCGGCCTCAAACCTTAGTACCAGAACAGGTTGGGTGTTGGAAGCACGAATCAATGCCCAACCGTCGCTGAAATTAATTCGCACACCATCGATGTCGATGACCTCGTATTGACTCCTGAAAAACTCGGTCAACTCGCTCACAATTTCAAATTTTTTATCATCGGGGCAGTCGATACGAATCTCTGGCGTGTAAGCGGTTTTGGGTAGATCGACGAGCATTTCAGAAACTTTCTGGCTGGAGTTCGCTACAATTTGCAATATTCTACCGGCGGCAAATATGGCATCATCGTAGCCGAAATAATTGTCAGCAAAACAGATGTGTCCGCTCATTTCTCCGGCAAGCAGTGCGCCGGTCTCTTGCATTTTCTTTTTGATCAGAGAATGCCCGGCAGGAGCCATAACCGGAACCCCGCCTCTATTTTCGATGTCTTTATACAAGTTTTGCGAGCATTTTACCTCTCCCACAATGGTTGCACCGGGGTTTTTCGAGAGAATATCGCGTGCAAAAATGGTCAACAACTGGTCGCCCCATAAAATATTGCCCTTCTCATCCACCAGACCAATGCGGTCTGCATCGCCATCGAACCCGATGCCCAACTCGGCCTTTTCGGTACGCACTTTTTCGATCAACCCAACGAGGTTTTTTTCTACGGTCGGGTCGGGGTGATGGTTGGGAAAGGTTCCGTCTGGTTCACAAAATATTTCTACCGGGTCGAGCCCGAGTTTTCTCAATAGTTGCGGGCCGATAATTCCAAAACACCCATTGCCCCCATCTACAACGACTTTTATTTTTCGGGGGATATTCAGGATAGAGGAGAGGTGCTCCACATAAGCATCGAGAATACTTGTTTGCTGGATGATCCCTGACCCGGTTTCAAAGTCCTGAGCATCGATCAAGCTTTTTAAGGCTTGCACCTTTTCACCGTATAAACTGTGATGACCTTGACTGATTTTGAAACCATTGAACTCAGGCGGGTTGTGACTGCCAGTGATCATCACCCCGCCATCTGCCTTGAGATGGTGCAGGGCAAAATAGGCAACAGGTGTGGGAACCATGCCAATATCTATCACATTGCACCCGGTGGAAGTGAGTGCCGCAGATATAATATCGCGAAAGTCTACAGAGCTGGAGCGAACATCTCGCCCGACTATCAGAGATTTAGCTCCCTGACGTTTCATATAAGTGCCAATGGCTTTGCCGATGAGTTGGACGGTTGCAGGGGTGAGGTCTTGGCCAACGACACCACGGATATCATATTCGCGAAAAATTTG
>Ga0066610_10001897_pt1 | contig 11970 bp, 11 predicted proteins | sample SaaInlV_DNA_165m_FD_60375 | JGI IMG/M metagenome (GOLD analysis project Ga0066610, IMG submission 60375) | Marine microbial communities from expanding oxygen minimum zones in the Saanich Inlet - SI075_LV_DNA_165m | ecosystem: Environmental > Aquatic > Marine > Unclassified | place: British... | reverse complement strand
TATGAATGCGTTGGCAGTAGCCTTTTTTATCTTTGCGAGTTTATGGGCAGGAATGCTGTGCAATCGCCGAGATCCAAGAGGGGTTCTCAAAGTAATTTCTATCTCCATATCGCTTTTGTCGATCCCACTTTATTATTTATTATCCAGCAACTCTCTTTCTATGGCCTTGCTGTCTGAGCTTATATTTGCACTCCACGCAGGGGCTTTCTCTGGGGCATGTAATTTATATATGTATAATCAATTCAAGACTCCTGTGCGGTATACAGGAGTCTCATTGGGTTATGGTATAGGAACAGGTATTTTTGGAGGGTTGGCGCCTATTGTTTCTGCCAGCTTGGTGGAATTCACAGGAAACCCAGTTTCTCCTGCTCTCTATATAATCATAGCAGGACTTGTTACAGCCAGGATTTGCAAAAGTAGGTCAAATGTTTCCACTGAATTAGAAAAAAAGGCTGCGTAGCTTTCTCGAATCCAATAAAATTCTATTTTTTGAGATTGTTCAAAAGCAAGAGATCGAAGTTTTTTGGAAGATAATCAAAGTTATCGATAAAGACTTTAATCAAATCCGGTTTATAGGGGCAGTTTGTTTTGCGTTTCAGACTAACAAGGTGTGAGTCAACTGTCCTATGGCTAATTTTAAGAATCTGTGCAGCTTCTTTAACGGTACATCCTCTCGAAAGCAAGAAACCAGATTGAAACTCCCTTGTTGTGATTAAAACATAATTTTGATCAGTTTTAATGGGGATTCCATCTGACCAAAGATTACTCTCAAAGTTTTTGCATGGATCTACTGGAAGATTAGGTTCAATGCTTATTTTATCTCTAAAATGAGCACGTATATCGTTGTTGCTTTCGTCGACAAGAGAAGGTGTCTGAACCTTAAAAAAATTAACAAAGTTTGTGATTATATGCGTATTGTTAAGGTAAAAATTCTTCATATTTTGTGCGTTTACATCTGCACCAAACGACCAAGCTTCTACGGAATTTCCCTTACGTTGGTACACACTAAAACCATTCCATATCACAAAGTCTATGAATAGTTTAGACACAGAATCATTTGGATTATCTGGCCAGAGGTAGTACTCACATTTTTCTTCAACGGCGCTTTGTAAGGGGGCGTGAAAATTCACACCATTGTCATGTATTTTCTCTAGCCTTACTTTAAGCCATTCTTCACTGGTGCTTAGATTGATGTAACTGGAGTCCTCGAAAATACGAAAATATCTAAAAGAAGAAACGCCAGTGTTCTCAAAAAGAGGACGGCACACGTCGTTCAGCTTTGGTAATATCTGACTATTAAACTTGTACGCATTCTCATTACTATAAGGCTTCTCATTACTTTCTGTCATGGGACCACCCTTTCCACATACCATAGACGGAAGTCGCAACCCTTGTCCAGAAAACGACACCCCGATAGTTTTTTATAACCTAAAGTCCCTACCTTTCATAATATTTTCTTTCTAAAAACACAGATAGTTTTTTGTGAGCTTAATCTGAAGCATTGTAGGGGAGTGAGTGCTTTGCTGCGGCGTTATTCTTAAAGATGTTTTTTAAGGGGTTCCCTTTTCAAATAACTCACGTCCGATCAACATTCTTCTGATTTCAGACGTTCCGGCGCCGATTTCGAACAGCTTGGCATCGCGCAGCAGCCTTCCCGTTGGGTATTCATTTATATAGCCATTTCCTCCCAAGCATTGAATTGCCTGTAAGGCCATTTGAGTGGCGTGTTCGGCCGTAAAAAGAAATGCCGCGGCGGCATCTTTGCGACCGATGCGGCCTTGGTCACAGGCATGGGCTACGCTATAGAGATAACTGCGGGCAGCCGATAGATTTGTGTACATGTCTGCGAGCTTCCCTTGCATCAGCTGAAACTCCCCAATTTTCTTGCCAAACTGTTCCCGTTCTTGGACATAGGGGAGGGCGATATCAAGACAAGCCTGCATAATTCCAAGAGGGCCGCCAGAAATAACCACACGCTCAAAATCCAGCCCTGACATGAGGACAGCAACGCCTTTGTTAAGGGTACCGAGGATGTTTTCCTTTGGGACATGACAGTTGTCAAAGACAAGTTCCGATGTATTGGAGCCCCGCATGCCCAGTTTGTCCAACTTTTGGGCCGAGGAAAAGCCTGCCATTGTTTTTTCGACAATAAAGGCTGTAATGCCGTGGGCATCGGCTTTTGGATCTGTTTTAGCATAGACCACGACCACATCTGCATCGGGGCCGTTGGTAATCCACATTTTGGTGCCATTTAAGACAAAGTGATCGTCCTTTTCCTGGGCGGAAAGGCGCATGCTGATCACGTCGGAGCCGGCACCGGTTTCACTCATGGCAAGGGCACCCACATGCTCCCCGCTCAGAAGCTTGGGCAAATTCTTTTTCTTTTGGGCCTCGGTACCATTGAGGACAATTTGGTTGATGCATAAGTTTGAGTGAGCCACATAACTTAGGCCCACCGAGGCCGAGGCTCGGGATATTTCCTCCATGGCAATCACGTGAGCCAGGTACCCAAGGCTGCTCCCCCCATATTCTTCAGGGACTGTAATCCCCATGAGGCCAAGCTTTCCCATCTCAGGCCACAGATCCCGGGGGAAAGCATTTGATTCATCGATTTCGGCGGCCCTGGGTGCAATATGCTTTTGAGCAAAGGATTGCGTCGTATCCCGTAGCATCTGAAGAGTGTCGTCTAGATCGAAGTAGAGCATATGTTTATTCATTCATTTTTGTTTATTGGTGAATTCAGAGATGAAGTGCAACCCCCTGATTGAATAGGAAGACAATATTCTTATTTACATTCTATCCAAAAGCACGGAGGAGGGGAAGACGTGTTTTGGATGTTAGAAAGGGAGATGCTGATAGGCAGGGCTTTCAGGGCGTTCCGAGAAGACGGAGACTCTGGAATCCTTTCAGTCCAAGGAACACGTCCAAAACCGTCTTCCCGGCCATTGGGGAGTAGGCTTGTCACGTCGTAGCGGCCTGTCCGTCGTAGCGTAGCGCAGACGGAAGCGTAGACGGATGAGCGCGGGATCCATAGTGCAGGAATCAGGGAATAGAGCTCTGTCATCTGCTTCCCTGGATCTCGCGATACCAAGTCACTCTAAGCCTCACCGGCTTAAGACGCCGGTTCACCAAGAGTGCCTAGGTTCCGAGAAGACGGCAGTGAGGCTGTTTCTAGGCAGGGTTTTCTGGGCGTTCTGCGAAGACGAGATTGGAGAGGCTGTTAGGCAGGACTTTCACTGCGTTCTGCGAAGACGGGAGTGGAGAGGCTTCTAAGCCCCCCCTTCCTAGGCACCGAGAAGACGGAGATTCTGGAATCCTTGCATTCCAAAGAACACGTCCAAAGTCGTCTTCCCGGCCATTAGGGATTCTTAGCAAGCCGAAGGCGTGCGTTAGAATACCTTATGAGCACGGGATCCAGGAATTAGACTTGTCACGTCGTAGCGGAGCCCAAGAAAGTAGAGCTTAACTAAAATAAAAACAAAGTCGCAAAGCCCAAGAAGGAGGCAAAGCCCAGGACATCGGTGCTGGCGATAAGAAGGGGCCCGCTGGCCACGGCAGGATCAAAGCCCAGGCGGTCGATGATAATGGGCAGGAAGACTCCGGCTAGAGCGGCCCAGAGCATGTTGAAGATCATCGCCCCTGCCAGGACGAAGCCCAAGCCCAAGTCGTCATAATAGAGGATGGCAATGCCGATGAGAATAAGCGCAAAAAAGAGCCCATTTAGGGCCCCGATCAGACTTTCCTTGATAATGGCGCGTTGTGTGTTGGGGCCACGCAGTTCGCGCATGGCAATGGCGCGGACGGTCACAATGAGAACTTGCATGCCGCCATTTCCCCCCATGGTGGCGACAACAGGCATAAGAACCGCTAGGGCCACCATTTTTTCGATGGAGCTTGTAAACTGGGCAATTACTGTGACGGCCAGCATGGTATTGACAAGGCCGATAAAAAGCCACCCGACGCGACGGTAAAAGGTCTCAAAGAAGGGGGCGTGAAAATCTGTATCCGTGACACCAGCCAGTTGGAGGATGTCCTTTTCGGCTTCTTCTTCGATGACTTCTAAGACGTCGTCGGCTGTAATCATTCCCAGGAGGCGCCCTTTACCGTCCACGACGGGGGCCGAGACCAAGGCATAATGGTGGAAGAGATAGGCAACTTCCTCACGATCCATAGTGAGGGGGATGGCCCGGAGATCTTCGTTGTACAGTTGCGTTAGTTTCTTATCTTCATCTGCTTTAATGAGAGTGTTGAGGGAGACAGCTCCTACCAAATGATAGCGCGGATCCACAACGTAAATTTCATAAAAAGATTCGGGGAGATCTGTTCCTTTGCGGAGATATTCGAGGGTTTCCTTGGCCGTCCAAAAGGGAGGGGCCACGACGACCTCCTGTTGCATGAGACGTCCGGCACTTTCTTCCGGGTACGTAAGAACTTGCTCAAAGCTGGCACGTTCTTTGGCGGGAATAGTGTGGAGGACAGCATGTTGTTGGTCGGGCTCCAAATACTCAATGATGGAGAGGGCATCGTCACTGTCCAGCTCGCGAAGGGCTTTGGCCAGTTGTTCGATTCCAATGTACTCGATCACCTCTTCACGAACGCTGTCATCCAGTTCGGGGAGCATTTCGGGGTCTAATGTAGGCCTAAGGAATTTGACGAGCTGTTCGCGGTTGGCTGGTTTAAGGGTTTCGATAAGGTCGGCTAAGTCGGCGGCATGGAGAGGCTCGACCAGCTTTTTGATAGCTTTTTTGTCTTCTTTCTCAAGAGACTTCTTAATGGCCTGAATAAGATGTGATGAAATTGTGTCCAGCATGGGGGTGTCTGCGCCCATATCCGAGGCAGCAGAGTGATCCGTCCGGGGGATATGCTCGTTTTTATCCTTTGGATCGATCGGTTTCATGCCGTCAGGTCCTTTTTTAATTATTTTTATCTTAAATCAGATAATAACAAAGTTTTATGGTGCGGTCGAGAAGACTCGAACTTCCACGGGATTATCTCCCACAGCGACCTCAACGCTGCGCGTCTACCAATTCCGCCACGACCGCGTATTTAAATGACTAAAGGTTAATCATTAAACCTGCACGTGGGCAATATCAAATCTTGGGCACTTGATCAAGTCCCTAAAGGCGGTCATAAAGGGGAAAGTCCAAAATTGAGAGAATATTTCGTGGATTCTATTGAGTGGCGTTTTGATAAGGAATTGATTCCCTATGAGCAGGCTGTTGCCTTTATGGAGAGGCGTGCTCTGGCCATTCGAAATGGAATTGAACCAGAGTTAGTATGGTTTCTAGAGCATCCTCCCCTCTATACGTGCGGGGCCAGTGGTAATATGGCAGATGTCCTTAATAGGAGAGGTGCTAGTGGTAAAATGGCAGATGTCTTAAATAGGGGCGGTACTGGGGATAAATCAGAAGATGCTTCAGGGGCAAGCGATTTGACCAGCAATGTCCTTAAGGCTGAACCAATTCCGGTCTATGAATCTCGTCGTGGGGGAAAAGTCACCTATCATGGCCCGGGCCAGCGTGTTGTATACGTTCTGTTGGACCTGAAAAAGCGCAGTCAAGCCATAGGTGGTTCCACGAATGGCGACGTGAGAGCCTATGTAAAGGCCCTAGAGCAGTGGATCATTAATAGCTTGGCTCAGTTTGACATATGGGGCCAGCGACGTGCTGACAGAATTGGCATCTGGGTGGAGGAGGGGAGGCCAAAGGTTGGAGATCAATCTGAACCAGCGAAATTCACGACTGAAAATAAAATCGCTGCCATTGGGGTGCGCATTCAAAAATGGGTGAGTTCCCACGGCATTGCCATTAATGTGAATCCCGATTTGGAGGCTTTCAAAGGCATTATTCCCTGTGGCATCCAAGACCATGGTGTCACTTCTTTGCAAAAAATGGGAGTGAATTTAGGTATGGATGAGGTGGACAGAGTGTTAAGAGGGGAGTTTGAAAAGGTTTTCGGGATTGGCTGAGAGTTATTGGTTATAAGGGGTTGGTGAGTCCTTTGAACTCTAGATCCCAACTCACTCTTTAACTCACTAGCGTAAGTCACTGGTTTGTCTAGAGTTCGTAGGTTCCGGAAAGACGGCTGTAGGGTTTATCTACATTTGCAGTCTCTTTTATAAAACTGCAACCAGCAAGCTAGGTGTATTCCTTCATCAGCTAATTCTTCAATTTAATAAAGCACAACATTATTAATAAACGGGACGCTTTTGAGTAGTTTAAAAACGCTTTCCATGGATAAAGTATGATCAATTATGGGGGCTCCACAGTACGTTATGTATTTTTGCGTAAATTTAAGTTCATCGATTGGTGTTGTATCCTTATCAGTAAGAGTGACGGAAGAACCATCACGCGTATAGGATAGCTTATGATCCTCAAGCTCAAAAGTTATGATATTTTGTGTTGCATAACCTGTGCTTGAAAAAAGCACAGAAAAACAAATAACCCATGCATATAAGAAAAGTTTTTGTTTCATTGGGACCCCATTATTTCATCGCGAGAATTAGAGAACTCGACCCAAATATTTCCACTATACAATGTGACAACTAATTTTTTCATAATACGAAATGCCTTAATTTAATAATTCGAAATAAGTACAATCTAATTGCATAAAAATCAAGGATGGCGTGAGAAATCGTTGGAACTGGGTGAGGCCCCGCCGCTCTTACGAGGGTGTTATGTCTACATCATAATTGTGTCATGCCAGAACCTTTAGGCACTCTAGGCGAATCGGCGTCTTAAGCCGGAGAGGCCTAGAAAGCGAGGTCTAGCCATGCGCAGAGTGACGTCTTCCCGGAGCCTAGGAACTCTAGGCGAATCGGTCACGGCATCTAGAAAGTATAAAATCACGTCGTAGCGTAGCGAAGACGGATAAGCCGGTGAGTCCTAGAGTGAGTTGGCATCGTGGGATCCATAGTGCAGGAATTAAAAAGTATAAATCTGGATCCCGCGCTCATAAGAAATTCTAAGGCGCGCCTCCGGCTTACCAAGAATTCCTAATGGCCGGGAAGACGAAGCTGGGGCCTGGATCCCGCGCTCATCCGTCTTCGCTTCGCTACGACGAGACAAGACTAATTCCTAATGGCCGGGAGGACGAAGCTGGGGCCTGGAAGACGATAAAAACGCCGTCATCCCGGAGCCTAGGAACTCTAAACGAACCGGCGTCTTAAGCCGGAGAGTTATAGAGTGAGTTGGCATCGCGGGATCCATAGTGCATGAATCAGAGTGACTTTGTATCTGCTATCCTTGACGGAAGCGGCTTGTCCCGTCATAGCGGACTCGTCACGTCATAGCGGACTTGTCACGCCATAGCGGCCTGTCCGCCATAGCGCAGCGTAGGCGGAAGCGAAGACGGAAACGGACTCGTCACGTCGTAGCGAAGCGTAGACGGAAGACGGAAACAGAAAAAAAGCAGCTGATTTTTTAAATACTCTCCTGTATAAGGATCTTAGGGTTATAAAACACGGATAAAGAATGACAACCTCACCTAAAAAGAAAGCGCCCATACGGCAGGAAAAGAAAGAGCCGACGCGGCGAGATTTCCTCACTCTTACGGCAACGGCCATGGGGGGCTTGGGGGTTGCTGCAATGGCGTGGCCCTTTATTAATAGTATGAATCCGGCCGCGGATGTATTGGCTCAGGCCGTTATTGAGATCGATTTATCCTCCATCGAGCCGGGCCAGGCAATAACAGCAGTCTGGCAGGAAAAGCCCGTGTTTATCCGTCACCGTACACCCGTGGAAATTAAAGAAGCCGAAACCGTAGATATGGCCTTGTTGCCTGATCCCGAGACAGATCAGAAACGGGTCATAGATTCTCAGTGGATCGTGGTCGTTGGCATCTGTACCCATTTGGGCTGTATTCCCTTGGGGCAAAAATCTGGCGATCCCAAAGGAAACTATGGAGGTTGGTTCTGCCCTTGCCATGGATCGGCCTATGATACCTCCGGGAGAATACGCCAGGGACCAGCGCCAACGAATTTGGCCGTGCCACCTTATGAGTTTTTAACATCGACGCAGATTCGCATTGGGAAGGAAGTTTAAGAATGGCAAAGCAACCTATTCATACCCGATTAGTGAAATGGATCGATTATCGTTTGCCAGTTTTCACATTCCTTTCCCACGCGTTGGAAAAGTATCCTACGCCCCGAAATTTGAACTATCTGTGGAGTTTTGGATCCCTGGCCGGCATTATTTTAGTCTTGATGATGGCGACGGGGATTTTTCTGGCCATGCATTATGATCCCAATGCCCAGTACGCTTTTTCCAGTGTGGAACACATTATGCGAGATGTGAACTATGGATGGCTCATTCGGTATCTTCATATGAATGGGGCCAGCCTCTTTTTCATTGTTGTCTATATCCACATGCTTCGAGGGCTTTACTATGGTTCCTATAAAAAACCTCGAGAACTTTTATGGATCATGGGTGTGGTTATATTCCTTATTATGATGGCGACAGCCTTTATGGGGTATGTGTTGCCTTGGGGGCAGATGAGTTTTTGGGGCGCGACAGTGATTACCAATCTGTTTTCTGCGATTCCCATTATTGGAGAAAGCATTGTTTCTTGGCTTTGGGGCGGATTTGCCGTTGGTGGTCCCACTTTAAACCGTTTTTATGCACTCCATTATCTTTTTCCTTTCCTTATAGTGGCCATCGTAGGGTTGCATTTGATTGCGCTCCACCAGCATCGATCCAATAATCCTATTGGGATTGAACCAACCAAGCCCAAAGATTGCGTTCCCTTTCATCCTTTTTATACCATCAAGGACCTATTCTGTTTGGGCGTATTCGCCCTCGTTCTGTCAGCCTTTATCTTTTTTATGCCCAATTTCTTTGGTGAGGCCGTCAATTATGATCCGGCAAATCCACTCGTTACGCCGGCTCATATTGTTCCCGAATGGTACTTTTTGCCGTACTACGCAATCCTACGAGCTGTGCCCAGCAAACTTGGCGGTGTCGTGCTTATGTTTGCATCCGTATTTGTCCTTTTTGTCGTTCCTTGGCTTGATACTTGTAAAGTAAAGAGTGCTCGCTATCGGCCTCTTTATAGGATCGTTTTTTGGACTTTTTTGGCGGACTGTATTGTCCTGGGTTGGGTTGGGGCAAATCCACCAGAAGGCTATTTTATCCTTATAGGAAGGCTTGCGACCGTCTATTATTTTGCTTTCTTCGTTCTGTTTATGCCTCTCTTGGGAAAGTTTGAAAGAACGCTTCCGGTTCCCGAATCCTTTGATGCGGCCAAGAGGTGCCGTCTATGAAGCGTTTCTCAGGAATTTTAATCGCTATCGGGATTTTTGCTTCCTTTGGAGTAGGGGCTATGGAAGATGTGAGAGCCCCCTTACAGCGCGAATGGTCATTTGCGGGTCCTTTTGGGACATTCGATAGGGGACAACTCCAACGAGGCTTTCAGGTGTATAAGGAAGTATGCGCTGCTTGCCATGGCCTTAACTATATCAGTTATCGGAACTTGATAGATTTGGGTTTTTCTCCCACGGAGATAAAAGCCATTGCGGCTGAATATACGGTCAAAGATGGTCCCAACGATCTGGGCGAGTTTTATGAACGCCCAGGAAGGCCGACCGATAGGTTCTTTAGGCCTTTTGACAATGATCAAGCTGCACGTGCTGCAAATAATGGGGCCCTTCCTGTAGATCTTTCTCTTGTTGTAAAAGCGCGGGAAAATGGCTCTGATTATGTGTACTCCCTTTTAACGGGATATGAAAATCCGCCCCCGGGGAAAGAATTGCCGCCGGGACGCTTTTATAATCCCTATTTTCCTGGCGGTGAAATATCTATGACGCCACCATTACATGCTGACCTTGTGTCGTTTTCAGATGGAACGCGTGCCTCTGTGGATCAAATGGCAACCGATGTTACGGTGTTCCTTACCTGGGCATCAGAGCCTACCATGGAGCAACGAAAGAAGATGGGTGTGACCACTATCATCTATCTCTTTTTCTTTACCTTCATCCTCTATCTACTTATGAAGCGCATCTGGCGCCGTGTGGACGGGTAACTATAAATACTACTGCTTTATATACGTACTTATTATTTCATAATCCTTCCTGGGCCCCTTCACATGCCAGCACATTTTTAGTTGAGTATGAGAGAGACAGGTGAAGCTTCCCTGATAAATATCTTGGTTGCACTTATGTTCTGTAAGGCAGGGCCCTTTTTCCAGACAAAGCTCATGAAAAAATCGGCCATCGGTGAATAATATATCTGCTGTACTGATTGTGTTGAATTTATAAGTGTACGACTGAAAAAAGTCGTTTTCAAATTGTGGTCCGATACCTTTTCCTTCCTCATTATAAATGAGAATTGGAAAATCTCCTTCATAGGAAGCAATTCCCTTTAGAGAAAATGTCTTCTCATCTCTAAAATCCGTGACAGATCGTGCTAAAGTCCACTGTCCTCTTAGAAAACTAAAGAGATTAGTCGTTGAATAGGTCATTTCTTTAGTTTCCAGAGTTACACATACATTACCCTATTCTTAGTACTCCCAATGGATGCAAAAATAAAGCTATTGAAGAGAGATAGGACTGGTATTCCTAAAGAGCAACACAGGAATGACGAAAAAGCAGTACCGTAAAAAACACCTATATGACTGGGCTAGATTATTACACATAAATAACTCATTGAAACAATTGATAAATCTGAGAGCATTTTTCACTTTGACATTTTAGAATTTCTGCTATGATTTTTTTAAATGCAAAAAATAAAGATTTCTAAAAGAATATATCTGAAGAAATACAATATAAATATTTTGGGGGAATGAAAATGAAAGAAGTATGTTTTGCGAATGATTCAGGACAAAGCTTGAGCTCGCATTCAGGAAATTTTATAACCAGAAATGGGGTTTCTAGATTTATACATAGCACTTATGACAGTATTCAGAAGTGGAGTAACAGGTATCCCAGAGAAAACACGGATCAGAGATTTTTCATCGGTTCATACTTTACAGATGATGAAGAGCTTTGGATGAATCCAGACAGTTATTGAACTTGCCTGCAATGATTGTTTCTTGCCCCCGTATGGGGGCTTTTTTTTTGCGTCTTCTCTCTTAAAAATCCTATTTTCTTCGAATCAATTGAAACATTTTGACAATAGCTTAGGGCTTTTTCATACTGTAATTTCAACGATTGTTTTTTAATTCTTATGCAATTAATTTAGATGTTAGAAAAAAGTCGTTTAAAGGGTGTGGCTAATGATTGTTTCTCCAAAGTCGAATCAATCGACAATGGATTTTGTAAAATCTGTCGGCGGGCAGCTAAAGGAAGTTTGTGCGCCACTGTATGAAAGCTTAAACTTCAAGCATTTTGCCCATCTTAGGTACTATCGGGATGGGAGATACTTCCATCTCTGTGATAATTTAAAATGGGTTCAGACTCGATTTGAGAATAGCCTCAATTTAAATGTAACGTGCCGAAGTGGGGGTAAAAATATATTAAAGCCAGGATGGCAAGTTTTTCAGTGGTCTGGGGAACCCACAAATCCCTTGCATGCAACTCTATATGATATGGATATTTGGAATGGCTGTACGGTTTACAATGTTCTTCCAGAATATATTGAAGTTTGGGGATTTGGTTCCAAGAGAGAAGATGTTCAAAAGGTGAATTTTTATTTAAATGAGATGGAGTTGCTAAAGAGGTTTACGTTATATTTCAAGAGTAAGACAGAAAAATTGATTAATACAACGAATCCCCAGCACTTTTTTCAAGATCCAAGTTTAAAATCTCTCTTTGATATCTCTACTGGGATAGAGGAGAAGAGAAGTACTTTTTTAGGCAATACGGATATTGCGAAATATATATATGACGAAAATGTTTCTTTTTCCAAACAAGAGCACATGTCAATGGCAAACCAAAACTGAGCCATGTGGCGGAGTAAAAGTGAGCCACTTCAGAGCTAAAGAGAGGGGGGTGAATTCACCCCCCTCTCTTTAGCAATCAAACTTTTTTATTGACCT
>Ga0066610_10001896_pt1 | contig 11976 bp, 9 predicted proteins | sample SaaInlV_DNA_165m_FD_60375 | JGI IMG/M metagenome (GOLD analysis project Ga0066610, IMG submission 60375) | Marine microbial communities from expanding oxygen minimum zones in the Saanich Inlet - SI075_LV_DNA_165m | ecosystem: Environmental > Aquatic > Marine > Unclassified | place: British... | reverse complement strand
CTATTTCCGAGCCACCAATACATCCTTGCTCGGAGATGTTTACAAGAAGATCGACGCCCTCACCAAATCCGAGGCCGAGACAAAGGAATACTTGATTCAAACGCCTCTATTTCACATTCCTTTGGGATTAGCATTGCTCTTGTTTTTAGTCATTGCGGTTTCTCCGTTGGTCGTTAGGAGGCAAAATGCTTCCTAGCCTCGCCGAACTTCATTTCTTAAATCCACTCTGGCTCTGGGCATTCATCCTTTTGCCCACGCTTTGGCTTTTGTACGCCTTGTTCTATAAGGGCGCAGCCTCCACCCAAAAGCTAAAAGCCTTTGCCGATGAGCACTTGCTGCCCCATCTGTTAAAGGAGAATCCCAAACATATTAGAAAATCCTGGCCCGCCATTACCATGTGGTCACTTGCCTGGGCGTTAACTATTATAGCCATGGCGGGGCCTCGCTGGAATTATAGAGACGTAGAGACCTTCGAGTCGGACGCCAATATGATTGTTTTGCTAGATCTTTCCAAGTCCATGGATGCTGCAGATGTAAAGCCCTCCCGTGTAGCTCTAGCCCGACAAGAAATCCAGGATCTCATAGACAAAAACCGAGATGTTAAAATCGGTCTGGTTGCCTTTGCCGCCACACCCCATATGATTAATCCTGTCACAGATGACATGGATACGATCACACATCTATTGCCTTCCTTAGAGACCGAATTGGTAACCGTACAAGGAAGTCGCCTTATGCCTGCCTTTCAAATGGCCGCCGAAAGTTTGAACGCCATTCCCGGGACCAACAAATCCCTTTTGGTCATTTCCGATGGCGACTTTGATGAACATAATATGAAAGATCTCATCGACAAGACTCTTCCAAAGGACGTACGCGTGCACACTATGGGCGTCGGCACCGAAATAGGAGCCCCTGTCCCCAGTGGCAAGGGCGGGTTTCACAAAGAACGAGGGAAAGTGGTCATTACTCATCTTGAGGCCCAGAAATTGAAGGCCCTTGCACAGGCTGGGAATGGCCAGTATTTCCAAGCGGGCCCCCTACAGGAAAATGCCTCCAAAATCCTTAAAACCATGAAAATGAAAGAGGGGGAGAAATCCACTGAACGGACTCACCGCATCTGGGAAGAAAAGTTTTATCTGTTTCTCATCCCCGTTTTGTTCCTTATTCTTCCTTGGTTTCGGCGTAAGTATGCTTTTCCGGTAATTTTGATGCTGACATTAAACGCTCAGAATGCCGCCGCTTTTTCTCTCCAATCCGTTATTCCAGATGGCCTTGCCCAGTGGTTTCAAAACAAGGAACAACAGGGAAAAGCTGCCTTTGAAGCACAGGACTATGAAAAAGCAGCAGAGTCCTTTGATGATGTTTACAGAAAGGGAGTCGCCCAGTACAGGGCTGGTGATTACGCGAGCGCAGAAGAGTCGTTCCGGGCGTCACAGCGCCCTGAAAGAAGTCAGGATGCGCAATATAATCTGGGAAATGCTGAACTGCTTCAAAATAAAATCGAAGAGGCCATCAAGACCTACGAGACACTTTTGGAGAAGGATCCCTCCCATGAAAAGGCTGCCCATAATCTCAAGGTTGCTCAGGAACTCTTAAAACAGCAAGAGCAACAAAAACAAGACAACAAGAAACAGGATCAACAGAAAGACAAAAACGACCAACAAGACGATCAACAAAAAGACCAGAGCGACAACAAAGAAAAGAAGTCTGACACTGAGAAAGACAGTGATAAATCTAAAAAAGAGGAGGAATCCCAACAAGATCAAAAATCTGAGGACGACTCACAAAAATCTGAGCCAAACAAGGAAGCTGCTGACCAGGACAACAAGAATCAGAATCAAGAAAAAGAGAATCAGGATAAACAGGAACAGCAGACAGAGGAGCAAAAGAAGGGAGACAAACCCCAAGCTTCTAAGCAAGAATCAAAAGAAGAAAAGAAATCTTCTGAACGTCCTGAAGAAAAAAAGGGACAGCAAGAAAAACCTGAAAGTGCTTCGGAACCACAAGAAGCGCCTTCCCAGGGCAGAGAATCAAAGCCAGAACGGACGGCAACCGACATCAATGCGGACCTATGGCTGAACCGATTAAAGAGTGATCCGAAAGATTTTCTCAAAAAACAATTCAAATATGAAGAAAAAAGCGGTAAAAATAAAGCAGGAGGACCTTTCCGGCCATGGTAAAATTTATAGCAGCTCTTTTAATTTTTATTCCCACTTTTTTGCACGCAGGAAGCTTCACTGCGACTGTTGATGACAGCACAGTAGGACTGGGGGAGACCATAGAGCTCATTCTTTCCCTAAAGGACGCTTCTGCAAAAGGGCAACCAGATCATCACCCACTGTTGGAAAAGTTTAAAATTGCGGGGCAAAGCCAGGCTTCCAACATTCAATTTATTAATGGGACCCAGTCCATGACAACTTCGTGGACGTATATATTGCTCCCAAAGGGGGATGGAGACATTTCTATCCCATCCATATCCATGGAAACATCTGAAGGCACTTTGACGACCCAGCCCTTCAAAGTTTCGGTGAGCAAAACCAATGCCCCTGAAAAAGGAAAAGAAGGGGTTTCCCTGACAGTTGAAGCACAGGTATCTGAAAAGGAACCTTACATCAATCAGGCCATCGTCTATACCGTAAGCATTGTTCATGGCCCCAATGTAGTGAATCTTCAATTGGACCCTCCAAGTGTCACTGATGCCATTATTGAGCAACTGGGGAAACCGCAATCGAACAGGGAAATGATCGATGGAGAGACCCAAACGGTCGTGAAAGTTCAGTATCTGGTTACACCTCTAAAAGCTGGAAACTTCACAATTTTCCCCATCACCTTACAAGGGCAGGTAGTGTCCAAAGAAAAAGGCAAAAAGAGGCGGCGCTCGCCCTTCGATGACTTTCCTGGATTTGATATTTTTGCGGGTCTTGATCCCTTTTCGTCCAGGAACTATAAGCCGTTCGTCAAGCAAAGCAATGAAGTGGTTGTAAAAGTGCGTCCTGCGGCAACAAATATGGACCCATGGCTTCCCCTAACATCTTTAGAGTTATCGGACATGCTCTCAGACGAGAAAAAAGCCAAGGTGGGAGAACCTATCACCCGCACCATTACCATTTTGGCAAAAGGGATCGGGGGCAGCCAGTTGCCAGATTTGAAATCCCAATTGGAGACACCCGATTTTAAAGTCTATGAAGACAGGCCTGTTACGGGGCAAGAAGTGAAAGAGGGGAGCATACATGGTTGGAAGACCGCGACCTATACTCTTATTCCCAGGAAAGACGGAGAATTAACCCTGCCAGAAATCAAAGTGCCCTGGTGGGATATTCAGAACAACCGCCTTGCCGAGGCAATCCTGCCGGCAAAAACCATTTCGATTGCTCCTGGAGAAGCAGGATCCATAGAGCGTCCTGAGCCTGAACAAAAAGCGCAAGAACCAGAACAGCTAGTCGAAGAAACCATTACGGAAACGGAAACAAGTAGAGAACCCGCCTCTGCTGTAAAAGCTGAGCCAGAGACCCAAAGCATCCTTCATATTGTTATATTGCTTCTGTTGCTGGGTCTCATCGGTGTCTTCACTTGGGGCGTAAGAATGTACCGTCAAAACAATAGAGCCTCACAAATACGCCCACACCCCATGAAGAGAAGAGAAACAAAAAGCCCTAAGAAAATGGCCAAGCTCCCCATTGCAAAAATTAACTCCATCCAAGATCTCATTGAGTTGCAAGAATTTTTGAAAGCGTATTCCCGTGATCACTGGGGCACCTCCACAAATGCCTCCCTCCGCGAGATTTCCGATGTTCTATTGGCTCAAGAACCAGATCTGGACAAAGACTTTGTCTTACTACTTTTCAAAAAACTGGACGAGGCCCTGTATGCCAATAAGAAAGTGGACATTGTGGCTTGGAAAGTGGACTTTCAAAAAGTCATTAAGCAAACAGCCTCCAAACAATCCGGTGCTAAAAACAAATCCTCCGAAGGCTTGCCCGACTTGAACCCTCGGTAGAGGGGGAGGGTGTGGATGCGGAGATATTGCTGAAGTCTGTTCTATTACTACTGAAATCTGAATCTCGCGATGCCAACTCACTCTAAGACTCACCGGCTTAAGACGCCGGTTCGTCTAGAGTTCCTAGGCTCCGGGAAGACGAGACTTGAGAGGATGCTAGAACGTACTCCCCACTGTCGTCTTCCCGGCCATTAGGAATTATGGGCAAGCCGCAGGCGCGCCCCTAGAATTCCTTATGAGCGCGGGATCCATAAAAACAAAAGGCCGTGCAAAAAACGCATAGGCGTGATTTTTTGCAACATTTAAAAATTCTCAAATGTTAAGATTTTTCTTTTCTTTGCGTGAAGTGGATATCGGAAGTGCGCAAAGTGGATATTGGAAGGAGACTATAAATGGCAACACTAATGGAACACAAGGGTACACGGTCTCAATCGAGTTTGATCCAGAGATTAATATGTTCTTTGGAAAGGTCAATAACATCGTTGATGTTGTTACCTTTTACGGCAATTCTGTTGAGGAGCTCAAAAAGGAGCTACGAAACTCCGTTGAAACATATCTTCTCGCTTGTAAAGAGAAGAATATCTCTCCAGAAAAGCCTTTTTCAGGGCGCTTCAACTTGAGACTCTCTCCTCAACTTCATCGATGTGCCGTTTTAGCCTCCCAAAAAGACGGCCTAAGCTTAAACTCGTGGATTTCCAAACGCATCCAAGAGGGACTTTCTGGGAAGTAAAGCAGAAGCCAAGTAACGAAATTATTTAACAATAGTAAATAAATATAACATATTTGTATTCAATTAAACTTTAATTGACTTTATTCTTTTTGATGATTAAAAGAAGGCAATAGACATAATATTGTCTCGGAAGGTTTTTGATCATGTTTTTATTTAAGCGCTTTGTCGTGTGCGTAGTGATATTCAGTATTCTACGCCCCTCCGTTGTTTTTGCGGCCCCAGCTCCTTCTTCATCAGCCGATGCAGGTGCAGCAGGTGTTTTTTTCTATTACGTAGACTCGGAACAACGTTCTTGGGCACTTGTTTCGAAACGCGCCTGCGGTGAAGGGGAAGGTACTCATGGAAGTTTAGGAGGACTCAGGGACCCTGAAGAGACTGACGAAGAGGCCGCAATACGCGAGGCTCGTGAGGAAAGCTTTAACATTATTGCCATTCCTCTTGAAGAGTTAACAAGTGCGAACTCTCATACGCTTGAACAAGATAGTAGCAGCAGCCAGACGACTTATCGGATGTTTTTTTTCCAGTCTCAGGAATTCATTTCAGCCGATAGTCCGAATAGTCAAACAACGGAAGACAGCGAGCAGATCGATTTCACGTGGGTTTTACTGCCAGAACTAAAAGAAGCAGTGCGTCACAAAAAACATGTGAGCTTTACATGCAGGGGAGACTCCGAAACAGAAACCTTTCAAAAAGAATTACAACTTTTCCTTCCTTTTGCGGACCTTTTAAGGTCTCCAGATGCTCAGTTGAGACTAGAGGAAATAATAGCTGGAACCACTGTCAATGCCTCCCTGCACACCAAGAGTTCTCCCTCCCTTACAATTGAAGATGAATATGCTAAAGAAACCATAGAAATTTCAAGACTGGAACTTGAAGGGGCGTCTAACTCCGAAAACGCCTCAGTGAACCAACCATGTACGAGTGAATCTTCGAATTTGCAACACAAAGAGGCTGCTAGCAGTTATTCCAGCTCTCAAAATGAAGAAAGAAGCACTTCTGAGTCAGAAGGGAAAAGTTGGACACAAACGGAGACTGTCATCAAAATGGCTCTCGGAGAAAAAGCCACAGGTGACTATGCAAAAGACTTAAAGTTATTTTTGGAAGAAGAGTTTGATATTAAGCGTTACTTAAATCATCCTGAAGATTTTGATCTTTCTGACCTCAGAACTCAGCTTACAGATATAGCGATCAAAGAGAAAAAACATCCCCATGATTATGTAGCTTATCATGGCATTAGCATAAACATTGCATTGATGTATCAATTTTTGAGCCATATCCGTAACATTTTAATGGAAACCAATTTAGGAGTAACCACCTTAAGGACACTGGACCATGAATTCAGTCGGTTTACTTCAATAGATGCTCTATATAAGGAAGTGAAAAAGCAAGGTAGGGACAGTTTAAATTATCGGGGCCCTTATACTAAATTAGCCATTTCTGCTCTAGCATATTTACTAGGCGGTGATGGGATTACTTTGTCCCGATTCTTAGGCGGATGGGACGACATGCATGTCTCCGATGATGAGATAGAATCATTTTTGCGTCATTTATCATTTTCGGAACAAGACGTTAGAGCACTCATGGATGAATATAAAGCCCTCGAATCTAAACTAATTGAAGCTAACAAAGGAGGTGCCCCGCTTCAAATGATTATACCAGAAAATTGCTTAGAAAAAAATGCTTACGCTGCTGTTTCCGGTGGAGGGAAGTTAAAACTTTCTCACGATGAAAAAAAGGATGCCAACCCAAACACAATTCTTTCTGCTATGAAGAAGGGGCCAAAAGCCGTAGAAAAACTGTCTGAGCAGTTCAACATTGTCGATCGTAGTCAACTTCGTCTATTGTTGACGCCTAAGATAACGCAAAGTGGAAAATTTTCGACACACTTGTACGTCGCGGGCAATATGGACGAAAATCCATTTGATAAGGTCGTTCTACCCATTGCTAAAAAAGTCGCCATGAAATTTATTGAAAATGCTTTCGCTCCTCATATTGGTATGTTTTTCGGAGCAACTGATATATTCCCCCTTCAAAAGCGTCATCAACATTCATATCCTGAACAAGAAATTTCACCTCCCCCCCATGCTGAGAGCTGGGCTATCGAAAGTAATGATAAAGAGATTCTTAATACTTTAAACGTTGATGAACAATTATTTTCCTTGTACACTGGAGAGCTTATTTCTCCATATATATATGCTCTTACTTGTGACCAACAGGAGGCAGCAGAACTGCTCAGAACACGAGGTGCAAAAATTGACGAAGTCTTCACTAAAGAAAGATATGCGGGGCTAACACCTTTATTCGTTTGCATGCTCCAGGATGAACCTATTAATGCCGTAACGCTCTTAAAACACGGAGCTAACCCTGATTTTATCCCCCAAGATGGTTCTTATGCGGGTGTTACTGCTCTCTTGCTTGCCTCTAGCATGAGAAATAGTCTTCCCGTTTTGCAAAGACTTAATCAGTCAGGGGTAAGAATTACAGAACCATCGAGGCCCCTAATGAAAAAGCACACTTTCTTTTTTAAAAATCTGGATGACGATCTTCAAGACCTATTAATAAAAACTATAAGTAACTTATTGAAAAATTTGAATTTACATTTGAAAGCAAAAAAGAAGTCCTTAAGCTTCACATAAAAAATGACTTTTCCCAAATTAATGAAATAGTCGACAAAATACGTCTTCATTTGGGTATCTCTATAGACAATTACGGTAGCCTCTATATAAACCCATCCGAACATCTCGCAAATCCAATTAATCGTGCAATCGTCGCAGGTTGCCCTGAATCCGTTAAATATCTCCTAGAGAATGGTGCACCTCAAGAAATGGAAGCTACAGGACCATATGATGGGTATTCTCCACTTATGATCGCGATAGAAGAAATTAATGATCCCGTGCAAATGCATGAGATGGTGAGTCTGCTTGTAGAACACGGTCAAAATGCAAATCAAAAAATAAGGGTGTCTTCTGAAATTCCTCTATTTGGCAAAGTCTTTGTGCCTTCTAATCATGAACAATCATTTAAAAAAATGTTAGAGGATTTTATTGATGTAAGAGTATCACACGTACCAAAACTGTCTGATAGAATGTCCAACAGTGATCAACTGGAAACAAGAGATGGGAGAGACTACTTAATTTTTGTCCCGGAAAATGATTCACATTTTCAAACAAAACTTACAGAAATGCTCAATGAAAAACAATCCAAACATACTCACAACCCAGCCTCAATAATAAGTTTGGAAGCTTGTGGATATCATTCCCCATACGTTTCTACTTCATTTGATTTATTACTTCGTAAATCGATCCTCTCAGACTACTACAGTTCTACAATGCAAACTTTATTGATAAGTGCAGATCACGATGAGAATGAAAGAGTTGGGGTGTTGGAAACCGAAAACGTAACTAATGGAAGCCCTTTTCAACAAATTATAGAAGGTTATCCAATATACGGGGAAAAAATTCTTTTGGCATTTTTAAATCATGGTGACAACATAAATGATGTGTTTAAAAGTGGACATTTTAAAGGACATACGCCTCTTTCACATGCTTTAGAACTCAATCGTCTTTCCTTAGCTAATACTCTTGTCGAAAATGGTGCAAACGTAGACATTGTTATGACTTGTGGCCAATTTACAGGATTCTCCCTGAGGGATCTTGTAAATATGGCAAGCACCCTTCACAGCGACACTGGCACTACCTCGTCTGAATCAAAAACGAAGCCCAATAACGATAGGCTCAAACACCTAAGATACCGCCTTAAATATGATGAAAAACTCTTGGAATTTCTTAAAGAGATCAAACCACTATTAGAAACACAGTCCAATGAAGGTCAATCTACCGATGAATCTTCCACCGAGCCAAAAACTGCAGCATCTTCCGATGCCTCCTGAATTTCCGGCAACCTGAATCTCAGGCAAATTTAAAACCGATTTTCGTCATTTTTAACGTGCAATGGAAAATGACAACACTATTGAGATTCTTCCTCCCCCGGAAATGCTGGACTTGAACAACTTTGCTTGCATTTGGTGGGGAATTGAGATATTAGACAAATCCAGTGCCGTGAAGGCGATGAGATTATTATTATTGTAAGATATTAGGACAGAGTAGCCATGGCAGTTCCAAAGAAGAAAACTTCTAAGTCAAAGAGAGATGTGCGTCGATCCCATGATGCATTAAAGCCCTCCGCATTTAGTGAGTGCCCCAATTGCGGTGAGCTTAAAAGACCCCACCATATGTGTAGCTCTTGCGGCTATTACGGGGGACGTGAAGTCATAGAGGCTGAAGCTCTCTAGATTGAGCAATTTTTAGGCCATATTCCTTTGAAAAAAACATTAACGCTTGCTCTCGATGGTATGGGTGGTGTTTCAGGACCTGAAACGGTTTTGGAAGCAGCGAACCTTGCCATTGAACGCTATCCACACGTTCAGTTTATTGTCTTTGGCGATCAGGATGAGCTCCGCGCTCAGCTGGAAAAATGGCCAAAGCTTAAAGATCATTGTGAAATCCATCACACCGCCATCTCCGTTCCCGATGATATGAAACCATCGGTAGCCTTGCGCACAGCCCGCCAATCCAGCATGCATTTGGCCGTCGAGGCGGTTAAAGCTAGAAAAGCTGATGGGGTCGTCTCTGCTGGAAACACGGGGGCCTATATGGCCTTTTCAAAGATATTCCTCAAAACAATTCCGGGCATTAACCGGCCCGCCATTTCCACCCACGTCCCCACCCTCAAAAATGAGATTGTCCTGCTCGATTTGGGAGCCAATCTAGAGTGTGACGCAGAAAACCTCGTTCAATTTGCCCTGATGGGCGCAACCTACGCCACCCACGTCATGGGGATTAAAAAGCCCCGCATTGGGCTCCTGAATGTGGGAGAAGAAGAATTAAAAGGCCCGCCAAGTCTTCAAGAGGCCGCTAGCATTCTTAAGTCAGCCCATTCTCTTGTCAACTTCCACGGATTTGTGGAAGGAGACGACATTGCCAAGGGAACTGTCGATGTAATTGTTACCGACGGCTTTACAGGAAATGTCGCCTTAAAGACCCTGGAGGGCACAGCCCGCCTAGTGCGTTCCTATATCAGAGGCGCTTTTGAAAGCTCTTTCTTTGCCAAGATCGGCTGTTTTTTTGCAACGCCAGCTCTCAAAGCTGTTCGAGAAAGAACCAACCCTAGTAAATACAATGGAGCCATCTTTATAGGGCTTAATGGCGTAGCCGTTAAAAGTCACGGCAGCGCCGATGCTCAGGGTTTTTCCAACGCTATAAGCGTAGCCATCGATATGGTTTCCCATGGCTTTAATTCGCATATTGAAAAGGATCTGAAGACCCTGGATGCCCTAAGAGCTCAAATTGAAACGCCAGCACAGAAAGTTCAGGCCATATGACAATTCGAGCCATCATTACGGGCTGTGGCAATTATTTGCCCGAAAAGGTCCTTACCAATGATGATCTGGCACAAATGGTTGATACTTCTGATGAGTGGATTACCCAGCGGGTAGGGATTCGGTCCCGCCACATTGCAGCCGAAGGCGAATGCACATCAGATATGGGAGCTGCTGCCGCAACAAAAGCGCTCCAGGCTGCCAATATAAAGCCCACAGAGGTCGACTTTCTTATTTGCGCGACGACAACGCCAGATAAAACCTTTCCCGCAACGGGCACTCAAATTCAGCACAAAATTGGAATGGCCCAGGGATTTGCCTTTGATGTCCAAGCTGTTTGTAGCGGATTTGTGTATGCTCTAGCCGTTGCCAACAACTTTATACAGCAAGGGCAGGGGAAGACAGCCCTCGTTGTGGGCGCTGAAACATTTTCACGGATCGTTGATTGGAATGATCGGGGCACGTGTGTGCTTTTTGGAGATGGTGCGGGTGCCGTTGTCCTGCAAGCCGAAAAGGGCGCGGGGACAGTGAAGGATCGAGGCATCCTTTCGACCCACTTGTACTCGGATGGGCGCCATAGCGATATTCTTTGTACCGATGGTGGGGCCTCCACCACGAAAACCACTGGTGTTGTTCAGATGCAGGGCCGTGAAGTCTTTCGCCATGCCACCGAAAAAATGGCAGAAGTGGTTGAAGAAACCCTTAAGGAGCACAATCTTGGACCCGAGGCCCTTGATTGGTTTGTTCCCCACCAAGCCAACTCACGCATTATTCAAGCCACAGCTAAGCGGGCCAACTTTCCCATGGATAAAGTCATCATGACCGTAGAGCGGCACGGAAATACATCTGCCGCCTCTATTCCCCTGGCCCTTGCCGAAGCCGTTGATGAAGGCAAAATAAAGCAAAACCAGCTCGTTCTACTCGATGCTCTGGGGGGTGGCCTTACTTGGGGGTCTGCTTTGATTCGTTGGTAATATCTTTGCTTGTTCAGTGGGCGCAGCCCCATCGTGTTCCGTAATATAATCCACTATTTTTCTGGGGGTACTGTATCTGTTAAGCAGAAAATTTGCCACGGGATGGGCTAACCAGACATAAAAGGAATACCCGGGAACAATGAATGCGGCCCCGACGGCCACAACAGATACGGCAGGAAGCGTCACCGTCATAAGACGATTGCTCATCATTTCATCAGATGTCGTTGTCGCTTGATTCAAAAACTTTTTCCGAATGCACTGATTCCATAGATACCAGAGTGATAAACCAACCAAGCCAAGGTTCAGAGAGAAAAGCACTTCGGCTACTACGCTATTCAAATTACCGGCAACAATTTTTAAAGAGTAGGGAATAAAGGTAAGCATCAGCAGGTATAGAAAATTAATCCACAAGGTGTTGATGTCTAGCTGTTTGATATTCTGAAACAATGCATGATGGGCTATCCAGCAATAGGCAATGATATAGAATGAAATAAGATAGCTAAAAACAGAGATGTCCCAAGCATATACATAGTCCAAAATGGCCCCAACTGTTTCTATCTTTGGCAAGTTGGGCAAGTTTATATTCAAAATCGCCAACGTGATGGCAATAGCAATGATCCCATCACTCAAACATAAAGTCCGAGCCGGACTATAGTAGGTTTTGAATTTACTAGACATTGGGAGCCCCCTTCCGATTATTTTTATTGTTTTTATCATACTACAATAAATTGGGAACCTGGGGAAGAGGGATCGGAGGACAAAGTCAGTCTCACTGTGTCAAGGTCAAACATTACCCAAAATCCGCGATAGGAAGTTACATTTCTCCTTCAAGTTCAAGGGGACGCAGTTTTTTCGATCGAGCGCGAGTTTTTTTAGGTGTTAAATTTTTAAATCAGCAATA
>Ga0066610_10001895_pt1 | contig 11980 bp, 7 predicted proteins | sample SaaInlV_DNA_165m_FD_60375 | JGI IMG/M metagenome (GOLD analysis project Ga0066610, IMG submission 60375) | Marine microbial communities from expanding oxygen minimum zones in the Saanich Inlet - SI075_LV_DNA_165m | ecosystem: Environmental > Aquatic > Marine > Unclassified | place: British... | reverse complement strand
TGGCATTGGCCAATTCTATACTCTGTGCAGGGGTCAGTGAACCGGGCTCTTTCCCAAAGAGAATGTGAGAGAGAATTTCACCAGAAGGGAGTTCAGGGTTCGAGTGTAACGCTATATTTAATTTATTAATGCTGCCATCAACTTGAACGAAGGCAACGATATTTCCTGCGTCAATGGATGCTTTTGCAGATATGAGAGGATTAATTTTACTGCCACCAGTAAACACAAACTTTCCTTCGACAAGATCTAAATCTCTGCCCAAGAAAGTATAGCTCCCTCTTATTATTTTCAGGGCCCCTTGAAGGGAAGGCTTGGTTATCAATCCAGAAACGGCTAGGGATCCCTTCCATTCGGACTGGAGTCCTTGCCCGTTAATAAAGAATTCATTTGGGATGTCTATGGTTACGTTTGTTGATATGGGGAGGAAAGTTTTTTTGTCTTTAGGCTTTTTCTTTTCACTTGGGGGAAGATTAATTTCTTCTATTTTAAGGGTAGCGATCGAGGGGGGAATTTTATTGGGAATCGTTATCCAAACGGGAGACGCCTTCAACTTTCCTTTAATAGAAAGATCTTTTGTATTTCCTGTCAAATGAAGATTGCCGGAGATTGATCCTTTCACAAGGTCAGAGTTGAGAATCCTGAGTTTATCAAAAGCTGCTTTGATATTGAACGAGGGAGTAAGGTTACTAAGATTGATTGCTCCTTCTATAGATCCTCGTCCCTTTTCATTGTCATCTAAAGTCACTTTGTGAACCACCAATTTTGAGCCAGCTCCTTCAATAGAGAGTTCAATTTTGGGAAATAAGACGCCGGACTCGCTATTTTCAAAAAATCCTTTTTTCAGCTGAAGGTTTCCAGCTAAATGAGGATCTTTTATGGTTCCAGAACCATTTAGGTCAAACGTTAATAGTCCTTTTGTCGTTGTTCCATTGGGAGCTACTAAAGTTATAAAACTGAACAGATTTATATCACCTTTTAACTGTAATTTCGTTGGCAGATTGGTTGCTATAGGAAACGCATCATCCGGAGCAAGTGTAAGGCTCGTTTCAAATTCAAGTGTTTGATTGTCTCGTCCTCTTAGAGAGCCGTGAGCAGAGAGCGCTTTATTTTGTAAATGGGCGTCTATCTCGAAATCATAGGCATGTTTTAGAGCAACATCTTTCTCTACTAGCGCATTTCTCAAGTTTTTTATTTGGAGAGAAGCGTCAATATCTAGAGCCTTTAATTTTCCACCAATAGAAAGGCTCCCACTTAAGTCTCCCAGGAATTGAAAATCTGGGGACACAATATGTAAGAATTCCAAGGAAAATTGTGAGAAGTGTGCCTGTAGAGACATTTCTCCGGTTCCAAATTGGCCATGCCCACGGATATGCCCAGTATTGGCTTTAGCTGTTCTATTTGACGTAAGTTGTATTTCCATGGGGAGGAGTTTGTAGACTTCCTTCTCTTTAACAGCTTTTAGAGGCTTTATGAGAGCAAAGGAGGATGTCCCATAAGTTCCCTCAAGTTGCGAAAGACTGAATGCCATGGGATCGCGATGGAAGGTTCCTTGGGACTGAATATCAAAAGGATTTATGTAGTCTCCGTTTATGTTCAAAGAAGCAGCAATGGTTCCGTTTTCTTTTTTAGCTGAGAGAAATCCTTTCTCAATTACAAGTTTTTTCCATGTGATGCGTTCCAAATCTAGGGAGGCTTTTCCGTCTATTCTTTCTTCAAAACGAGAGAAATCCTGGAAAATTTCTTTAGGGAGCGTCAATCCACTGGAGAAAGAAACGCTGGCTACTTCTCCGCCAAATCCCTTTAGATCTTGTCCATTTAAGCTTAGTTTGAAATCCTCGTTTTCTAGGGAGGCTTTGATTTTTGCATGTCCCTCGATGGGATGTTCTAGAATTTCTGAAAAGACGGAGAGATCTTGGATATCACCTATAAGGCGACCTTCAGCAGCCAGCTCTTTTAAAGACATGGAGAGGGTCCCATCAATGGTGTTGTTTGATGCTTTGAGACGGATTTCTTTCAGAGTAAGAATATGCTCCTTTGAAAAATGTCCCGATAGATCTGCGGATACTTTCAAACCGTTCTTCTCCAGTATGGCAGAAAGGGTTCCTGAGGGCGTTTCAGGGAGGCCTTTCAGGGAAAGTGTCACCAATAGGCTGTCCGAAGAAAAGTGTGCATCACGCAGTTTCTTGCCTTTAAGGGTGAGATGGGTTGAAAGATCTGAGAGTGGTCCTTTGATATCGCCAGAAAGAGTCACGTTTCCACTTATAGGGCTGAGTTGGGCAAGGTTTTCTGCTGAGGCGTTTAAATTGCCATCAATGGTTCGTTCCTTTAGTTTGAAAGTTCCTTTGGAGGCGGCGGTTGCCAAGTGTTTTTGTGTCGAATGATCAATAAGGTTTAGTTGGATAGCATTGAGAGAAAGCTTGTTCCAATGCTCGCTGAACCCAATATCAAAATCCCACAAGAGAGTAACATCTGGAAAATGATTATTCTCGACCGATTGCAGATTGCCGTTTCCTCGAACTGTAAGAGAAGCGTCTGGTGCCGTTAGGGGGGTGGTAGAAAAAACCTTGAATTCGATGGAAGCTTGGGAAAATTTGAACGAATCTCCCTCAATATTGGTTAGGCCAATCCGTCCTTCGACAGTAGGTTGTTTGAGGGTGCCTGAAAATATGGTCTCCAGAGCAGCAGAGCCGCTAAGCTTTTTGCCTATGGCATGGCCTATTAGAGCTACGGAAGGATAATGGATCTTTAAACTCCCCTCTATCTCATGAGTATTCGTATTTGCGCTCCCATCTAGAACAGCACTCCCATGTGGTGTTTTAAGAGAGAAGTCTGAAATTTTGAGGGCAGAGGCATCATACGCTACGAGACCTTTCAGAGTGAAAGTGTCTCCTACAAAGTCTGAAACTTCTTTAAGCAGGTCCCCTTTTCCATCCAACTGTATATGGGTAGCCAAGGTCGTTATATTATAGCGAGCTGTGAGAGAAAGGGAGGCGTTTTGGAGATATTTCTCCATGGAAAGGTCGCTGATATGGACTGTTGCAGATACTTGTCCAAAGGGAGAAATGGTTGCATGACCTGATAAATTTGTTGAGACTTCTGTGCCTGCTACTTCGTGAGAGAGCAAAAGATGAGCAATCCGGACGGAGCTTAGATTGACGAACAGAGGAAGTCCGTATGTTGATTTCTGAGTCTCAGGCTTTTTTTCTTTTGAATCAGGCTGGCTAGGGAGGTGCAGGACTTGGATTGATTCAGCATTTAACTGGCGGATCTGCATTCTTCCCATGAATAGGTGTGACGCTTTCCAATCCCATTTTAAGTTTTTTATGACAAGCCAGGGGCCTTTTTCATCTGATAGTGAGAGCGATGAGATGTTGACTTGGAAGGGAATAAATCCTTCTACCTTATCTATGGAGATGGTTATAGAAGACTCTTTGTTAATTTTTGAAACAAGTGTCGATAGGAGGGGGGTGCGAAAATTTTCAAATTGGAGTACGAGTATTGCCGCAAAAACCGAGGAGATAAGGAGGGCGGTGAGGGCTCCTATGAACAGAGAGAAATAGATAAGATATTTTTTCATGATCTAGAAACTCTGCCCGATGCTTATGTATATTTGAAAGAGGTTATCAACACCTTTCCGTCGATTGAGGGGAATACCGATGTCTAGCCGTAGGGGACCGACGGGAGTTTTGTATCTTATGCCAACCCCTGTTCCCCAGAAAAAGGGCTTCGAAAAGGTGGGATAATTCTTGTGAAAAACATTTCCAGCTTCCAGGAATGTGACAAAATCCATGTTTTGGGTCATTTTGATTCGGGCTTCTGTTCCTCCTTCGAAGGATGAGCGTCCTCCCAATGGGTGTTTTGCACCATCTAAGGGCCCAACGAGCTGATAGCCATATCCCCTAACAGAGCCTTCTCCACCCACATAAAATCGCTTGTCGGGTGGGACGTCGAGGGAACTCCCTCCCGGTGTAAACCCGATGTTGTTCCAAAATGACATTACCAGCGATTTGTCTACAGGGATGTAGAAAGCATTTTTGATAAAGGTGGTCATAAAGTTTTCCTCGGCGCCGAGGGATTTTGGGTAAGGGGTCACAAATAGCTGTGTTTTCCAACCATCTTTTGGATCCAGAAAGTTTTTTGTGGTTGCGTATTTCACGGAAAGGGGGAATCCCACAAGGCTGTATCTGGTTTTTTTTGCTTCATCTTCAACAGTAGCATTTTCATAGCTGACGCCGGCACTTCCCTTGAGTCGCTTGGTGAAAGTTCTTTCCAGCCCCGTCATAATTCCAAAGCCATTCTTGCTAAAGGCATCAGGGCGTTCTTTGGTAATTTTTGCTTTAGCGATTAATGCCTGGTCAGGACGCTCGAATTGGGGCTTTTTGAAGTTGGACTCTAGGGAGGTTATTTTTTTTGACATGCGTCCAATGAGATCCAAATGTTCTGCATGGCCGAAGGTATTGTCATTTCCCCAAGATGACTTGAAGCCGGGACCTAAGTTGGTAGAATAATTTACCCCTGCCCCAAAATGGCGGTGTTTTGCTTCCTTAAGCCTGATATCTATAGGAAGGGAACTATCTTTCTCAACAACGGTTGGATGGGTTATTTTTACAGACGAAAACAAACCGGATCCAAAAAGATTTTGTCGCATGGATTCTATCTGTTCTGCATCATAAGGCGCTCCCTCTTTCCACTGGAGTATTTGCAGGACATAAGTGGGATCCAGACCGGTAAGGCCTGTAACCTGCGTTTCCCCGAAAATTGCATAGCTGCCCGGATCAAGTTTAAGAGTGATGCTCAGAGTTTTGGACGTATAATCGGCAATGAATTTACGTTCGATAACTTTTGCAAAAGGAAACCCTTTGTTGGCAAAATCTGTAACAAGAGACTGCTCACTTTCAAGGACGGTTTTGGAAATGGCTGGGCTGTCTGGTTTTAATTTTTTAAACTGAGCTAAAATATCGGTGATCTTTGGAGAGGAGTGTGTGGGAATGACTTCATACTGCTCGACTGTATATTGTGTGCCCAAGTTGAAGATTATAATTACTGTGTAAGATTTATGCTTTCCTGAAACTTTGGGGTTAATGAGGGCATCGTAGTATCCAAAGGATTGCAGTACTTTTTTAAATCGGGGTAAATCTTCTTCAACACGATGTTTGAGCGAGGCAACTGTTGCTGGCTTCTCATCTTTGCGAGAGATTAAGTGGGAGACTTCTTTTATAAGGTTTAAAATTTCTTCGTTTTTGAGGCCTTCAAATTTCACTTTGTAAGAAAGGCCATATTTTGATTTTAAAGGGGTAAACTCTTCTGTTTTCTTATGGGTGTCAGTACAGGCCGATACCAGGAGAAGGGCAAATACCAGTATACAGCGAACCAGGGGATCTACATGTAAGGCGATCTTATAGCTGCAAGACTTCAAATTGAGCTCCCCAAATCCCAAAACTTTTTGTTTCTATTATAGAATATAGATTATACTAAGTTCGTTCGAAAGGCCAGAGAGGAGTAGGACTCTTAATGCTCAGTCGAGTAGGAGGTTAGGTAAAAGAATCAAATTTGTGGGAGCAAAGTATTTTGGGCCGTTGTTTGGTTTTTGAACAAGATCTTAAGACACTTGTAGGCAAATATATGGGAGAAGCTGAGTAGGCACATGACTAAGTATATGTATCTTAAATCAGCGGCCATAGAGAACACAAACAGGACTCCCATGAGCACAAGTCCGCTACCTGTCATGTAGACAAGAGGTTTAGCGTAGGGGCTTTTCCGGCGCATGACGAGACCAATAAGAAAATATCCGATGAGAAAAGGCATATAGTAAATGAATCTGGTTATTTCTTTACAGATGGAGAGAATGCTTTTTCCTCCATGGTTGAGGAGCACCTTGACTTTTTGCGGTACACGCTCTGGGTTTGCCAGTTCGTCGAGGGTTTTAACAGGGGATAATGAGACCATAGTCTTCCAAATCATGTATCGATGTTTCAAATAGAGGAGAGGATGGGCTTGGACAGCATCATACCAGGCATCCAGTATTTCTTGTCGTGTTGCATCGGTGGTGCCTCTTCTTATGGGGCCTTTCGAATCTATAAGTTCATCTACTCTTCTGGGGTCGTAATGATTGCGAACACTTGTCATTGAAAAAGTATCTTTTTCTTCAACAGTGGGGGGAAAGACAGATTTGTTGAGCTGTACGCTGATACCAGCCAAATCATAAAGCTTTACATACTGCCACATGTGTTCTTGCTCATTAGACGGGAGCATCACGGTTTGGAATAAATATAGGCCCGTAAGGATGGCTGTCTGTAAAATGGCAACGAGACAAAGGGATTTAATGGAAAAGCTTTTTTCCCCTCGGGTAAATAGGAGAGAGGTTAACCACAATAGGAACAGGGGCAGAACAAATTGGGCCTGGTATTTTACACCAGTTCCATAGAACAAAAGGGCGAGTATAGCTGAGATGCGCACCCAGCCAGGACGTATTTGGGATAGAGTTGATTCTGTGAGAAGAGCTGCAGCCAATAGAAAAGAAAAGGCAAAGGATGAATCCTTCCAAATGGCACTCGAATAGAAAAAAACATGGGGGAGGAGAGGGGCAATGGCAAAGAACCATGCTTCCTTTTTTCCATGAAAACTGCGAGCAAAGATCCCGGCTGCTCCCCAAAGCATCAATTGGTGGGTTAAAAACATAGGTTCTGGTCCCTGCTTCCACCAGATCCATTGCCGCCAATAAAATGCCATCATGGGAGGGCTGCCGTCTGTGTAAGTGTTGCTGATGGCTTGCTTTAATTGCCATGAAGCGTCCGTGGACAAAAAGCCTGGCCAATAGACGAACAGGCTTAAGAAAAAGCCTGCAGAAATGGCCAAGTAGACAAGATTATCTTTGTGGAGGAAGTTTTCCAGAATGGATTTTTTCGTATCACTATTCAAGTTGAATACCCCTACATGGATTCCACTAATTTGTGGAAATCGGGCCTGGGATTCCAAACCAGTGGTTTTCCAAAGCGGCCCAAGATTGAGCCTGAAATGAAGCCATGGGGCTTGGTAATGGGATCTGTTAGGGCAAGGCCATACAAGTTATGAACGTCTTCACTTTCGTATCCCATAAGCGTAAGGATCGTCGGAAAGATATTAAAATGGGACGTATTGTGCTTGTTGGTTTCCGCTGCAGTTTTGAATTGTTTCAGGAGCGCTTTGTCGTGGGTGAGAACAAATATTGGGACAATCGCTTCATTTGGATCCGGAGAAACCCGACGAGAATGCGTGACAACTTGACCATCATGGAGGAGATTTTGTCCATGATCCCCCGTATAAATAACAACGGTGTTCTCTAGGGAAGCATCTGTTAGGAGGACTTCAAAAAAGTGATCTACGGTCCAACTGATAGCATTCTTATAGGAGTTTACCATGCGCTCACGATTGGAAATGGACTCGCTATTTGACATGCAGGGTTGATATAGCTTTTGGGAAGTTGGGTAGGAGCCCTCATAAGGAAAGTGTGCCCCCTGTTTATTTACATAAACAAATTGTGGCTTATCCTTTTTAATAATTTTCTGCAATATTTTGGCCACCTCCATATCCATGTCATGGCGTGGTACATTTTCTACAATAATAACATTGTCAATGAGGTCCAGTTCATCTTTCGTCATATAATTGACGAGCCTTCCTTGGACTTGTCCATCAACTCTTGTGGTCTCGAACCCAGCCTTTGCCGCATATTTCCATATAGATGGTTCATCCAGGACATTTCCGTTTTCTTTTCCAATTTTGTCAGGGTGTGCTCCGAGCCTTAAAATGGCATTGCTACCGGCACTTCCATTATTTCCAGCTGAAGCAAATCCAAAATTTGCAATCTGTTTTTGGATTGATTCTAGATAGGGCGTTGTCCCACAATCTCGGTTAAGGCTTATATAGCCTCCGTGAATACTTTCATCCACAATAAGTATTATGTGCTGAGGAGGTGAATCTCTTTTTGCTACAATGACAGCTTCTTTCTTCTTAGTAGAGCGCGTTGTGTTCTCATAGATAAATAGTCCTGTCAGGCTAACGAGATCAAATTGTTTTGGCATGCCCTGTGTGTCTGTTTCAGAGGCTCCCCCCAGATGACAGACTACATTGCCGATCAACAACGACGGCAGAATGGGTATAAGGTAGGCAATCCGCTTTATTGTGTTCGGGATTCTAAAAGATTGTTGTGGCGTACGGAGTAACAGTCCAATGGCTAAAAGGACTGTCCCTAAAAGAGCTTGAAGAAATTGTGGGAGGAAAAGGTAAAGCGCTTGTCCGCCGTTATCACTGCTGCCTCCTTCAAACATGGCAAGGGCATCATAGCGGCCATTCCATAGGAGTTCCAAAGAGTCAAAGGACAACACCTCACGGGTTACGTTAAAATATGTCATTCCCGCCAAAGTCGAAAAGCCAATGAGGATTGTCCAAAACCACTTTGTTTTCCGGGAGCACAAAAAGGCAATGGCCAGAAGGGCAGCAATGGAAACAGACCAGATGCCCGTATAGACAACCAAGGGAAAGAACCGGTCATGGGTGATAAAGTATATGAATCGTGATGACACCTGCGCATTCGTCAAAAAGAGTCCTGCCAGGATCAATATTACTTTGGCAATATCTCGCGGGGTAATTTTGTTTATAAGTGAGTCCAACTTTGGCATGTGCTTTCTCTTAACTAAAATAGGCGATGAATTTGTCGATCCACAAGAGGGCTGCCAAAAGAATAGTGATGAAAACGGCCGCCGCTCCACAGTCCTTTGCACCTTTGGAGAGGACTGACTTCCCTCCTCCTATAAGATCGACCACATTCTCGAGACCGGTGTTCAGGAGTTCAACAACCATGATCATCAGGATGGATCCAATAAGAAGCGTAAAATCAAAGGTGGAGGTTGAAATGAAGTAGGCCGTGGGGAGTGCCAGGAAAAACAGAATCACTTCCCGCTGAAAGGAGGCTTCGTTTTGCCATGCGTAACCAATACCTGCTAAAGCATAACGGGTGGCATTATAAAGGCTTTTCATAATTCTCCTGTTCAAACTACATTTGAGTCCACACTTCAAATTATGCAGACTCTAAGAGCACGCAAGGTTCCATGCAAGTAAAAAAGGCAAATAAAGAAAGATAGACCAAAAAGACACTCGGAAAAGTGAGTATTTTGTTTGCACACTTAAAGAGAGTCTCTAGCGGGTTCCAAACATACGGTCTCCGGCATCGCCTAGTCCAGGCGTGATATAAGCATTTTCGTCGAGTTTTTCATCGAGGGCAGCCGTATAGAGGGGGATATTGGGATGGGCTTTGTGGAAAACTTTGACGCCCTCTGGGGCACCAACTAGGGACATGAATCGGATATTTGCCGGATCCACGCCATGACGGAGCAGAACATTGATGCCATGGACAGCAGAATTGCCTGTGGCCAACATGGGGTCTACGAGAATAAAGAGTCGATGATCGGGTTCAGGAAGCTTTACGAGATATTCTACGGGTTTTTTGGTTTTTGGATCCCGGTAGAGCCCAATATGTCCTTCACAGGCACCGGGCATAAGGTCCATAAGTCCTTCCGCCATGCCGAGACCTGCGCGGAGGATGGGAACGACAGCAACGCCCTTTCCTTTTAAGAGCCTTCCTTTGGTACGCGTTAGGGGGGTGTCAATGTCGACTTCCTTGGTCTCCAATCCATGTGTAAGCTCATATCCCATGAGGAGGGAGATTTCCTTGAGGAGGCGGCGAAAGGTTTCCATATCCGTCTCTTTTTGGCGCATGATCGTCAGTTTATGCATGATAAGGGGGTGGTTGAAGACAAAGATGTTTGGGTAGTCTTTCATGGTGAGCATAGAGATTCCTCAAAATGTGTGGGGTGGCACAAGTTATTAATGGCATGGTTGTTTTTGCAAGGTTGGCCCATTCTACATGTCTCAGAGTTCATCGCAAGGAGGAATCATTTTTGGGGCACAAAAATCAAATACTGTATTGTTTAAGGAGTTGCTTTCGTGGTAAAAAGGAAAGAACGACTGAAAAAATGAAAATGTCTCAAACAAGAAAAATGGGAGAAACCTGTGTCATTCCATCCTTATATTAATAGAACGGGCTTTTTAGCTCTGGTGGCTGTATTTCTTTTGGGTGTGCAGCATGAGGGGTTTGCCGCAACAACGAGTGCGGATAGGGCATCTGCTGATCCTTCGCTCATAGAGCGCTCTTTAGAACCTGAGCTTCGTCCTGAATCAGAATTAGGTGGCGACTTTATAAAAATCCAAGAGGATAAAGCCCCTGCGGACGCTGATCAGATAGAGTTTGATCTTGAAGATATCATTTTTGAAGGGGACGGCGACGTCATTCCAGAAGAGGACTTGGAACAGTTCTATGAAAGTGATCTTGGAGAAAGGGTGACACTCGGTCGTATCTATGAAATTGCCAATGCCATAACCCGGTATTATCGCGATCAAGGCTATGTCCTTTCTCGCGCACGTGTTCCTGCTCAAGAAATTGAGGATGGGGCGGTTCGTATTCGTATCGTAGAGGGATTTGTGGACAAGATCACGTATGACGCGGATATTGATCCTGGACTAAAGGCTCAAGTGGAGGAGTTTGCTAATAACATTCTGGAAGAGCGTCCTCTTAATATGAATACCTTGGAAAGATACTTGCTTTTGATTAAAGGCTTGCCTGGGATCAAAGTTGAGTCAGTTCTAAAGCCATCTAAATCTGAATTTGGGGCTGCTGATCTTCTTTTGATTGTAAAGGAGACTTCTGTAGATGGTTCCGTGGGTGTAAACAACGATGGGCCGCAGTTCATGGGTCCCTGGCAGGGACTTGCAAATCTAAACGTCAATTCCGTCCTCGGGATTAACGAACAGCTGTCTCTAAGCGCTTCGGCGACACGCGAAACGCGTGAACAAAGGTACTTCGGGGCTAAATATACACAGTTCTTAGGATCTGATGGTTTTAAAGCTTATATCTCCGGAGCGAGTTCAACAACGAAACCAGGGGACTTCTTAGAGCAATTTGAGATGAAGGGCACAAACCATTCTTTGGCATTTGGTGTAGACTATCCCATGGTAAGGACACGAAGTGAAAGCCTATATTTGGGGGCTCGTTTCACCTTTAGGAATGTGAAGTCCAGTATTTTATCCGATGCGGTCGTTCGTAAGGATAGAGTCCGCGTTCTGGGTGGAAATATTACCTATGACGTGGCCGACTCTTGGCGGGGGTCAAACCTGCTGCATGTGGATGTGAGCCAAGGGTTCAAGATCTTTGGAGCATCTGAGGAAAATAATTCAGGGGTTTTAAAATCTCGTGATAAAGGGCGCACGAACTTTACCAAATTCAAAGGAACCTTAAGCCGTAATCAGGGGCTCTGGTGGGGATTCTCTCTATACGGATCTGTTAATGGTCAGTACTCAGGAGATCATCTGCTGTCATCTGAGAGATTCAGTTTTGGAGGAGCTCCCGTGAATAGAGCCTATCCATTGGGAACTTTGACGGGTGATAGTGGTGTGGAAGAAAAAGTTGAGTTCCGCTTTACTGAGATGTTTGACCATTCTATCCGGATGTATCAGTTCTATCTCTTCTATTCGGCGGGAACTATTTGGAACCGGGCACCTTCTTCAGACGAGTTTAGGCGCATAAGTGCTGCCGGTGGTGGTGGTGGTTTGCGTATGAACTTCTGGGAAGTAACATCCTTTAACATTGAGTATGCCATGCCATTCCGTGCCCATATCTCAGGACGTACCAATCCTTTCAAGCCAGGCATCTTCTTTAACCTGACGCAGAAGTTTTAGGCTCATAGGAAACTAAATTTTAGAAAGAGGAGACTAAGTCTTAGGATTAGTCTTGATTAGAAAAAAGAGGCTTTGGCCTCTTTTTTTGTGGGAGCAGCAAGGGATGTGCCAGAAAGCAGCAAGGGATGTGCCAGAAAGCAGCAAGGGATGTGCCAGAAAGCAGCAAGGGATGTGCCAGAAAGCAGCAAGGGATGTGCCAGAAAGCAGCAAGGGA
>Ga0066610_10001862_pt1 | contig 12115 bp, 10 predicted proteins | sample SaaInlV_DNA_165m_FD_60375 | JGI IMG/M metagenome (GOLD analysis project Ga0066610, IMG submission 60375) | Marine microbial communities from expanding oxygen minimum zones in the Saanich Inlet - SI075_LV_DNA_165m | ecosystem: Environmental > Aquatic > Marine > Unclassified | place: British... | reverse complement strand
TGAGCCTGAGTCCTTAGGCGCACTGAGCATTGCTGCGCGTGAAAAATTAGATAACCTTGTGTTTGTAGTAAATTGCAATATGCAGCGTTTAGATGGACCTGTACGTGGTAATGGCAAAATTGTGCAAGAGTTAGAATCTATTTTTCGTGGCGCTGGTTGGAGGGTAATTAAATTACTCTGGAATAGTGCTTGGGATAAATTGTTTGCTTTAGATGCCGCGGGTCATTTAAAGCAAAAACTAGAGTTTATTTTAGATGGCGATATGCAGCGTTTTGGTTCTGCTAGTGTACAAGATAGGCGAGCTATGTTATTTGCTGGTTCAAGTGAGCTCGAGGCGCTGGGTGCAAGCATTTCTGATAAAGAAGTTGCCGCTTTAGGTTTTGGCGGGCACGATCGACAGAAAATATATGCAGCTTTTAGTGAGGCAGTTGCGACGCAGGATAGGCCGACAGTAGTGTTGGCGCATACAATTAAAGGCTACGGCTTGGGCAAGGCTACAGAAGGCATGAACATCGCACATAATCAAAAAAAATTATCAGTATCAGATTTAGAGCATATGCGTGATCGTTTTAGTATCCCTATAACTGATAAGCAGCTTGAAAATTTAGATTTTATTAAGCCTGCTGCAGATAGTAAAGTCGCTGGCTATCTTCAAACAAGGCGGCAAGAACTAGGTGGTTCTTTCCCTGCAAGAAGATTAAATGCTGATCAAAGTTTAACCACTCCAGACTTAAATGCTTTTGAGTCTATTTTAGGTGGTAGTGAAGGCCGCAGTATTTCAACTACTATGGCTTTTGTGAGAATATTATCGTTGCTACTTAGAGATAAAAACATCAAAGATAGAATAGTTCCCATAGTTCCTGATGAATCTAGAACTTTTGGTATGGAAGGTCTGTTTCGCCAAATAGGCATTTATTCAGCAACTGGTCAAGATTATGACCCGGTGGATAAAGGCCAAATAATGTATTACAAAGAGTCACAGCAAGGTCAATTGCTAGAAGAAGGTATTAATGAAGCTGGAGCTTTTTGTTCTTGGTTAGCTGCTGCAACATCATACAGCAATAATAATCTACCTATGATCCCTTTTTATATTTATTATTCTATGTTTGGCTTCCAGAGAATAGGGGACTTAGCATGGGCCGCAGGTGATGCTAGAGCAAGAGGGTTCTTGCTAGGCGCGACCGCAGGTCGTACAACTTTAGCTGGTGAGGGCTTGCAGCATACTGATGGCCATAGCCATGTATTCTCTAGCGTGATTCCAAATTGTGTTAGCTACGATCCTACTTATTCATATGAATTAGCAGTAATTATGCAGCATGGCTTAGAGCGTATGTATGGCAATAATGAAGATGTATATTATTACATAACCATGATGAATGAAAATTATGAGCATCCGCCTATGCCGCAAGGTGCCCAAGAGGGTATCATTAAAGGCATGTACAAATTAAAAGCACTAGGACATGGCAAGAGGCAGGCGGTTTTATTTGGTTGTGGCGCAATTCTACGTGAGGTTGAAGTTGCCGCGCAGTTACTGCAAGATGATTATAATATTGCGACTGATGTGTGGAGCATAACAAGTTTTACAGAGCTCAAGCGTAATGCAGAAAAATGTCTGCACCACAATATGCATAATATAAGTGCTAAGCCTAAAAAAAGTTATATAGCTGCAGAGCTTGATGTTTATGATTGCCCAGTAATAGCTGCAACTGATTATATTAGAACTTTTGCTGAGCAGATCAGGCCTCATATAAAAAATCCATATCATACTCTAGGTACAGATGGCTATGGCCGCAGTGATACTCGAGCAAAACTTAGGGAATATTTTGGCGTGGATGCAAAAAGTATTGCATATACAACTTTGTACGCGCTTTACCAGCAGCAAATTATAGGTATAGAAACTATTGAAGATGCCGCTGCCAGATACAAAATTGCACAAGATAAAGAATATACTTTATATACATAACGAATGGAGTGTTTAATTGGCTAAATTAACAGAAATAAAATTTCCAGATTTAGGTGGGGCGCAAGATGTTACAGTCATTGAGATTTTAGTCAATGTAGGTGATGATGTTGTTGCAGAACAGCCACTTTTAACCTTGGAAGGCGATAAAGCCACAATGGAAGTTCCATCAGCATATGCCGGAAAGATAGCAGCCTTTAATGTTAAGGTGGGTGATGTTATCAATGAAGGTGATTTAATAGGAAAGATGGAATTAGCAGCAGAAAAAGTGGTAGAAGAGATAGCGCCAATTAAAACTGAGGCTCATCATACTGCTGATTCTGTGGCAAAGCCAGCTGCAACAAAAGTATATTTTCCAGATTTAGGTGGGGCTACCGATGTCACTGTTATTGAGGTTTTAGTTGGTGCTGGTGATGATGTTGAGTCAGAGCAGCCACTGTTAACTTTAGAAGGCGATAAAGCTACAATGGAAGTTCCAGCAGCATATTCAGGGAAATTATTAGAATTAAATGTAAAGGTTGGCGATATTATTAATGAAGGTGATTTAATAGGTATTATAGAAGCGGTGGTTGTTGCTGCTAATAAAACTACAGATTCAGTTAGTGCCGATGTAGTAGATTCTGACAAGCAGCAGGCGACTGCAGTTACAGATATGAGTGCTGATAGCCCGGTTACCGATAATGGTGCTTTAGTTTATGCGGGTCCTTCTGTTCGGCGTTTAGCCTATGAGTTTGGGGTGGATTTAGCTAAAGTAAAGGCTACTGGGCCACGTGGTAAACTTCTAAAGAAAGATTTGCAAGATTATGTTAAAGGCGTAATTGCAGGTGCTGCTACAGGTAGTGGTATACCAAAGATGCCCACTGTGGATTTCACAAAATTCGGTAGTGTTAAGCTGCAGCCACTGAATAAAATTAAACGCTTAACCGGTGAGTTCTTATCACGAAATTGGCTTAATATTCCACATGTTACTCAGCATGATTATGTTGATATTACTGATTTAGAGCAGCTGCGTAAAGATCATAAAAAGTCATTTATAGAGCAAGGAACAAGGCTAACGTTACTTGTTTTTGTTATGCAGGCTTTAGCTGAATCGCTAAAAGAATTTCCTGCATTTAATTCATCCCTGTCAGCTGATGGCAAAGATTTAATTTTGAAAGACTATATCAATATAGGTTTTGCAGTCGATACTCCAAATGGCTTAGTTGTGCCTGTAATTAGAGATATCACAAGCAAAAGTATCTTGGAATTATCGCATGAGATTGTAAAGCTAAGCACTACGGCAAGAGAAACAGGTTTAGCTCCAGCTGATATGCAGGGTGGTTGTGTTACTATTTCTAGTTTAGGTGGCATTGGCGGCGAATTTTTTACTCCAATAGTAAATGCTCCTGAAGTGGCAATTTTAGGTTTGTCTAAATCGAGTATTCAGCCAGTGTATGATGGTAAATCATTTGTGCCGCGTTTGATGCTGCCACTATCATTGTCATATGATCATAGGGTAATAGATGGCGCTGAAGGCGCAAGATTTTTAGTGTATTTTAGTGAGCGCCTAATTGCGCAAGCTAAGCAAAGTTTATAATTATTGAGAGGAATAAAAAGAATGGCAAATTTAAATGTCGATTTAGTAGTATTAGGGAGTGGCCCAGGTGGCTATGCTGCAGCTTTTCGTGCGGCGGACTTGGGTTTGTCAGTTGCCTTAGTAGAAAAACATAAAACTTTAGGCGGGGTTTGTCTTAATGTTGGTTGTATTCCATCAAAAGCACTTTTGCATGTCGCTGAGATAATTAATAGTAATAAAGAAATGGCTGAGATGGGCGTTGATCTAGGTGCTAAATCTAATTTTAATGCTAAAGATTTGTTAAAAATGAAAAACGGCATCATTAAAAAGTTAACCCAAGGTTTATCTGGTTTAGCCTCATTGCGTAAGGTTAAAGTTGTTGAAGGCGTTGGTGTTTTCTCAGGTGAGAATGAGGTCACCATTACTAATGGTGACAAAACTGAAGTAATCAGCTTTAAAAACTCTATTATTGCAGTTGGCTCTGAGCCTGTAAGTTTGCCGTTTATTCCTGAAGATAAAAGAATATTTGATTCTACTGGTGCTTTAGAGCTAAACAATCCAACTGGCAAATTATTAGTTTTAGGTGGTGGTATTATTGGCTGCGAAATGGCAACTATATACAACTCTTTTGGTGCTGAAGTTATAGTTGTTGAGTTGTTAGATCAGCTTATGCCAGGTGCTGATAAAGATTTAGTTGCGCCATGCCAAAAGATTTTGGAAAAAAGAGGCGTAGAGTGTTTAACAAAGACTAAGGTTGTCGCAGTTGCTGCAAATAAATCAGGTTTAAATGTGACTTTAGAGCTCGCAGATGGTAGCACAAAGGATGTTATGGTCGATCAAATGCTAGTTTCAGTAGGTAGGCGTCCAAATGGGAAGTTAGTTGCTGCAGAGCAAGCTGGTGTTAATGTTGATGGCCGTGGCTTTATAAATGTAGATAAAACTATGCGCACCAATAAATCACATATTTTCGCTATTGGTGATGTTGTAGGCCAGCCTATGCTAGCTCATAAAGCTAGCGCTGAAGGTAGAATAGCTGCTGAAATAGTTGCTGGTAAAAAAGTCCATTTCGATGCAGCTTGCATTCCATCGGTAGCTTACACTGATCCAGAAGTGGCATGGGTTGGTGTTACAGAAAATGAAGCAAAAGAGCAAGGTTTAAACTTTAAAAAAGCTGTATTCCCATGGATGGCATGTGGGCGCTCATTATGTCAGGGACGTGATGAAGGTCTGACGAAAATTATTGCAGACAAGGAAACTGGTAGAATTTTAGGTGCAGGTATTGTAGGCCGTGTTGCTGGTGATCTAATTGCAGAGTTTTCCTTGGCAATAGAAATGGGGGCTAATGTTGAAGATATAGCTTTAACAATTCATCCGCACCCATCATTATCAGAAACTGCAATGCTAGCTGCAGAGATGTGGGAAGGGACTATTACCGATCTAATGCCACCTAAGAAGTGATTTGGCTAGATACATTGCCGCTGAAATTAATTATTATCCCGTAGCAGGGCAGATTATCTCTACACCCTATGGTCAATCTGCCTTGTTCTCCGTCTGTGCTGCCATTTGGGCGAAAAACTATTTGTTGTGAGTTATTTAAGCTAGCTTTCCAGGAAGAATATTGAATGCTAGGCATAGAGCTAATGAAAATGGTTTTATCACCTTGCTTGCAAGCCACGTTGTCTGCGTGCCAATTATCTATACATTCATTATTTGCATTTATTGGGCAAATAATCGTTGGCTTATTGCTTAGAAATGCTGTTAGCCTGGCTTGGTTGATTGTGCGTAGCATTCTGTTTTTATAAGATGTGATTTTTAGTTTTTCACTTAGACCTTTAGGGTATAGCCAAGTTACAGTTAGTGCCGTTAGTAGAATAATTACACTTAATTCAATTGTTAAGAAGCCATATCTATAATTCTTCGGATTCATCTGATGCTTTTTGTTTTTGCCTTTTATATATTTGTACCATATCTATTTTATTATCTTTATGTGCAAGAACTTCAATTGGGTAGCGTGCTATAATACAGCTAACCTGTCCCTCTGGAATTGTTTCAAGATGCTCTATTATCAGCCCACTTATTGTAGTGGGACCATCTATGGGCAAGTCCCATTCTAATTTGCGATTTATATCTCTAACAGGGTAGCTACCTGATATAATATAACTCCCATCTTTTTGTTTTTCTAATACATCTTGTGAGTATGAATTTTGGTGGAGTTTTCCTGTGATTTCTTCTATTATATCCTCAATTTGAATAAGACCCATTATCTCACCATATTCATCAACTATTAGGCCAAGGTCGTAGCCATGTTTTTGAAAGTTTTTTAGTTGCTTATTTAAAGCGGTTCCTTCTGGGACGTATTCTATAGGAGTTACATTGCTTGTGATTGTGCTTTTATTTAGGCATCCCCTTGATAGCAATGATATGGCTGTAGTTAAATCTAATACGCCAATAGCTTCATCGATAACAGATTTATATACAATGACTTGTTTTCTTTGGCTGCTTTTAAGTGCCTGCATTATATCATGCCAAGGAGCATCGATATCTAAGCCTTTTATTTCGTGCCTCGGTATCATAACCCCATCTACGGTAACTTGTTCTAGGTTAAGAACGCCAACTAGCATGTCACTTTCAAGTTCAGTTTTTTGGCTAGAAAGTATGCCGCGCAGCTCTTCTTGTGTTAGGGGTGAGAATACTGATTTTTCAGTTTTTATGCCGCATATTTTTAGAAGGAACTTGCTTATCGAGTTTGTAAAAAAAACTATGGGGAATGATATTTTAAGAAATATTGTTAAAATTCTTCCAACTGGGTAAGCTATTTTTTCCGGGTATAGTGTGGCTACTGTTTTTGGTGCAATTTCTGCAAATATTAATACTATTATAGTTAATATAAATGGAGCTAAAAATGTTGTTAGTTCTCCACCAATTCTAATTGCAATAACTGTAGTAATGCTCGATGCAATAATGTTAGATAATGTGTTGCCAATTAGTATTGCTGATAATATTTTGTCAGGATTTTTTAATAGTGACACCAAGGTTAATGCGCGCTTATTATTTTTATTGGCATTATGCTGTAGCTTATGACGGTTTATAGAGGTTATGCTCGTCTCCGAACCAGAAAAAAACCCAGACAATATAACAAGAATAACTAAATACCCAATTAAAGTGCTTATTGCTGTTTCTGTCATTATTAACTCCTAATCAAAATGCAGGAAATGCTTACAGTTGCCAAGATTATCGATGACAATATGATTAATATGCTACTCTTGATTTTTATATTGCGGCTAAATGCAGCGATCGCTAGAGTGATCCATAGTAATGTAGAGGAGATAATATTAAACAAGTACCGGTTTGATGTAATGTTAAAATTCATATTATGCAAACTTGTTATTACGATGCAACTAACTAATATAAGGCCTATTTTTGCAGTTATAAATAGCTGGTTTTCTAGAGTTTCTATTGCTGGAAATTTAGATGCCGGCGGCATAGATTTCTTTAGCCTATATTTTTGGGTTATTAGATTTGTGGTTTGTAATAATGCAATAGTTAGGTTCGCAGTTAAGGATGTAGCCATTAGTGTGTGCGTACTTAAAGCTGTTTCATATGTATTTGTGGTTACAACAATTATTGCATAATATACTGTTGAGAAGAAAAAAGTTGTTTTTAAAAAAAACATGTTATTTGTAAATATTGCTAAAGCTAAACCTGCAAAGCATAATGCACAGACTAAAGCTGTGACTTGATTAGTTGGTGCCGATGTAGTTATAATCCAAGCTTGGGTGAGAATTGTAATGCTGCTTAGGTGATATAGCCAATTTATATTTATTGTTTCGGGCTTTTTTGCTTGAGTATAGGCTAATAACGAGGTTGTTGCAGAAAACACAACAGCAAACCAGTTCGCTAACATGATAGAGTTTTTCTCCCAAATAAAATTTATTGTAGCATAGTGCTACACAAGAATCGAGTACAGTTGAATATGAGGTTTATATGTTTGATAATTTAACAAAAAAAATAACTGGCACATTGAAGCGGTTAACAGGTCATGGAAAGCTATCTAAAAAACAAATAACTGCCGCCATGGATGATATCGAATCAGCATTGCTAGATGCTGATGCTGGTTATGAAGTTACAAAAAAAATTAGAGCTAATATAGAGGGTAGGGCATTAGGCCAGGAGGTTTTAGAATCTATAAATCCTGGTGACCTAGTTGTTAAAATTGTTCATGATGAGTTAGTTAAGCTTCTAGGTGGTGGTAAATCTAAGCCAGAACTTTCTTTTCAAGGTAAGCCAGCGGTATTTATGTTGGTAGGTCTACAGGGTGCAGGTAAAACTACAACCGTAGCAAAACTAGCTCGTTATATAAAGAAAGAGTATAAGAAAACAGTATTGGTGGTTTCTACAGATACAGTAAGGCCAGCTGCAATAGAGCAGTTAGAAACTCTTGCTAAAAATCCTGAAGTAAGTGTTGAGTTTTATCCATCAACTGTAGAGCAGGCTCCATCTGCTATTGCAAAGGCAGCGATAGCGCATGCTAAAAAGCATTTAATTGATGTTGTTATAGTTGATACCGCAGGTAGGCGAGAAATTGATGATAATATGATGCACGAAGTTTCTATGCTACATAAAGGTATTAGTCCTACAGAAACATTATTTGTTGCAGATGGAATGTTAGGCCAAGCTGCAACAAGAACAGTTAAGGTTTTTAATGAGGCGCTTGCTATAACTGGCGTAGTGTTGACCAAAATGGATGGTGATACGCGGGGTGGTGCTGCATTGTCTATTTTAGATATAACTTCAAAACCAATAAAATTTATGGGGATTGGCGAAAAGGTAGATGGCCTTGATTATTTTGACTCTGAAAGAATTGCGGGTCAAATTTTAGGTATGGGTGATGTTGTTGCTTTAGTTAAGCAGGTTGAGGATAAGGTAGATAAGGAAAAGGCAGCAAAAGTTGCAAAAAAAATGACAAAAGGTCAGTTGGATTTGCAGGATTTTTATGATCAACTTGAGCAAATGAGAAGCATGGGTGGTATTGAGTCACTGCTAAAGAAATTGCCAGGAGGTATGCAGTTACCACCAGAGGCCGCTGCTGCTGTTGATGATAAAAAAATAATCAGGATGCAAGCAGTTATATCTTCTATGACTTTGAAAGAAAGAAAAGTGCCAGAGTTAGTCGGTAAAAGTGGTAGTAGAAAAAATAGAATAGCAAAAGGCTCAGGTACTAGTGTCATTGAGATAAATAGGCTACTGAAGCAATTTAAGCAAATGCAGCAAATGAGCAAGAAATTTGCTAATGTTGGTAATATGCAAAAGTTAATGAGTAAGTTTAAAGGTGGCATTTAAATAAGTAAATAAGCTATGTTTTTTTGTCAAATAATGAAAAATACAAAGTTTTTTATTAAAAGTCTTTAAAAACATTGGAATATTGATTAGAATGTGAGCCTTATGCCAATTTTGGCACAACTGTCTTCATGGTTTTTAATTTTGGGAGTAACTTATGGTTGTTGTTCGTTTATCTAGAGGTGGGGCTAAGAAAAAGCCTTTTTATAAAATAGTTGTTACAGATAGTAGGAATAGACGCGATGGAAGGTATATTGAGCAGTTAGGTTTTTTTAACCCTGTTGCTAGAGGTCAAGAAGTTAAACTTAAGCTTGATACAGAAAAATTAATCGCATGGCAAAAAAATGGTGCGCAGTTATCTGATAGAGTTAACAAGTTGGCAAAAGATTTTGCTAAAGAAAATAATGTAACTGTTGTTGAGCCAGCTAAAAAAACTGCAGCTAAAGCGGCCCCTAAGGCTGAAGCTAAACCTGCAAAAAAAGCCCCGGCAAAAAAAACAGCAGCTAAGAAAACTACAAAAAGCTAAGATTATTAGCTTTTAAGTTTAATTGTTGTGGAAGATTTTGATAAAAACTATATATTAATAGGTAAAATTGGTGCCCCTTACGGCATTAAAGGCCATGTTAAGTTGATATCGTATTCCGATCCAGTTGCAAATATTGTAAGTTATAATTTGTTTGAATATGAAAAAAACAACAAATTAGTGCCGTTTTTATGTGAAGACAGTAAAGTGTTTAAAAATGGCAAAATAATAATAAAGCTTCCTGGGGTTGATAATCCTGAGCAAGCAAGACTGGTAACTGGAAAAGAGATTTTCACAACAACAGCAGATTTGCCTGATTTAGAAGGTGATGGCTATTACTGGCATGATTTAGTTGGCTTGTCTGTAATAAATGCAGCAGGACACAACTTTGGTAAAGTAGATTATCTTTTTAACTCAGGTGCTAGTGATATTATGGTTGTTAAAAGCTGTAATGGCACAGAGGTTCTTATTCCTTATTTAGATCATGTAGTGATAAAGGTTAATTTGGCAGAGCAGACTATGCTCATATCCTGGGAAGAGTAGGGTGCTGAGCTCTATAGATGTTATTAGTATATTTCCTGAAATGTTTAAAGCATTATCATATGGTGTCTCTGGTAAATTTTTAGCAAAGCCTGATTTAACTATGCGTTATTGGAACCCACGCGACTATGCGGATAATGAAAGGGGTTATATAGACGATAGGCCTTATGGTGGTGGTCCTGGCATGGTTATGCAGGCTTCCCCTCTGATTCGGGCGCTAGAGGCTATAGATTCAAGCGAGAGCTGCAAAAATAACAAGCGCAAGGTCGTTTACTTATCGCCAGCTGGTAGAAAATTTAATAATGAAGTGGCTACAGAATTGTTAAGTGCAGATAGTTTAACTTTAGTCTGTGGTCGTTATGAAGGTGTTGACCAAAGGTTTTGTGATAATTATGTTGATATGGAAGTATCTCTTGGTGATTTTGTTATGTCAGGAGGTGAGTTGGCTGCCATGGCAATAATTGACTCTATAATGCGCTTTATGCCAGGCTGCCTTGGCAATGAGGACTCATTTTCAGAAGATTCATTCTATAACTCCTATTTAGACCATTCTCATTATACAAGGCCTGAAGTATTATCTGGTAATGCTGTGCCGGGGGTGTTATTAAGTGGGGATCATGCTAAGATAGACTCCTGGCGCAAGAAAAACGCCTTGGGCAAGACTTGGCTGCAGCGGCCAGATTTATTAGCGCAAAATTTAGATTGCAATGAGAAACAGTTGTTGTTACAATACGTTGCTGAATATTTGACTAAGCATGAGGAAAAAACATGAGCACAATCATTCAAGAAATAGAAAAATCACAGATAGCAGATAAAAATGTTCCTGATTTTAGAGCTGGAGACACTGTAAAAGTAAGTGTTAAGGTGAAAGAGGGTTCAAGAGAAAGACTACAGGCTTTTGAAGGCATTGTCATTGGGAAAAAAGGTGATAAGGGTTTTAATTCTTCATTTAAAGTTAGAAAAATATCTAATGGCGAAGGGGTGGAGCGAATTTTTCATACATATAGCCCAAACGTTGCATCTATCGAAGTTGTGCGTCGTGGTTTAGTTCGTCGAGCCAAGTTATATTTCTTACGTGGTTTAACTGGTAAAAAAGCAAGAATTAAAGAAAAAGTTAAGAAAAAGAAGTAGCTATAACATTGTAAAATATTGTTTGCTGTTTAACTTTATTCTGTAATTTGTACTTGTTATAAATTGATAATTATTCTAAATATGTAAAAATGTTCTGAAAAAGAACTGTTGTTTTTATGCGCCTATTCTTTGGCACTATTATTTAATAGAAATTCTGAAGCTTATCTGCTGTTTCTTAAAGCTACCTTTATTCCCATGTTGAAAACCTTAAGGAAATAAAAGTCGTGTGGTTTTGGTAAATGTTAGCCATTCTGCTGAGTTCCTGGGGTGGTGAAACTGCATGTGCTGGGTGGGACGCCTCTATTTGGTCGAATCATTGTTATATTTGCAAATTCTTGGCTGCTTTTATGGGTTGCGCTTGCTGTTGTTTTTCTGACGCCAATACCTGTGTTAGATATGTTGACTCCCTTAGGTAATAAGCCGGCAAATTGCATTATTAACTGTGAAGCGTCACATGGTACATGTTTACCGCCTTGTTGTTTCGTTTTTAGGCCCCGTGATAGGTCTATTGCTATTCTGTAGCTGTCTTTTACATTAAAGGTTAAATTAAATTTCATTATATCCAGCATATATTTAGCTTTGTCAGGGGCTGGCATGCCAAATAGTGCTTTAGCAAAATCAATTTTACTGTTCTGAATGCGTTTGGATAACTGATCTTGTGTTGCGTGTCTGCCAACAGTTAAAGCACTATCTGCTGTGTTGTCATGTTCAGTTGTTGCTAGTTTTAAGAACGTAGTTGTGTTGTTATCAGACTCTGGCATACTTAAATCTGCAAAGCTGGGTTTAGTTAGCACAATTAAATACTTAGCTACATTTAGATTGTCTGCTGCTATAGCATGCTTTAGGGGTGTTTTATCGCCGTTACACATGGCCTGCACGCAATAGCCTATGCCTATTAATGCTTTGACAGTTTTGACATCAGAGATGCGCGCAGCATAGTGGAGCGGGTGCTCGATTGCTCGTGCTATTTCATCTTGGCCATACGATGCAGCCCAGTGCAGAGGTGTCTTGCCCAATATATTTGTAGCATTAACATTAGCGCCATTAGCAATCAGGGCAATAGCGATTT
>Ga0066610_10001858_pt1 | contig 12143 bp, 8 predicted proteins | sample SaaInlV_DNA_165m_FD_60375 | JGI IMG/M metagenome (GOLD analysis project Ga0066610, IMG submission 60375) | Marine microbial communities from expanding oxygen minimum zones in the Saanich Inlet - SI075_LV_DNA_165m | ecosystem: Environmental > Aquatic > Marine > Unclassified | place: British... | reverse complement strand
GCATTTCTGTAATGCAATCTGCCATAATTTGATCAGCATCCTCCAATCCTTTGCCCCAAGCATCAAGTGGATTGACAGCAGGAAGACCAGGATCAAGAATCTCTTTGAGTTTCTGAGTTGTGTCATCTTCTAGCTCTGCAAACTCAACCCCTTGTTGATCTGCAATATCAATAATGAGCTGTCTTTCGCCACCAGAGTCATGAAGTGAGACCATGTTTCCATTTGCCAATGTATGCGGTTGATCAAACATGATGAGTGTTGTAGCAAGCTCATCCATATCCGCAACCCTTTGGATACCATATTTCTCAAACAAAGCATTGTAATAATCATCAACACCTGCCAAACCGCCAGAATGTGAAACGGTCAGTTCTGCAGATTGTTCTGTTCTGCCTGTTTTTAATATGACAATAGGAATCTTTCTTTCATTCGCCAATTGAAACGCTTGGATCATTTGATCTGGTTTACGAATGGTCTCAAGGAACATACCTACCACTGTTGTACTTTCTTGATGAAGGACATAGTCGAGGTAGTCTTCTGCCCCCACTGTGAGTTCTGATCCAGATGAGACAGAAAGATTTAGATTGATCCTTTCCTCACAATCAATGATTCCTGCGACGCCTGAACCCGATTGACTAATAATGCATATTCCGCCCGGTTCATGGTTGGGCCTTGTGTAGTGGCCATTTACCCAAACTCCTTTCTCAATATGAAAAAAGCCCATTCCATTGGCGCCACACAATAGGATGTCAGCTTTTTTCAGTTTTGCCTGTATCCGATCTTTTAAGTATGGCTTCTCATCGTCATCTATGAATAACATCGACATGATTGACATTGCTTTCACATCGGCCTCAATGGCAGCATCGATCAAACCCTCTAAACGCTCATCAGAGACTGCAAAAATTGCATGATCAACTTTTTCAGGAAGTGATTTGAAATCAGGATAGCATGGCACGCCAAATGCCTCTTTATTTTTGGGATGCAGGCCGAATAATTTACCCTTAAAACCTCCATGCTGGAGGTTTTTGATTAAACGACTTCCCATACCACCAGAGGTGGTTGCCCCAACGATGACAATACTTTCTGGGTCTAACAGTGGGTCTAGGCGGTGTGGCATACCTGCTTAGTAAAGCTCAGCTGGAGTGGTTCTTTTTCTCTCTGGATCGAAGAAAGGTTTAGTGACAATAGTCGCTTCAGCCATAACTTTTTGCCATTCCAATTCCGTCTGATAATAAATTTCTGCAATGATCTTATCTTTGTCTTTACGCCAAGTATCATTCATTGAAGCGTAAGCAATATTGGCTTTTGCACTAGGAGAGAACATAGCTGAGGTTACTGTTCCTATTTTTTTATTAGCCTGGTTATACAGATAAGCTCCATGTGCAGGTTTATTGCCTTGTATGTTTAGTTTTAGAAATGTGTATTTTGACCCTCTCTTTTTTTCCTCCAGCAATGCTTGTCTGCCATTGAATACTGGTTTTGAAAAATCAACTTGCCAAGAAAGTCCAATCTCAAAAGGCGATCTTGTGACGCCAGGTCTTACTGCAATATCAGCAACAATAAAATCCACTCCGGGTTGTAAAAGACCGGCTTCTATTCTCACATAATCAAGAGCTTCAATACCCATTGGCTTGATTCCATAAATTTCACCTTCAGCAAAGAGTTTGTCCCAAAATGGCAATGCAATATGTGTTGGCATAAATACTTCATAGCCTAGATCCCCAGTAAAGCCAGTTCTTGAAATCATCAACTCCTCACCATTGAAATTGTAATGCTTAAGATCAAATGGCTTTAAATTCTCAATACCCTCAAAGCCCATAGCTTTTAAAATACTGCAAGAAGTAGGTCCTTGAATTGCAAGGCCAGGAACCTCATCAGTAATCTCTTCAACCTGAACATCAAAACCTATGGCACAGCGGCTTAAATTATCCAATTGTCTTTCAACACACAACAACCAATATTCACCAGATCGAACATGAAACACAGTCCCATCATCAATGACACTGCCTTGTTCATCACACCAGACCACATAAGCAACTCGTCCAGGGGCAACTTTTCTCATATCTCTAGTGAAAAACCGATTAACAAAAGCTTCTGACTCACTACCAGTTATTTTATGCTTCGTCATGGGCGTGACATCAAATACAGCTGTGCTATTTCTAGCAGCGAAATACTCCAAATCAGTTCTAAAATAGCTATTAGGCACCGTGTAATCTTTCCATCGATACCATTCATTCAATATATTCAATTCTGAGGTTCTCTCATGAAATGGGGTTTTGTAAACCGAAGTTTTGTAATGATCTTGTTTTAACATACTAACCTTCCCTCGCTATAATCTCAGTTGCTGCATTTTTTCCAGCAAGGCCCATTAACCCACCACCCGGATGAGATCCTGCACCACACAAATACAAAGAATCGATCGGGGTATGATATTGAGCAATACCTGATGCCGGTCGAAGCATTAAAAACTGATCGAATGTTAATTCACCATGATGCCATTGACCGCCTGTAGCTCCGTATTCATTTTCAATGTCTTCAGGAGATAAGAGTTCGGAATGCAAAATCTTGTCTTTAATCCCTGGTGCATATTGATTCAAAGTATTAATGACATTATCAAGAATGTTTGCTTTCTCTGAAGCCCAACCGCCATCCAATGAACGGGGAGTGTAATTAACTACTGCTGATAAAACATGATGGCCATTTGGTGCGAGACTTGAATCATATATAGTCGGAATGACAATTTCCATCGGCAAGTCATTTGAGCATGTTTGGTATTTAGTAAAATCAAAAGCTTGCTCTAAATATTCCATTGTTGGAGATATGATGAGCCTTTGACCAAGATCTTCTTTATTGACTCCTTTGAATTTAGGCAATGTGGATAGAGCTAGATGCACTTTAGAGGCATTCCCTCTCATTCTGATATTGTTAATTTTATGAACAAAGTCATATTCCAATTGCTTGGGTCCAACCAAACACATGAAAGTGCTTTTTGGATCTATGCCTGAGATAACAATATCCGAATCAACTTCATTGCCATCCTTAAAAATTAAACCGCTAACTTTATTTTCTTCATTGATCTTGATTTGCTTCACAGGTGAATCCGTATGTATTGTGACTCCTGCTTCTTGTGCGGCATTTTGTAATGCCAATTGCAATGAACTCATGCCGCCTTTAGGCATTGCATAAGACCCTTGCGAGCCATTCACTTTTCCAGTCAACTGATGCAGGTATGTAATCACGCTGTTATTGGTTCTTGGGCCCATGTGATTTCCAAGAACAGCATCCAGAGCAATCGATCCTTTGATGAAAGGATCTTTAAAATACTCGTTCAATGTGTCGTAAATGTTAATAGCGATAAACTTGAGCATATTGCTCATTGAATCGTCACCCATGCTTCTTAAATTCAAACCCAATGAAGCCAAACCCTTAAGGTCTTGACTATCTCCTGAAGCCAATCGAGGTGGTTTATTTTGATAAGTCTTTTTAAAGAATAGAGCCAATCGATGCATTTCCTGCTGAAAGCTTTTATATTCTTCTTGTTCACGAAGAGTGATGGCATCGCCTGCAATGGTATCGCCATCAAAAATTAAAGGATTTCCATCTGGGTTCAAAGAAACGGTCTTTAAATTTGTAGCGGCATACTCAAGACCGTGTTTTTCAAGATTGAGCTTGCTTGATATGCCTTCGTCCAATACATGAATCAAATGAGCTGCACCTGGTACCTTGTATCCTTTGGAAAATTCTCTTGTTGATGCCATTCCACCAATCTCAGATCGGGCTTCATAGACATTAACAACATAACCTTTTTTTGCCAGATAGGTAGCGCAAATAAGGCCGTTGTGGCCTGCACCAATAATAGCAATATTTTTATTTTTCTTAGTCATCGTTTTCTGCTTCCGGAACTATATTCGTTCGTTTTAAATCAAACAACATTTCTCGAGCTGCATTAGCCCCAGGCGCTGCCATAACCCCTCCTCCTGGATGGGTACTTGATCCACACATATAAAATCCTTTCACTGGACCCCTAAATTGAGAATAGCCTGGGAAAGGTCTATTAAAGAACATTTGGTCCATAGTCAGTTCCCCTTGGAATATATTTCCTTCGGTTAAACCAACTTCATTTTCAATATCTTGTGGGGTTCGTATTTCTGCATGAACAATTAAATCTTTAAAGTTTGGACTGTATTCTCCTATCTGATCTATCACAGTTTTTCCAAAGTCTTCGCGGTCCTTATCAGTCCATTCACCCGTGGCTAGTTTGGGTGGTGCATATTGAACAAAAACAGACATGTAATGTTTTCCCGGAGGAGCCATTGTCGGATCCGTTAAGGTTGGAATCAATGTGTCACAATATGGATCTCTAGACCACCTTCCATTTTTCCAATCATCAAAAGCTCTTTCCATTCTTTCCAAAGAATCAATGAAATGCATATCAGCAGTCATCAATGGATTATTCTTACCCATAGCAGGGAAGTCTGGTAAACCATCCAATGCAATATTCAACTTACCTGAAGAGCCTCTGATCTTGAAGTTATCCACTTGCTTAATAATTTTCTCATTCAAATCATTTTGATCAAATAATTTTTGATACGTTCTTTTAACATCCAAATTAGAAACAATATTTTTTGCATAATGTTCATCGCCATTGGCTAAGACAACACCTGTTGCTCTGCCATTTTTAACGATAATTTGTGACACTTCAGAATTGGTTTTTATTTCACCGCTATGTTCCTTCAGTGCGCCTGCCAATGCATTAGACACTGCTCCCATACCCCCTCTAGCAAATCCCCATGAACCAATGTTTCCATCGACTTCGCCCATGTAATGATGCAATAACACATAAGCAGTACCAGGAGAATAAGGTCCTAAGCCGGTACCAATAATTCCACTGCCTGATAATGCTGCTTTCACCACATCCGATTCAAAATATTCTTCCAGATACTCGGCCACACTCATGGTATAAAACCGGATAGTATCGTAGATGGTTTCCTCGCCCAGACCATAGAGTCTTTTGAAAAGAAAAAGCAGTTCACTTAAATCTTTTGGTTTAAAAGAAGTTGGATCTGGAGGAGTTCTCAACAGTAATGGTTTGATGAATCGGCATTGTCTCGAAACATCTCTGGAAAATCTTTCATAAGCATCAGCATCTTTTTTAGAAAAACGTCCGATTTCTCTTCTGGCAACATCATGATCAGAGTAGCCTCCAAAAATATCGCCATTTTTCATAAAAGTAACACTGCCACCATAAGCCAGTACTTGCAGCCCATGTTTTTGTAAATTTAAATCTCTGTATATCTCTGGTCTCAAAAGCGAACAAACATAGGAGCAGTTAGAATAGGTCCATCCATCATGCAATTCTCTGCTGACTGCCGCGCCACCAATGTAATCATTTTTCTCCAAAACCATAACCTTCAGGCCTGATTTTGCAAGATAAGCTGCATTGGTCAGCCCGTTATGACCAGCACCTATAACAATTGCATCGTAATTACTCAATTCCTTCCCCTTCTAAAGTTTTCTCTAACGCACCCTGAAAAGCATCCAATGTAGGCTCTAAAGCATCTTTTGCATGAGCCTCGCAAACAAACCAAGGTTCTCTTGGGTCGAACTCGCATAATACCCCAAAGTTGAGCATCTCTTCAGCAAGTTTTTCATAAAAAGGATAATTAGAAGCCTTGAAATCTCTCGCATTAGTGGGTGCTTTATCAGACAAGAATAAACCAGACATCGATGGATGCCCTGTGAAAGTATGAGGAATATCATGGTTTGACAAAATTTTACTGACTCCATCTTTGAGAGCCTGGCCATAATCATTGACCGTTTTAAGAGCGTCTGTATTTTGCAGAATATCCAGTGTTTTATTTGCGGCAGATAGCGCTACAGAATGAGCTGTGAAAGTACCTCCATGCAACACACCGCCATACTTAATGATTCTCATCAATTCTTCTTTTCCACATATTGCAGAAATAGGATAACCATTGGCAATGGATTTAGCGTAGGTACATAAATCAGCATCAATACCATAGAGTTCTTGGACGCCACCTTTAGCCACTCTGAAACCTGTCTTAACTTCATCAATTATTAGTACAACATTATATTGATCGCATAGTGAACGAACTGCATTCATATATTCTTGCGTTGCTGCAATGGAACAACAATTTCCCAAAATGGGTTCAATAAGTAATGCGCCAATATCATTATGTTTTTCTTTTAGTAAATCTTCTAATCGTGATGCATCGTTCATTGGAACAAGATGGAGCATTTCTCCATTATGTTTTGGAACTCCAAGACTGGAAGATGCAAGAACGGGCGAACCAACACTAGGATCCCATTCATCCAAATCAATATCCCATAGAACTGAATCTGATACACCATGATATCCACCTTCAATCATAATGAACTCATCTCTTTTACTATAAGCTCTTGCTACCCTTAAAGCTGCCATCACGGCTTCAGTTCCTGAATTGGAAAAACGAACTAATTCTGCAGCGGGAACCATCGATGATATTTTTTCAGCTAATTCATACTCTAATTCCGTTGAGAGAGCAAAAACCCCTCCTATTTCCATACCCTGCTTTGCTGCTTCATCAACCCTTGGATCTGCATAACCTAATATGTATGGTCCATAAGCCAATCGATAATCAATGTATTCATTACCATCAATATCCCATAGCCGACAACCGGAGGCATGATCAATATAAATGGTTTCATCATCTCCCCAATATCTAAAATTGGAAGTTACACCCAGAGGTATTTTTTTGATGGCTTTTTTAAAATGTTTATTACTTTTTTCTAACGATCGTTTACTCATATATCTTCTCTATATCTATCCTTTATTAAGGATTAATTGAACTTTTGCTTTTACTGGACGCATACCGCGTCGTGGATATACAGATTAGTTTCTTGTATAAATAATATTGAAACGAGAATTTAGTAGATACATCATATTTTGATATGTTATCCAAAAGAAAATCACTTGCAAAGGAAAATCTTAAGAAACTTTAATGCGAAGAACTTCAGAAATAATAGAAACAGTTGACACGATATCAATTCATGCGAATGGAATTGAATTTGAAGTTGATACACAAGGTGAGGGGGAAAGATTAGTACTTTGCCTTCACGGTTGGCCGGAACACAGCATATCCTGGCGATTTCAGATACCCTACCTTGCCAACTTAGGTTACAGAGTCTGGGCACCAAATCTTCGAGGCTATGGCAATACGGATGCACCCAAAGGAATGAAACATTATCAGTTAGAAAATCTGATGGAAGATGTGGCAGAACTCATAAAAGCTTCGGATGCAAAAGAGGTGATACTTCTAGCACATGACTGGGGTGCTCTGATTGCATGGAATTTTGCCATGCGTTATAACGATGTCATCAGTGGTCTAGTGATTTGTAATGTACCTCATCCAGTTCCTTGGATGAATTCAATGACCAAAGGCTTTGAACAACTTATGCGGTCCTGGTATATCTTATTTTTCCAGTTGCCTTGGCTTCCGGAAATGATGTGGATAATAATTTCAGCTGGGAGATTAATCAGGGGTGGTGCAGCTGCTCGCAGTAATTATCCGGATGAAGTTGTATCGCTATTTGATGAAAATGCATCCCGCCCTGAAAACCAAACAGCAATGTTTAACTATTATCGTGCCTTATTACGCGGTGGTGGCTTCAATCGACAGAGGAAACTTGGCTTTCCAAAGATAGAGGTGCCAACACTCATGCTTTGGGGTGAAAAAGATATTGCTCTGTCTATGAAAACCACACAGGGAACGGAAGAACATGTAGAAGATTTTACAATACGCTATTTTAAAGGTATTTCTCATCATATTCAGCAGGATGCTCCTGATGAGGTCAATGCAATGATTGGGGCTTTTCTTGCAAATGAGACGATACCAGAATATTTGGATCTTAAGGACTGATTTACAATTTTTTAATTACATCTGATTTTTATTCAGAGTAATATTAGTTTTTCTGATTGACCATATGGAGTAATAGAATGCATATAAATTTACCAGAGAATACTAGACATTGGATAAAAATAGCTGAGAAGTTTCTTGAAACAACTCAACCTTGGGAAGTTGAAGCAGAGATGAATGCAGGCAAAGTTCCTGATGAGATTGATCAGAAGCATCGTCAAATGGCAATTGATTTAGGTCTATCCAGTATGGATATGCCAAAAGACATTGGTGGGCAGGGACTAAGCAACTTAGAACAAGTAGCTGTTTGGGAAGTTCTTGGACGAAGTACCAATGCTCTAACATGGTGCTTTTCAGAGCCACAAACTTGGATGTTGGAAGCATGCAATCAAGAACAAATCGATGAATACATTCTTCCACTCATGAACGGCACAAGACATGAGACTTATGCAATCACAGAGCTGGAATCAGGATCAGAATTGGATGTGAGTGCTACTGCAAAAAAAGTTGAAGGTGGATATTTAGTTAATGGGGAAAAATGGTTTGTAACAGGAGCCAATCATGCAGACTTCTTTTTCATTCAGGCGGTCATTCAGAATGAAGGAAATGAAATTGGCGACGCACTTTTTTTTCTAGATATGGATCAAGAAGGCATTGAGCATGTCAGAACACCTCTTTTTTCTCATACTTTTGATAGCCATCATCCGATTTATAAATTTCATGATGTATTTATTCCAGATAAAAACCTAATAGGCAATGAAGGTGATGGCATGAGTTTTTCACTTGCCTGGTTTAGAAGAGAAAGGTTGATGATAGCTGCAAGATGTTGTGGTGCTGCAGCAAGATTAATTGAAGAGGCTACTGAATTTGCAAAAGAAAGAAAAGTTAAAGGTGGGATGCTTTCTGATCAACAAGCCATTCAGTTTATGTTGGCTGATTCTGTAACAGAATTATGGGCTGCTCGTTTAATGCTCTATGAAACAGCAAATGCTCACGATCGGAATGATGATCTAAAATCACTGCATTATCGTTGTTCTGCAGTTAAATTATTTGCCTCTGAGATGGCAAATAAAGTAGTTGACCGTGTTGTTCAGATTTTTGGTGGTAGAGGTTACATGAGAGAGTTTGCTGCGGAAAGATTTTATCGCGAACTAAGAGTTGACAGGATTTGGGAAGGCACCAGTGAGATTCAAAGAATAATCATTGCACAAGGATTAATAAAAAAAGGTCTGCAGGACCTTTAATGAATCAATACGTCTCACCTAGAAGCTGGTTAATAATTATAAGCCTTTCAGCGATGTGGGGCAGTGCTTTTACTTTCATTAAAATTGCCATAACTGAAGTGGGACCGATTAGTCTGGTATTTTTAAGATTAGTTATTGCATCCATTATTTTAGGTTTCTTATTCCTTAGAAAGGAACATTGGAATACCATTCGAAAAAACTTATTTCATATTTTTTTCATCGGTGCAGCAAACATTGCCATGCCTTTTTTCTGTTTTGCTTATGCAGCAAAATATATTAATGCGAGTTCGATGGCCATCGTAAATGGAAGCACGCCTCTCTTCGCTTTTGTTTTTTCTTTATTGTTTCTTGGTTTTAAATTTAGAGTGAATCAATTGTTTGGCATTACCATAGGGATAGTAGGGTTAGTTATTTTTGTAGGCTCTGAGTCTTTGGAATTTAATTTATTTCCTTTGATGCTGGCAATGCTCGGTGCAGGACTTTATGGAGTTTCGATGGTCTACATGTATAAATATGAAGTTCTTGAAGCGAAGCAAATGTCTGCAGTTACAATGATAGCTGCAACGATACTCATCAGTCCTTTTTTAGTTACAGAATCTATAAGCATTAACATCTATGATTATAAAATTGTTGGAAGTATTTTCTTTCTTGGAGTTTTTTGTACAGGCTTAGCCTATATACCCTACTACACTCTGGTTAAGAGAATAGGACCCATTAGTACCTCAATTTTAGCAATGCTAGTTCCTATATTTGGAATGCTATGGGCTTATATATTTTTACAAGAAGAGATAACATTGAGTATGATTACAGGCTGTATGTTAATTATTTTTGGCGTGCTCCTCACTAATTTAATAGGCAATAATAAAACTAATGAAGAAATCTCTAAAATTTAAAAAGTTTAATCTTGCCTGCATCATCATGATTGGTCTTTTGCAGTCATTCACTGCTTTTTCTCAGGATAAGGTTGTTAATTTTTATAACTGGGCTGATTATATTGGCGAAGACACTATAGAAAATTTTCAAGAAGAATATGGAATTAAGGTCAATTATGATACTTATGAGTCCTCTGAAATTGTCGAAGCAAAGCTTTTAAGCGGTAATTCTCGATATGACCTCGTTATGCATTCAGCCATGTATTCCAAAAGATTAATGCCGATTGGAATTTTTCACAAAATAGATAAATCAAAATTAAAAAATATTGGCTTAATCGACCCTAAACTCATGGAAATGCTCGGCGTGTTTGATCCTGGCAACGAAATGATGATTCCTTACAGCTATGGATCCACAGGTATTACCTATAATGAGGATATGATTCTTGAAAGACTCCCCGATGCACCTATTGGTAGTGGGGCTATGCTGTTTGATCCGGAGGTAATCTCTAAATTTGCAGACTGTGGAATTAGTGTTCTAGATTCGCCAACCGATGTGATACCAACGGCTCTTGCATACTTAGGTTATCGCGATGATTCATTGGATCCAAAAGAACTCAGAGAAGTAGAAGATTTATTGCTAGAAGTGAGGCCTTATATAAAAAAATTTACCTCGTCGACAATGCTTAATGATTTACCAAACGGAGACTTATGCATGGCCCAGAGTTGGGCGGGAGACTATGCGACAGCTAAAATGAGATCTGAGGAAGCTGGAAAAAAAATTAACCTTAAATACTTCGTGCCCTCAGAAGGCAGTCTATTGTGGTTGGATATCATGGTCATTCCCAATGATGCACCAAACCTAGAGAATGCCTATCTATTGATGGACTACCTAATGAGACCAGAAATCAGTGCGGATTTTGTCAATCTAACACACTATGCCAGTCCTATTCCATCTGCTGATAAATTCCTTAAAGATGGTGTCAGAGAGGATGCTGCAATATATCCGACGCCTGAGATCATGAGCCTTTTAACTCTTACCCCAGTGGATCCTCCAAAGTATAATAGAATGAAAACCAGGATATTTACTAGATTCAAAACCAATCAAAAAAGAGAGTAATAAACGAGAATTATTATGAATGAGCAACAAAAAAGTTATATAGAAATCAGAGGCATCAGTAAATATTTTGGAGACTTTGCAGCCGTCGACAAAGTAGATCTGGATATAAATAAAGGGGAGCTATTCTCTATATTGGGTGCTTCAGGATCTGGAAAAACCACTCTGCTTAGAATGCTGGCGGGATTAGAAATACCATCCGAAGGAACAATTAAGATTGATGGCATTGATATGACTCAGGTCCCACCATATAAGAGACCTGTCAATATTATGTTTCAGAATTATGCTCTTTTCCCACATATGTCGGTATTTGATAATATTGCTTATGGCTTAAAAAAAGAAGGCCTCTCTAAAGACATCATAGAGGATAAGGTAGCCAAGATATTATCCTTAGTAAAGCTTGAAGAATATGGAAAGAGAAAGCCTAGCCAGCTATCAGGTGGGCAGTCACAAAGAGTGGCATTGGCTAGGTCGCTCATCAAAGAACCAAAGGTACTTTTGCTGGATGAACCTATGGCTGCATTGGATAAAAAACTAAGACAAAGTACTCAATTTGAATTGGTGGACATTCAATTTCAACTTGGTGTTACATTCATTATTGTGACCCATGATCAAGAAGAAGCAATGACTCTTTCAGATCGAATAGCAATTATGGAGCAAGGTAAATTCGTTCAAATAGGAGAGCCCAACTCAATTTATGAAAACCCTAATTCAAATTTTGTTGCTGACTTTATTGGAAATATAAATCTCTTCAATGCCAAAATTACTTCAACCAATGATGATGATGCTTCATTCTACTGCGAAGCTTTGGGTGGTGAGATTGTAATTAAAAAAAGTATCCAAGATCGAAGTGTTAAAGATGTCACTCTAGCATTGAGACCTGAAAAAATGATAATTCAAAAAGAATCCCCGAGCAATGAAGGTACAAACTTCATATCAGGAGTCGTCGAAGACTTTGGCTATTTTGGAAATCTATCAATTTATCGTGTTAGAACAAATA
>Ga0066610_10001853_pt1 | contig 12156 bp, 11 predicted proteins | sample SaaInlV_DNA_165m_FD_60375 | JGI IMG/M metagenome (GOLD analysis project Ga0066610, IMG submission 60375) | Marine microbial communities from expanding oxygen minimum zones in the Saanich Inlet - SI075_LV_DNA_165m | ecosystem: Environmental > Aquatic > Marine > Unclassified | place: British... | reverse complement strand
GCCTTTCCTTAAATGGAAAAAGACTATCTGAAGTTAATACTTTGGGTGGCTCACTTTTTCTCCGCCTTTTTACGACGGAGCCACCCTGCTCAGTGGCTCATTATTACTCCGCTATTTACAAGCACAGCTGTATGTTGTGTTTAAGCGTGGGAATGGCCATGAAAGAAACAGCCAGGCATATCAATATATCCCATCGGACGGTAGAAAGTTATTGTGAAAGCCTTAAAATGAAATTCGATTGTGCAACAAAATCTGAGCTCATAAGCCTGTTTTTGCAATATAATACAAAGCAGTTCGGTTAGGTGGATATTTCCAGGTAGGATGCAAGTCTTTTAAATCGCAATATATATATTATGGAAAATTGGAGCTGCTGGTCTTTCTTTTCCCTGCTAACTCGCTCTATGACTACCCGGCTTAAGGCCGGTTCGTCAGAGCTCCTAAGCTCCGGGAAGACGGATTTTGAGAGGTCGTTATAGGCTCCTCTTAGTCGTGGATCCCGCGCTCATAAGCAATTCTAAGGCGCGCCTCCGGCTTACCAAGAATTCCTAATGGCCGGGATGACGATTTTTGGCCGTGTGCCTTGGACTGAAGGATTCCAGAGTCTCCGTCTTCCCGGAGCCTAGGAACTCTAGATGAACCGGCGTCTTAAGCCGGAGAGGCGTAGAGTGAGTTGGCATCGCGGGATCCATACTTCACTGGATTCAGAAAATTGCCAAATCCCGTCGTAGCGGCCTGTCCGCCATAGCGAGCGAAGGCGGAAGCGAAGACGAATGAGCGGGTGCCTGCAGGACTTCCTAAGCTACCTTTACAGGCCATTCAACGACGGGTGGCAGGGACATGAGGATAGCCTCTGTATTTCCACCGGTTCTAAGACCGAAATCAGTGCCTCTGTCATACAGCAGATTGAATTCCACATAACGGCCACGACGATAGAGCTGATGTTGGCGATCTTCTGGTGTCCAGGATTCATTCATATGCCTTCTAGCTATTTGGGCATAGATGTCTAAAAATGTACGGCCCACATCTTGGGTAAAGGCAAAATCATTGTTCCAGCTGTCTGAATTGACATAATCGTAAAAGATACCGCCGATGCCTCTTGGCTCGTTCCTATGGGGCAAAAAGAAGTACTCATCGCACCATTTTTTGAACTTAGGGTAATAAGCATCATCATGGCGATCACAGGCACCCTTCAGGGCAGTGTGGAAGTCTTTTGCGGCTGCTTCATTAGGGAACATGGGGGTGAGATCGGTGCCGCCTCCAAACCATGACTTTTTCGTTATAATATGTCGGGTGTTCATATGTACAGCCGGCACATGGGGGTTTTGCATATGGGCCACGAGAGAGATTCCACTGGCCCAGAATTCTGGATTCTCTTCTGCTCCGGGGATTTCCTTGCGGAATTCCTCGGAAAACTCTCCAAAAACTGTCGAGACATTCACACCAACCTTTTCAAAGACACGGCCTGTCATGACTGCCATGGTGCCCCCTCCTCCACCATCACGTTCCCAGGTTTTGCGAACAAATTTTCCAGGTTCTTTTTCAGACAGCTGTCCTGTGAGCTCTTGTTCAATCTTTTCAAATTCAGTGCAAATACGCGTTTGAAGTTCAGTAAACCACTCTGAAGCCGTTCTTTTTTGGTTCTCAGTTGAATTGGACATATTTAACTCCTTTTGTTACTGGAAACAGTTTTGTCTGGCGTAGCGCTTCGCCAGTTACCATAGATGCAGCGATAGCTACGTTTAAAGAGCGCACACTATCTTGCATAGGAATATGGACACTTTCGGTGCAGGCTGTCCTGACGTCATTTGGCACACCAACGCTTTCTTGGCCCAATAAGAGAATATCATCGGAGCTGAACTGGAATTCGCTATAAGGATGGGTGCCGTCTACATCAACCAAAATAATGCGTTTGCCAACGGATGTGTTGGACGTTAGGAAGGCTTTCCAGGAAGTGTGTTCTTTAAAATCAACGTGATCGATATAGTCCATGCCGGCACGGCGCAGTCTGCGCTCACTGAATACAAAGCCGCAGGGCCCAATAATATCAACAGAAACGCCAAGACAGGCACCCATCCGAAGAAGTGTCCCGGTGTTTTGGGGAATTTCTGGTTGAAAAAGGGCGAGCCGCATTGGATAGTGAACTCCTGCGTTATGTGCTTACGAGAAACAATTAAATGAATATGACCGTCCTTGTCAACAAACTCCCTGGGGAAACGCGTGTTGCGCTTCTACAAGATGGCCAGGCCATTGCGTTTTACTCCTCCAAGGAAACAGCCTCGGGACCTCCCGTTGGAACCATCCTTTTGGGGAAAGTAATCCGTATTGCAAAAGAACTTTCTGCAGCCTTTGTAGATTTGGGACATGATACGTTGGGGTTTTTGCCCATAAAGAAGGCACATGTCCTAACAGAAGGTGCCTCAATCATGGTGCAAGTGAAAGTCCCGGCCATTCAAAAAGAAGGCAAAGGCCCTCGCCTGTCACAAGAAATTCGTCTCCTCTCCCCTCTTTTGATTCTGTTACCAAGGGAATCGAGCGTAAGTTTCTCCAAGCACTTTAGCGATATGGAGCAAAAAGAGGCGTTAAAGTCCCACTTTTCGGGCAAATGTGGCCTCATTTTTCGTCGGACTGCCCAAGGTGTCAGCCTAACTGACCTCCAAAAGTCCTACGACAACCTTGAAACCACGTGGCAAAGCCTAGAAAAGATTGCTGCAAATTCAAAGACTCCGAAAGTAATTTACAGCCCTCCTCCCATGCCCCTTCGTTTTTTTCAATACTATTCTGGGCCAAGCTTTAAGAGGGTTTTGGTTGATGATTCAGAAATCTTTAATGATTTAAAAAGGAACAATGTTTCTTTTGTTGAAATCTTCAAGCCAGAACGAGGGGACTCAAGCGACCTATTTGAAGCCTTTGATGTTGAAAAAGACTGGGAAAGCCTTTCTCACAACACAATTGAAATCCCAGGAGGTGGCTCTCTTATAATTGAAGAAACATCTGCTTTGACGGCCATTGATGTGAACAGTGATGGAGAACGAGACTTAGTTGCGTTTAATAAGTCTGCGGCCAAGGAAATTGCGCGCCAGCTACGGCTCCGAAATGTGTCTGGTCCGATTCTGATTGATTTTGCCGGTCAAAAGACGCCTGCCATGATCAAGAAAGTTATGGAAATCCTTAAGGGGGAAATTGCCTCTGATCCCATTTCAACGCACTTTTTTGGGCGCACACCACTGGGACTCGTAGAGATCGTAAGAGAGCGGAGGAGTTTCTAGGCGCTCCTTATCCGCCCCACCAATAGACGAAAACAAATAGGAAAAGCCAAATAATGTCCACAAAATGCCAATACCAGGCCGCGGCTTCAAAGCCCACATGGTGATTGGGCTTAAAATGACCCTTTCGGGCACGAAAGAAACAAACCGTCAGAAAGACAATACCAACGAAGACATGAAAGCCGTGGAACCCTGTGGCCATATAGAATAGCGTAGGATAGATACCGCCGGTGAACGCAAAAGGCGCGTGGGCATACTCAAAAATCTGAACACAGAGGAAAACAATCCCCAACAGAACGGTGAGTCCCGTACCGCGCACCATGTCTTTGCGATTGTTCTCCAACATGGCGTGGTGGGCCCAGGTGATGGTTGTACCGGATAGAAGTAGGAGAAGCGTATTCAGATAGGGGAGCCGAAATGGATTAAAGGGATCAATGCCTACAGGAGGCCAGACCCCGCCCGTGGCTTCTGTTGGGAAGAGGCTCGCATTGAAAAAGGCCCAGAAGAAAGAGGCAAAAAGCATGAGTTCGGAAATGATGAAAAAGACCATGCCATACCGAAGGCCAATGCGGACTGGATACGTATGCTTTTCATCTGTTTGTGCCTCATTGACGACGTCTCGCCACCACCCGATCATGGTGAAAACAAGAATCCCAAGCCCAATAAGTAGGGGGACGATTGTGATTTGATGCATAAAAAGCGCACCGCCTAGAGCAATGAATAAGGCCGCAATCGAACCCACAAATGGCCAGGGACTTGGGTCCACCATATGATAAGGATGGGGTTTCAGTTTTTCAGCCATTTGTGCGGTCGTTTCCATTGCTTTTTATAGCCTTCATCATTTCTTTTTCTTTGTGCCCTCCAACCACCAGGTGTGAGGATTGATGCCTACCACAGGGTCAAACTTAGGATGACCAAATTTGTCCCAGTATGCAACCCGGTCGATGTTGCTGTGGTAAAGAGGCACTACGTAATGATTTGCCAAAAGGATCCTGTCTAAGGCGCGGGTGGCGGCAACCAAATCGTCGCGTTTTTTTGCTGAAGCTATTTTTTCAACTAGGAAATCGACAACTTCTTCCCGAATTCCAGGATAGTTACGGCTGCCAGATTCATCTGCCGCTCTCGTGGTCCAATAATGACCCTGTTCGTTGCCTGGTGATAAAGATTCTCCCCACCAGTTCCAAATCATATCATAATCCCAATCAAGTCTCCTTTTCTCGTATTGGGCCGTATCAACAGTTCGGATATGTGTTTTTATACCAAGGCTATCGAGATTTCTCTTGTAGGCCATGGCCAATTTTTCATGTTCCGGAGAGTTCAAAAGAATCTCGAAATCGAAAGGTTTTTTAGTCTCCACATTGGTGAGCACTCCTTTTTGAAGGACCCAGCCGGCCTGTTTTAAGAGGCTAAGCGCTTTTCTGACGTTGTCTCGATTTTGTCCCGAGCCATCAGTGGTTGGTGGCGTGTATTTGTCTCCAAAAACAGCGGGATTTACTTTGTCTTTATAGGGATTGAGTAATGCCAATTCTAAGTCGCTTGGGCCATTACTAGAGGCGAGGTCCGAGTTTTCATAAAAGCTGGTTGTCCTTATGAATCCACCATCAAATATGTTTTTGTTGAGCCACTCAAAGTCAAAAACGAGACTTAAAGCTTCTCGCACCCTTTTATCCTCAAAAATAGGCTTGCGTGTGTTGAAAACAAAGCCACTGAGACCAACGGGGCGTTTATGCTCTATATCAATTTTTGCTATTTGTTTTTTTACAAAGTGCGGACCAATATACGCATTTCTCCAGCGTGTTAAGTCGGCTTCGCTACGAAAGTCATATTCTCCCGACTTAAAGGCCTCTAGAGCAACGTTTGCATCTCGATAGTAATCAATGCGAATCGTGTCAAAGTTGTATTGTCCTTTGCGAACAGGCACATCCTTTCCCCAATAGTTTTTGAGGCGTTCGTACACTATATAGCGTCCTGGCTCAAACTTTGCGATCTGATATGGCCCACTGGTAAGAGGAGCAGTGAGCGTTGGCTTATCAAACTCTTTGCCTTCCCAATCCTTTTTGGATTGAATGGGCATGTATCCCATCAAAAGTGGCATTTCAGGGTCTGGATTACCGTCCACTTTCTTAAATGTAAATTTAACAGATCTAGGGCCTGTTTGTTCAGCTTTGTCGACTTTTCCATAGAAAAGGCGCATATTGGGGATTCCTTTGTCTCTCTGAATCTCCCATGAAAAGAGAACATCTTCCACCGTAACAGGAGTCCCGTCCTCCCACTTAGCTTCAGGACGAAGGTTGAATTCTACCCAAGAACGATCTGGTGCCATTTCAACAGATTCGGCCAATAGGCCGTACATGGAAAAAGGCTCGTCAGGAGAACGTGATAAGAGAGATTCACGCGTTAGCAACAATCCCTCAGGTGCGACACCTTGAATGGTCCGAGTTAACGTATCAAAACTACCAATGGCGGCCAGTTTTAGCTCCCCTCCTTTAGGCGCCTCTGGATTCACATGCTCAAAATGCGTAAAATTGGCGGGGTATTTCATATCTCCATGCATGGAAATGCCGTGCTGTGGCTTAGCCCATGAGCTAGTGGCTGTGAGAAGCTCTAATATGAAACTAGCCAGGATTAATTTCTTCTTCATAGTGCCTTCTCCTATCTTAATCTGAAAAATGTATACGATAGCGTTATAGATTTAACGTCCTTCATTTTTGGGTCATTCTCAATCTCGGGGTCGATGAAAAACAAGACGGGCATGTCCACCTCTTGATGGGCTTCCAATTTTTGTTCGATAAAGCAAAAGCATTCCACTTTGTTAAAGTAGACACCGGCCTTGTCAGGCGTAACATTGTAGGTGGACATTCCATAAATTGCCTTATCCGTCTTGTTTTTTGCCCGGTACAGGGCAAATCCTTGTTCTCCAGCTCGAACGGTTACTTCCTTTTGTAAGGGCTTAAACTCCCAAGGAAGATCCCGATTTACATCCGCATTAAAGCGAACGGTTACTAAACGATTTGTTATCACATCTGGAAGGGTTGGGGCAACCTGTGTGGTACCGCCATACCCAGTTTTTTGACAAAAAATGCGATAAAGAGGGACGGAAGCATAAGCCATACCTAGCATTCCCACGGCTAAGACACCCAAAATAATCCCCGTATGCTTTTTCTTTTTTTGGGACATGGGTAGGTCGCTATCCCCCTGCCCCATTAATGCGTACGATGGTCACAAAGAAAAACAAAACCACTAATGCGAGCAATAAGATCAGCATAAGTCGATTCTTCGGTCTTTGTTTTTCCCTAAAATCGGGAGCATTGAGGGACATTTGAGTGGCTCACATTCACATTACCAATCCATAGTTGGCACAAAAACCTCTCAAGTGTAAAGAGCTTTGCGTATTCTTTATGTTCTAAGTTTTTATCCAATTAAGTGTCTAGTTATTTTTGGCTGGTCATATGCTAAAATTCTAAATAGATAAAAGAATGAAAGGCCCTGGAATAGAGTTCAGGCTTTGACGCCAGTTGCACTCGTGATTAAGTCTGCTCGTTCAAGCAAAAGTTTTTAGCATCCTTACGGCTGCTTACACCGCCTTATATTTCTTTAATTTGTAAAGGCAAGTCCCACTCAAGACCATAACCACCACGGAAACGAGTATGAATGAGAAATGAATACTTTCTAGGTCGGCTAGCCACCCAATTATGGGGGCAAAGATGGTAAAGATAAGTCTGGTTATAAGATTATCAATGCTGATAATACTGGCACGCATCTGGGAACTGGTTTCTCGGTTTAAAAGAGCATAGACAAGAGGTGTTTTAAGGCCACGTGCTCCTTGAATGCTTATGGCAAAAAGAACCATGAAGATGGTATCCATGGTTCCAAAGAGAATCAAGGAAATCCCAATACTTAGAGGGATTATGAGAAAAACTGAGAACAGTCCCATTCTTTTTTCCACAAGCCAGGCTTTTTGGGCTGTAAGAGCCGCGGCTAAGTTAAGAATGGCCCATAAAATGCCAAACCAAAAAATAGAGAGGCCAATATGCTTAAAGTAAGGCTGAAAAAGCCAGATGGATATCAGTGTTGCAAACCCAACGATACCTGAATAGAGCAGCGTCCATTTGACGATTTTATTTTGCTGAAAGGCAAAGTCCAAAATTGCCTTAATATCAGATTCGATCCTGTCAAATAGTTTCAGTTTAGATGAGGAAAGGGCCATAGATTGGCTTTTTTTCGTATCTTTTAGGGACATGGTAAGGGGAAATAAGCCTAGAACCACCACAAAATAAGCAACGAAAGGGACCCAGAGATTCATATAAGCCAGGAAGCCCCCAATGACTGCAGTGACTGCTTCTGCCACGCGGCCGTACATTTGGACCATACCTTCTTGCGCTGTGTAAGTCTTCTTTTCACCTGCGTCATCCAAAGTTTCGTAGAGAATGGCAGCTTCACTACCAGAGAATAGGCTGACGGAAATACCCCATAAGACTTCGGCGATGGCAAAAGAAGCAAATTTATGGCAGAAAGCATATAGAGTGGCACCGGCTATATTTATAATGCTTCCAACAACGAGACACCATTTCCAACCAAATCGATCTCCCAGGTAGCCTCCAGGGAGTTCCCCTAGAACAAGGGTCAGGGAAAAAATGGCTTGTAGGGTGAAAACATGAAAGTATCCAAAGCCAAGATCCTGGATGAATAGAACAAACACCGGCATCCAAAAGAATGAAAAACGTATGGCTTGAATCCAGCGAAGCTTCCACACATTAGATAGGATATCCATCGGCGCTTAACTCCTTTTTATTATTATCGTTCCACTATACCTTAGAGCATCGTGCAAGAAAAGCCCCCCCCCCTCCCTTAGCCCAGGAATCGATCCACCACCATCAGGCCAAACAAGATAAATAAGTACGCGATGGAATAAAGGAATAGAGTCTTAGCGGCTTTCTTTTCTGTGGCACGCAAAAGCTTCCAGGCATACAGAATAAATCCAAAACCAAGGACGCTGGCGCCTATCCCGTACAGGAGGCCCTGAGCACTCGTGAGTAACGGCAACAGGGAACCCGCGACGAGCAGCCAAGTGTAGACAAAGATTTGTTTCTTGGTAGCCGCCTCCCCATGGGTATTGGGCATCATGGGAATCCCAGCCTTTTTGTAATCTTCTTTGCATAGGAGCGCCAAACTCCAGAAATGTGGAGGGGTCCAGAGGAAAATGATCAGGAACAGAAAAAATGGTTCCCAGGCCATGGGGGTTGCAATGGCAGCCCAGCCAATGACAGGTGGAAAGGCGCCGGCTGCGCCCCCGATAACAATGTTTTGGGGCGTGCTGTGTTTGAGAAAATGGGTGTAGACGAAAATGTAAAAGCAAATGGTTGCGGCCAGGAGCCCGGCTGCAGTCCAATTGACAGTGAGCCCTAGAACAAAAATGGCGCCTGCGGCCAAAAAAGCACCAAAAGAAAGGGCTTCATCTGGGTCGATGCGGCCGCTTGGTATTGGCCGTGCCTTGGTCCGTTCCATGAGAGCGTCGGTTTTGTGTTCATACCACATGTTAAGAGCCCCACTGGCGCCGGCGCCAACGGCAATGCACAAGAGTGTCGTAAAACCCAAGAAGGGATGGATTGTTCCTGGCGCCAAGTATAGACCCACAAATCCTGTAAAGATAACCAGAGACATGACTCGGGGCTTCAGCAACATCCAGTAGTCTTTGACTGTGGAAGAAATTGGGGGTATGGAAACTGATGCTGTGGAAATGGCTGATGCGGAAATTGCCGTTGTAGAAACCGGTGTTGATGTGAGGGAGGATATTCTTGTTGTCATGGGCTGGCTATTTCACGCTATCTATTTTACAATCGGGAGCTTCTCGTAGGTATGGAACGGTGGGGGAGAACTGACGTGCCACTCCATTGTTGTGGCCCCCTCTCCCCATTGATTGGCAGGACATTTTCGTTTGCGAATAAACATATCTATGAGGATGTAAAAGAAAAGCAAACTAGAAAGACCCGTTAATGCAGCACCCACGGATGAAATATAATTCCATCCTGCAAAGGCATCCGGATAGTCTGGGACTCTTCGAGGCATGCCAGCCAGCCCCATGAAATGCATGGGAAAGAAGATGATATTCACACCGACAAAGGTCATCCAGAAGTGGAGTTTCCCTAGGGGCTCTGAGTACTGGTAGCCATACATCTTGCCGATCCAGTAATAAAAGCCGGCAAAGAGACCAAATAAGGCCCCCATGGAGAGAACATAGTGGAAGTGTCCCACCACGTAATAAGTATCATGTAACAGCATGTTGACGCCTGCATTGGCGAGCACCACGCCCGTCAGCCCTCCGATGGTGAATAAAAAGATAAAACCGAAGGCAAAAAGCATGGGTGTTTTAATATCTAAACTCCCTCCCCACATGGTGGCAATCCAGCTGAAAACTTTGATCCCTGTGGGAATTGCGATGATTAAGGTGGCTGCCATAAAGTAGGCATAGGTGTCCACATCTAATCCCACGGTAAACATGTGATGGGCCCAGACGGCAAAGCCAACGGCGCCAATGGACACCATGGCATAGACCATGCCTAGGTAGCCAAAGACGGGCTTTTTAGAGAAGGTTGAGACCACTTGGCTGATGACGCCAAAGGCCGGCAGGATAATGATATAGACTTCCGGATGGCCAAAGAACCAGAACAAATGTTGGAAAAGGACAGGATCCCCTCCTCCTGCTGGATCAAAGAAAACAGTGCCAAAATTGCGGTCCGTCAAAAGCATGGTAATAGCACCGGCCAAGACAGGAATGGCCAGGAGCAACAGAAAAGCCGTCACCAGAATGGACCACACAAACAAGGGCATCTTGTGCAGAGTCATGCCAGGGCAGCGCATGTTAAAGATCGTTGTGATAAAGTTTATGGCCCCCAATAAGGATGAGGCTCCGGCAAGGTGGAGGCTCAGCAACATAAAGTCGACGGCAATATCTCCTTGGCCAAATCCCATGCTGCTCAATGGGGGATAAAAGGTCCAGCCCGTCCCGGCGCCGACGCCAGAGAAAAAGGCTAGTATCATTAATATCAATGACGGCACTAACAGCCAGAAGCTAATATTGTTGAGGCGTGGGAAGGCCATATCTGGTGCCCCGATCATAAGGGGCACAAACCAATTCCCAAAGGCTCCTATTAAGGCGGGCATGACCATAAAGAAAATCATCAGGAGGCCATGGAGGGTGAGTATCACGTTGTATAGTTGATGGTTGTCTCCCAGAAGATGGCTTCCTGGGACGGCCAACTGATATCGGATGACCATGGAAAGGACGCCTCCAAGAAGCCCTCCTACAATGGCATAGATAAAGTACAGAGTTCCAATATCTTTGTGGTTGGTGGACAGCAACCAGCGTTTCCACCCTTTGGGTCTGTGCCCATGCTCTTGTTCTAACTCTTGCTTTGAAATGGCAACGATTTCAGCTTGGCCACTTTGCATTCTCGATCCTCGTTATTTTAAAGTCGTTGGGAGACATGAGCATATTTGGAACAACAAGACTAGTGAGTTTTGTTTTAGACTCTAAGACCCAAGTTTGAAAGGCTCCTTTTGAAACGGCTCTTACCTCGATTGGCATGAATCCGTGACCAGGGCCGCAAAGTTCTGAACATTGGCCATAATAGGTTCCTTCTTTTTCAATGCGGACCCATATTTCATTCAGGCGTCCCGGAACACTGTCCTTTTTTATGCCCAGGGAGGGAACAGCCCAACTGTGAATCACATCTGTGGAGGTTGTGATTAACCGTATTGTTGTTCCTACGGGTACGACCATGGGATTATCAACAGACAGCAAGCGAAATTGATTTTCTTTAATCTCTTCGTCAGGAATCATATAGCTATCATAAGAAATATTATCGTGATCGGGGTATTCGTAGCTCCAGTACCATTGATGGGCCACAATTTTGACGGTCATTTCTGACTCAGGAACCACATCCATAAAATAGAGCAGTTTGAAAGAAGGGATTAAAATGGCCATCACGATGACGGTTGGGATTGCTGTCCAGATCACTTCTAAAAGCGTATTGTGGGATGTTTTGGAGGGGGTGCTATTTCTTTTTTTCCGGAATCGGATAAGGACCGTTGCCAGCAGGACGCTTACAACAATAGCGATGGCGCCTGTTACCATTAATAGAAAATCGTGAAACTCAGCAACTCTTTGCATAACAGGGCTTTCAGCCTGCTGGAATCCCAGTTGCCAGGCTTTTGGAAAGGCTGCATGGCACATATTGAGGGGAACAAAAATGAGGGCAAAAACTGTGCCTGTTAACCAAAAGTTACGAAAACATTGCCTCATTCTGGGTCCTATAAAAGATTTTCGTTTCAGACTTGCTTCAAAATTGTTATCAATATCTGATACATACACTATGGAAAGTGTCTTTAGAAGACACATTAATTTTAAATATTAAGGAAAGCTGACCATGACTTCGGCCGCACAGGAGATATTCTTTGGAAAGGGAGCGCTTAACCGTAAGCACATCGAGGCCATTGTGGAGGAAACTCTCCAGTATGCGGACGATGGCGAGCTTTTTCTAGAGTATGCCCAGTCAGAAGGACTTTCCTTCGATGATGGTTGTATCCGCAATGCTAGCTTTGATACGACCCAGGGGTTTGGACTTAGGGCAGTCATTGGGGAAACAACCGGGTTTGCCCATGCTTCTGATTTGTCAGAAGATGCCATCAAACGGGCCTCTCAAACGGTCCTGTCGGCGTTAAAAGGCAAAAAGGGAAAGATTTCCCAGATTCCGATCCATACTGGTCAAAAATTATATTCCCATGAAAGCCCTCTGGATTCAAAAAGTTTTCAGGAAAAAGTAGATCTTTTGACAAGTATCGATGGGTATTTGAGGAAAAAGGATTCACGGGTAGTCCAGGTATCTGCCTCATT